>OHUC01000333.1_pt1 | contig 14042 bp, 14 predicted proteins | sample 1579121 | NCBI WGS metagenome assembly OHUC01 (sample SAMEA3879555, study PRJEB24766) | human gut metagenome | biome: human-associated habitat; feature: feces | place: USA | collected 1985/1987
TTTTCCTCAAACCTGTTGTCATCCCATAATTCCGCCTCAAAGTCCACAAACCTCCCCTCCTTGATCAAAACTTGAAAATACTGGTATTTTTGATACCCCAATAAATTTGGAATCCCATTTAAGACAATGGGACTGATAAATTACCGCCTACATTGCCGGATCGCCTTTCCGCTCCCTCAATACGGAGCTTCCAGACATCGGCTGCTTCATCCTTTACACGCCGTCACAAAAATTCTGGGAATGATAGGCGTAGTGATGCAATTCCATGCTTCGTTTGCAATAACCGGTTCCTTTCCTTCAAAACCGATTTCCACTTCCTTGGCTTCTTCACAGGTGATGGAGATTTCTTCCACGATAATTCATAACTTCATTTTCGAATGATAAGGAGAAAGCTACGCCCATCGTCCCAATTCTCCCCCGTCGTTATTAGGTTTCAGGCCATTGAACCCTTAATTCACCTATTTCAACTAACCTGTCCTTTCTCAGAAATAATAAAAAAATGTATCAAGAAACAGAGATAATCAGGGAACAAATGGCTGAACAATAGATAACTGGCTCTCTGGTGGGTGGGTTATTGGAAGAACGAGAACAATAGGCTATGTCCTCCAACAGCTTGGATTATTCACCGAGGAACTCCTTTGGGCGACCGGCGCGACAAACTAAATTCTGCCTTCCCTACATACACCCTCCGAGCATCGGGATACGAACATTCATCCCTGAAACGTACTTCCAGCTCATAGTTCTGATCATTGCGAAGACGGTCAAAATACGTCAGCAACAGGTAAGCTTCCTTGATGGGGACTTCATGCTTTTCTCCCGGCTGCAACGTAATGAAACGTATGGAAAACGGTAGACGTTCAACTGTATACAGGGGACTATACCAAGCTAAAGGCTTCTTTCCATCGCTTATTACGCTCCCTATACACCCAATTCTTTTCTCGCCTTCCTTTCGCCATATTTCGATGTGGATATTAGGGCTATGATCCTTGAGGGGATAAAAGTCGTCGAACAGGCGCACGGTCTTTTCGCCCTTGTTCGTGAACACCAGCTTGAAGTCAGGGAACGTCTCTCTTGTGTCAAACCGGGTCTTTTCCATCACTACGGAACATTCCACTCCGTTGTCGGCCATGTCCCCCCATGCCGCGGCATGGAGGGACAGGCTTGCCAGAAGTCCTAAATATTGGAAGATTTTTTTCATTGCAGCGCGAGCTTGGCCGTTGCCCGGAGAACGCCCAGGAAACAATCCTTACCCTGCTGATTATAGTAGCGCGTTTCGAGTTCACAAGAACATTGTTTCCAGCCTTCCAGATCGACTTCATCCAGGCATACCGGAATCGTGACGCTGTATTCCTGACCGGGTGCAAGCTCCCGGTAGTTCAAGGGTCGCTGGAAGGTCATGGTGCCAATTTCCCTGTTCAGGATGCGGACATCTCCCCGTTCCGTCCTCAATACAGTCACGAAAAAGTAATCGGCTGTTTCGTCGTTGATTTCGTCCGGAATCCGGACAGGCTCGTTTCCTTCGTTGCGGAAGCGGACTGTGATTTTGCCTTCCGTGAATTGGGAAGTATCCGCCATGGAGAGGATCAAGGGCGCCGGTTCCTCCGCAACAGCCATGCTGCGAGTTTCACCTTCGCTGACCGGAGGCATGAAACAGGGAGGCTCGATCGTTCCAGGTTTCGTGATAAACCTGGGCACATTGTTCCACCCCATCGCGTCGGCCAGACGAATGACATAGGCGGTTGCCTCGTTCAGGACTTCCTGTCCGGCGCAATAGGGTCTGTCATTGGCATCATCCGGCAACGCCAGTACATAGTCTGACGTTTCTTTCCAAAGGTCCAATGCCATTTCATTGGCAAGAGCCTGCATGAACTGGTGAATGAGGGGCTGCAGAACAAGCTCCTCCACATGCCGCAGGAAGCCCGCACCCGCCTGCAGGAAACGCTGGAACAGGTCATCAACGATGGCTGCACCGGATTGATCTGTATTCTGCTGTAACATAAAACGACCCTCTCAGTCACGCTGACGCGTGCCAGCTCCCCCGAAGGGGGAGCCAACGCATCTGACAGGAAGAAAACTGCTGATTTGCAGAATCTTACCTCGAAGCTGCAATTGCCACCTCTCCCTTTGGGAGAGGTGGCAATGCGGAGCATTGGCGGAGAGGGTCGTTCTTATTTTTGATAAAACCTCAAACAGTCTTCAAAACTGCTCAATGTATCATGGAATCGAATCCCCTGTGCGGCCAGCTTTGAGCTGTCCATCACAAGGTTGCGGGAGAAATCAGCAGGCTTGATCTGCACCTGCACGCCCAGCGCTTCGGCAAACTGCCGGGCCGTTGTGACCATGTCGGTATCGTTCCCGCTGCCAAAATTGTATACACCGCCGGGCAGCTGTAAGGCGGGGAAGAGCTGTTCCACCACCTCCTGCACCCAGCTGACACCCCGGTGGTCGTTCGGTGAAAAGCGAACGGGAGTACCGTTTTGTGCGGCCTGCAGCAGGTTCAGCGGCAGATTGCCCCGGAGGGGCAGGCCATCACCGGGCAGATCGTACATCCACGGGGCCCGCAGAAGCACCGCCTCCGGGCAGAGCGCAAAGACCCGCTCCTCGGCCTCCAGCTTGTGCTGACCATAGGTGTTGGCGGGGGAGAGTGGCAGCGTTTCGGGCAGGGGGCCGGGCTGGGTCACACCTGCGTACACCTGATCCGAGCTGAATGAGATCAGTTTGGCCCCGGTGTCTTGTGCAGCCTTTGCCATCCAGACAGGCAGTTCGATGTTGGCACGCTGGGATTCCTCCGGATGCTGCTGGCAGTAGCCGGTATCGGACAATGCCGCCAGATGCAGGATGACATCAGGCTGCACGGTTTCCACAAAACGGCGAATGGCGGATTCATCGGCAGCGGCCAGAGATCCGCGCGGGAAGGTAATAAGCTCTGCACGGCCCTGCCACTGGTGCAGTACCCGGGAACCCACAAAGCCGGAGGAGCCGGAAATTAAGATCTTCATGCTCAGTGCACCAAAAACAGTTCCAGCACAAGCACCACGGCACAGCAGGAGACGGACACCTGAAACAGACTGGCTCCGAACCATGCGGCGGCGATGCCCACTACCAGTGCGGCTGCACCGGCAATGGGGCTCTGGGTGGCGTTGATGATGGCCGGGAAGGTCATCACGGCCAGCGTTACATAGGGCACATAGTAGAGGAAGGACTGGATGAACTGGTTTTTGATGGGTTTGCGGATAAGGGTCAGCGGCAGTACACGGATGGCGTAAGAAACAGTGGCCATCACGGCGATATAGACCCAATTATTGTAGGTCATGCCTGCACCTCCTCAGTTCCGGCAGCTTCTGGTGCTTCGGGTGTAACAGGGAACAGAACGGCTGCCCCGCAGGAGATCAGCACCGTCAGCAGGATGGTGCGGGTGCCGTCCGAAAGGGAAGCGATGCCGGGCAGGCGGCCGCAGGCGAAGCTCAGGGCAAAGCTCAGCATCACCAGCACGGCAACGACTCTGTTCTTCCGGGCGGGGGGAATGATGATGGCCAGGAACATGCCGTACAGGGCCACGCTCAGGGCGCTGACCACACGCACCGGCAGCAGATTGCCTGCAATGATGCCCAGCGCTGTGCCCATGGCCCAGGCGGGGGCCGCCAGCGCAATGGCACCGTAGGTGTAGAACGGGTTCAGATAGCCGGGCCGTGCGATCGTGATGCCAAACAGCTCGTCGGTGACATCGTAGCCGATGATGAGCCGGTGGAAGAACGGCGTGCCGGGGGCAAATTTCTGGGCCAGAGCACAGCTCATCAGCAGGTAGCGCGCGTTGGCGATCAGGGTGATGATGGCAACTTCCAGATAGGTGGCACCGGCGGCGATCAGCGAAAAGGCTGCATACTCACCGGCAGAAGCATTGTTGAACAGGCTTGCAAAAAAGCCCTGAATTGGGGTCAGCCCCGCATTGCGGGCTGCAATGCCCAATGAAAACGAGACAGCAAAATAGCCCAGCGCAATGGGCACACCATCCCGCATCCCTTCGCAGAATACCTTGCGGCTGAATGCGTAGGGCTTTTGAGTGGTTTCCATGAGTGGTTACTCCTTTCCTACTTCAAGACACAAAAATAAGTATAGCACATCCGGTAGGAATTGACAAAAGAAAAAGGCTCAGGTTTTTGATCGAAACCTGAGCCTTTTTCAAAGAAGGGAGCGTGGCTTAATCCACAACATCCTCAAACTGGCTGTTGTACAGGTCAGCGTAGAAACCGCCGGCCTCAATGAGCTGGTCGTGGGTGCCCTGCTCCACAATGTCGCCGTCCCGCATGACAAGGATGAGGTCTGCATCCCGGATGGTGGACAGGCGGTGGGCGATGACGAAACTGGTACGGCCCCGCATCAGGTTGTCCATAGCAGTCTGGATGCGCTGTTCGGTGCGGGTGTCCACACTGCTGGTGGCCTCGTCCAGGATCAGGATGCGGTTGTCGGCCAGAATGGCCCGGGCGATCGTCAGCAGCTGCTTCTGGCCCTGACTGACGTTGGAAGCGTCCTCGTTCAGCTCCATCTGGTAGCCGCCGGGCAGGGTGCGGATGAAGTGGTCGGCATTGGCGGCCTTGGCGGCGGCAATGACCTCTTCGTCGGTGGCATCCAGACGGCCATAGCGGATATTCTCCATGATGGTGCCCTTGAACAGCCAGGTGTCCTGCAGCACCATGCCGAAGCCCTCGCGCAGGGCACTGCGGTCAAAGTCGCGGATGTCGTGGCCGTTCAGGGTGATGGAGCCGGAATCTACATCGTAGAAGCGCATGAGCAGCTTGACCATGGTGGTCTTGCCGGCACCGGTGGGGCCAACGATGGCGACCTTCTGGCCGGGCTGCACCTTACAGCTGAAATCGTGGATGATGGTCTTTTCGGGCACATAACCGAACCGGACATGGTCAAAGGTGACCTGACCATCGATGCAGGCAGGGTCTGCCCGGCGGGCAGGGTCGGCCTGCTGATCCTCTTCGGGCTCGTTCAGGAACTCGAACACGCGCTCGGCAGCGGCGGCCATGCTCTGCAGCATGTTGGACACCTGTGCCAGCTGCTGGATGGGCTGGGTGAAATTGCGGACATACTGGATAAAAGCCTGGATATCGCCGATGGTGATGATGCCGTTGGCGGCAAAGATGCTGCCGACGATGGCAACAGCCACATAGCCCAGGTTGCCCACAAAGTTCATAATGGGCTGCATCAGGCCGGAAAGGAACTGGCTCTTCCAGGCGGATTCAAACAGCTTGTCGTTGGCGGCGTTGAAGTCCTCCAGCACGGCGGCCTCCCGGTTGAAGGCCTTGATGACGTTGTGGCCGGAGTAGACCTCCTCCACCTGACCGTTCACAACGCCCAGGGTGGCCTGCTGGGCCTTGAAGTATTTCTGGCTGAACCTGACCACCAGCATCACCAGGACCAGAGAGACGGGCAGGATGAGCAGTGCAATCAGGGTCATTTTGGGGCTGATGGACAGCATCATAATCAGCACGCCGATCATGGTGGTAATGCTGGTGATGAGCTGGGTCACGCTCTGGTTCAGGCTCTGGCCCAGGGTGTCCACATCGTTGGTGATGCGGGAGAGCACCTCGCCGACCGTCCGCTTTTCAAAGTAGGCCAGCGGCAGGCGGTTGATCTTTTCGCTGATCTGGCGGCGGAAATCATAGCAGACCTTCTGGGAAAGGCCGGCCATCAGCCAGCCCTGAACGAAGCTGAATGCCGCAGAGCAGAGGTACATGGCCAGCAGGGTGAGCAGGATCTTGCCGATGTAGGCAAAGTCGATGCTGCCGATCCCCCGCAGCTTGGCGATCCAGCCGGTGGCAAGGGCCGTGGTGGCCTTGGCCAGAATTTTGGGGCCTGCGATATTGAAGATGGTGGAAAGGATGGCAAAGACCATCACAACGATGAGGGAGAGCTTATACTGGCGCAATGCGCTGAGGAGCTGCCGCAGAGTGCCCTTGAAATCCTTGGCGCGCTCGGTGGTCTGTTTTCCGGGTCTCGGCATATCACTCATCCTCCTTTCCGGTGTTCAGGTCTTGCAGGTTGAGCTCCTTCTGGCTCAGCTGGCTCCTGGCAATCTCCTGATATTCAGGGCAGGTGGCCATGAGCTGCGCGTGAGTGCCCTTGCCCACCAGCCTGCCGTCGTCCAGCACCAGGATCTGATTGGCGTGGAGGACGGTGGAAATGCGCTGGGCCACGATGATCACGGTGGCATTGTCGGTCTCTTCCTTCAGCGCACGGCGCAGGGTGACATCCGTCTTGTAGTCAAGGGCAGAGAAGCTGTCGTCGAACAGATAGATCTTCGGTTCCTTGGCAATGGCGCGGGCGATGGAGAGCCGCTGCTTCTGGCCGCCGGACACGTTGGAGCCGCCCTGTGCAATGGGGCTTGCATAGCCCTCGGGCTTTGCGTCGATGAACTCGGTGGCCTGTGCGATGGAAGCCGCCTTCTTCATGCCCGCATCGGTGATCTGCGCACCGCCGAATTTCAGGTTGCTCTCGATGGTGCCGCTGAACAGAACGCCCTTCTGGGGCACATAGCCCAAAAGGCTGTGGAGCTGCTCCTGCGGCATCTCCCGCACGTCGATGCCGTCGATGGTCACGCGGCCGCCGGTGACATCATAAAAGCGGGGGATGAGGTTGAGCAGGCTGGATTTGCCGCAGCCGGTGGAGCCGATGATGGCTGTGGTCTCGCCGGGGTTTGCGGTAAAGCTGATGTGCTCCAGCGCGTCGCTGTCGGCACCGGGGAAGCGGAAGCTGACATCCTCGAACCGGACCACGCCATCCCAGTCCTTCTTTTCAAGGGCGGGCTTTGCGGTGGCAGCGTCGGGATCATGGATGGAAGCCCTGGTGCGGCAGACCTCGTCGATACGGTCAGCAGCCACACCGGCACGGGGAAGCATCACGGCCACCATGGCCAGCATCAGGAAAGACATGACGATCTGCATGGTGTAGGTGATGAATGCGATCATCTCGCCCACCTGCATGTTTCCGGCATCCATGGCCTTGCCGCCGAACCAGACGATGAGCAGGCTGGTGCCGTTCATGATCAGGGTCATAAAGGGCATCATGGCCACCATGGCGCGGTTGGTGAACAGCTGGGTTCCCATCAGCTCCCGGCTGGCAGCATCAAAACGCTTTTCCTCAAAGGATTCGCGGCTGAATGCACGCACCGGCATCACGCCGGTCAGGATCTCGCGGCTGACGAGGTTCAGCTTGTCCACCAGCGTCTGCATGATCTTGAACTTGGGCATGGCGACGCTCATCAGAACCGTGATGAGCAGAAGCAGAGCGGCCACGTCCAGCACGATGATCCAGGCAAGGCCGGTGTTGCCCTGGGTGACGTGCATCACGCCGCCGATGCCCAGAATGGGGGCGTAGGCCACCATGCGCAGCAGGATGACACAGGTAAACTGCACCTGCTGGATATCGTTGGTGGTGCGGGTGATCAGGGAAGCGGTGGAGAAATTCTCAATCTCCGCGTTGGAAAAGTGGATAACCGAGGAGAAGGTCTCTCTGCGCAGCTCCCGGCCGATGGAAGCCGAAACGCGGGAGGCGATCAGACCCACCAGAATGGCAACGACCACCATCAGCAGGGTCAGGGCCAGCATCTGGCCGCCCACACGGAAGAGGTAGGCCATCTGTACATCATGGGAAACGCCCTGTGCCTCATATTCCAGGCTGACCAGCAGGGTGGCCTGACTTGCCATGCTGGAAAGGGTGGTCTCGTCTACCTGTTCCATGGCGCTGGCCAGCTGCTGCTGGATCATTTCCCGGGAAAAACCGGGCATCTGGGCCATGGCCGCGAACTGGCCACAAACGGCATCCAGATCTTCCGCCGTGGGAGCAGCGGTCATGGTCTCTGCTTCAGCCCCGGCCGCCTCGTCTTCGCTCTGATAGCCGGACAGCGGAGCCATGGCGGCAGCGTTCTGCCCGGCAGGGGCGTTGGCATTCTGCGCCGCCGCCATATACAGCACGATATCCGGTGTGGTAACGGCCTCCTCCAGAGCGGTGCGCTCGGCATCGGTCAGGTCACTGCGGAGCTTCAGAACACCGTCGTCCTGAAGATAATATCCGTAGGCATTCTGCAGTGCATCCGCATCCTCTTCGCTCATCAAAAGCGAGAGGGCATCCAGTGTGCTTTGGCGCACGGTCTCCGGCAGGGGGCTTTCAATGCCGCCCTGCTGGATGCCGGTGTCCACGATCTTGCTCGTGTAATCCGGCAGGGAAAGGTCGCAGTAGGCTTGTACGAACAGCAGAGCCACCACGGCAAGGCAGGCAGCCCAGTGGCGGGCCAGCTGCTTGAAAATTTTACCCATTTTCGTTTTCTCCCTTCAATTTTGCTTGTTGCTCCGCATTTTCCACTTCCACAGCCTCCAGCAGTACACCGGTCAGGGAGAACAGCTGCTCCCGCTGCTCTTCCGGGATGCGGCAGATGACCCGCTCAAAGTAACGGCTGATGGCGGCCTCGACCTGGCGGCTGGCATTCAGCCCCTTTTCCGTAGGGCGCACCAGCGTTTTGCGGCGGTCATTGGGGTCTGTGATCCGCTCAATGAGTCCATCCTGCTCCAGCTGGCGCAGCGCGCGAGAAACAGCGGGCAGGGGCTGTTTGACGGCGGCAGCCAGATCGGAAACATAGATGGTGCCATTCTGGCCATGCTCTTCAATGGTCATCAGCACGCCTTCCAGCATGATGAAATGGCACTTGGGGCAGCTTTCCAGTGCCATTTTGGCACCGCGTTTGCCTTCTGTGCTCAGCCGATGCAGATAATGGACCAAGGCGAACAGTTCCGGTGCGCTCTTCTGCGGCATACGATCCCTCCTTATCACTTAACAGATACAAATACTTAACACATGATAACTATTTGCTAATGACAATAATATACCCGCCTGCATCGGAATGCAAGCGGGTAAAAATGAACTTTTTGAAAACTCTGAAGATCCTGCGCATCAAGGAAAAAATCACTCGTGGAGCTGACGTTCTTCCACCAGACTCTCTCGTTTGCTGCTGATACGTCCCAGCCCGTAGGCCAAAAACGTGGCGCAAAGCAGGTTCAGCCATGCCAGCGATGCACCGCTGAAGGTGTTGGTAACGCCGATGAGAAGGTTTGCCAGACAGAGCAGCCTCACCATCTGTCCAATTTTGTTCAGGTGGGAGATACGAGAATCCACATCCGAAAACATATCAAAGGGACCGAGCTGGGCGCTGCGGCGGAAATATCCCCAACTGAAGCAATGCCCAACGCTCTGTGCTTCCAACTCTTCCATGAAACTTTCAAAATCCGGGGAACTGTTCAGCATGGCAAGCCGGATGATGTACTGGCCGGGTTCCGTCTTTTCAAAGGTGTAGGTGCAGAACCCGGCATTCTGCAGAGCCCAGCCCTCCTGCGCCATTTCGTTGAGCCAGCGTTCTTCTTTTTCAAATTCCCAGACCCAGAAATTCCGATGCAGCGTTTTTGTTTCACTCATACCGGTTCCTCCTGTAAAATGGCGCGGCCATTGGCAGCAAGCTCCTCCAGCCGGACCAGCTCCTGTTTGAGCACCTTCAGCCCGGCGGAGGTCAATTGGTATTCTTTTTTGCGGCTCCCGCTTTCCATGGGCAAGGGAGAGATCCACCCCTTTTCGCACAGGGCATTCAGGGCACCGTACAGGGTTCCGGCAGCCAGCCGTACCCTTCCGCCGGAGAGCTGCTGGGTCTCCTGCATGATGCCGTAGCCATGCCGCGGATGATAGAGGGAAAGCAGGATGTAGTAGGTGGATTCCGTCAGTGCCGGATTTTCCATTATATCACCTCGCTTTGTATCGCTATACGATACATCATAGATGTATTATATCGCTTCTCGATATAACTGTCAAGGGGCTGAAAATAAAAAAGCTCTCCCGGAGGGGAGAGCAAAGACAAACAACCAGAGAAAACCGGTCAACGATCGTGGAACAGTCGGTTATCCACCCAGATGCAGACGCAGGCACCCAGCACAGAGATGACGAAGGAGCTGATGCTGCCGGTGGCATGGATGCCGATGAGGCCGAACAGGAACTCGCCCACAAAGCTGCCCAGAATACCCAGCACAATGTTGCGGCCGGTGGAGGTCTGGGTGCCCATGAAGCGGTTGGCGATGTGACCGGCCAGAGCGCCTACCAGCACGCCTACGAGCAGGGAAGCCAGCAGGCCGATCAGAGAGAACAGGCCCATCAGCACGCCCACCAGAGCGCAGATCAGGGCAAGAACAATCAGGATAGACAAAGTGATCATACAGAAGCCTCCTTGGTTTCTTTTGTAAGAACGGCATTTTCTGCCGCGTACCGGCAGATGTCGTTCAGACAGCACTTTTCACATTCGGGTTTGCGGGCATTGCAGACAGCCCGGCCATGCATCACAAAGCGGTGGCACAGGTCACTACCTTCCTCCGGCGGAATGATCTTCCATAGGGCCATCTCCACCTTCTGCGGCTCCTTGATGCCATCCACCAGCCCGATTTTATTGCACAGCCGGATGCAGTGGGTGTCTGTGACGATGGCGGGTTTGCAGAACACATCACCCATGATCAGGTTGGCGCTCTTGCGGCCCACGCCGGGCAGTGCCAGCAGCTCTTCAAAGGTGGTGGGCACTTTGCAGTTGTATTTATCCCGCAGCACCCGCATACAGGCCGAGATATCCCGGGCCTTGCTGCGGCCCAGCCCACAGGGCTTGACAATGGCTTCGATCTCCTCGGGCTCTGCCGCAGCCAATGCTGCTACATTGGGGTATTTTGCAAACAAGTCCTGTACCACAATGTTTACCCGGGCATCGGTGCACTGAGCCGCCAGCCGGACACTGACCAGCAGCTGCCAGGCGTGGTCGTAATCCAGCGTGCAGGCTGCATCCGGATATTCTGTTTTCAGCCGGTCGATGACCTGGAGCGCCAGCTCCTTTTTGGCAGAGAGATCTTCTGCCGCAGCGGCTTTCTTCATCTGAACCCCTCGTTTCCCGTAAATGTACTATGATAATAGCATGTTTCGACTTTTTTGTAAATGGGGTTTGTGGCATCCATCTGAGAATGATTTTCATTATTGCTCTTGCTGTTCGTGTAAAAATGAGGTATACTATTTCTATATAAGGCCCATGCAGAACAGCAGGGCAGTACAGGAGGGAACGCCCGATGAATGAACCGCTGGCGCAGCGTATGCGCCCCAAAACGCTGGCCGAAGTCTGCGGCCAGCAGCATCTGCTGGCTCCGGGGCGGGTGTTCCGCCGCACCATCGAGAGCGGCCGCATCCCCAACATGATCTTTTACGGCCCGTCCGGCACGGGCAAGACCACCGTGGCCCGCATCATTGCCGAGAACAGCGGCATGACGCTGCACAAGCTCAACGGCACCTCCTGCGGCACGGGGGATATCAAGGCGGTGCTCAAGGATATCGGCACACTGGCCGGGGCGGGGGGCATCCTGCTGTACCTCGATGAGATCCAGTATCTGAACAAGAAGCAGCAGCAAAGCCTGCTGGAGTGCATTGAGGACGGCACGGTGACCCTGATCGCCTCCACCACTGAGAACCCATATTTTTACATCTATAATGCACTGCTTTCCCGCTGCACCGTGTTTGAATTCAAATCGCTGACGGCTGCAGATGTGGAGCAGGGGCTGCGGAACGCCCTGAAAAAGCTTTCAGAGAGTGAGGGTACGCCCATTCGGATGGAGGACGATGCCTGTGCCTATCTTGCCGAGAGTGCGGGCGGCGATCTGCGCAAGGCATTGGGCTGCCTTGATTTTGCAGTGACGGCGGCGGCTCCCGAACCGGAGGGAAAACACATCACGCTGGATATGATCCAGCAGGTTACCCGCCGCACTGCCATGCGGTACGACCGGGACGGCGATGACCACTATGATATCGTGTCGGCTTACCAGAAATCCATGCGCGGCTCCGACCCGGATGCAGCGCTCCACTATCTGGCCCGGCTGCTGGAAGCCGGGGATCTGCCCTCGGCCTGCCGTCGGCTTATGGTGTGCGCCTGCGAGGATGTGGGCCTTGCCTACCCGCAGATCATCCCCATCGTCAAGGCGGCGGTGGATATCGCCAACGCGGTGGGCCTGCCCGAAGCGCGGCTGGCCCTGGCGGATGCAGTTGTGCTGGTGGCGACCAGCCCCAAATCCAACAGCGCCCACGATGCCATCAACGCCGCCATTGCGGATGTGCAGGCCGGGCGTACCGGGCCCATTCCACGCCAGCTGCAGAACAAGCACTATGACGGGGAGGATGCGCTGGTAAAGGGCCAGAATTACAAGTATGCCCACGATTACCCCAACCACTGGGTCGAGCAGCAGTATCTGCCGGATGTGCTCAAGAATACAAAATACTACACCTTTGGGGAAAACAAGAACGAGCAGGCCTCCCGCGCATATTGGGCGCGGATCAAGGGCGAAGAGAACGTATAAAGGGAAGAGAAGGAGAGAGGAAGATGCGTTATTCCAAACAGCGGGAGCTGGTGCTGCGCACCGTGGAGCAGCTTTGCGACCACCCCACCGCCGAAGAGATCTTTGATAAGGCGGCCCCGGAGTGCCCGGGCCTGAGCCTGGGCACTGTCTACCGCAACCTGAACAGTCTGGTGGAGGCAGGCATGGTGCGCCGGGTGTCCATTCCGGGCAGGGCGGATCGTTTTGATCACACCCTGTGCTGGCACAGCCACCTCTACTGTACAGCCTGCGGTGGCGTAGTGGATGCCGATGTGGACGAGAAACAGGTGATGAGGCTGGTGCGCCGCCAGAAGGATGTTGTGGTGCAGGACTGCGCTGTGGTGCTGTTCGGCCTGTGTGAAGCATGCGCCAAAAAGCAGGCAGAAGGCTGAATTACCCCGAAGGATTCTGAAATTTGCGGTTTCCCACTTGCCCTTATGGCAGAAAGAGGGTATACTAAAAAGAGCTTTTGAAAAATAAGGATGGTTTTTATTGGAATACATTAACTTTGAACACAACGAGACGGCTGCGGAGCTGGTGCGTGCGGCTTACGACACCCCGCCGCTGGCCTTTGTACACAGCTATGGCTGTCAGCAGAACGTCAACGATGGCGAGCGCATCAAGGGCGTGCTGGTGGATATCGGCTACGGCCTGTGCGATAAGCCCGAGGATGCAGACCTCATCCTCTTCAACACCTGCGCCGTGCGGGAGCACGCCGAGCAGCGCGTGTTCGGCAATGTGGGTGCACTGAAGGGCCTGAAGGAGAAAAAGCGCGGCCTGATGATCGGCCTGTGCGGCTGCATGGCCAACCAGAAACATGTGGTGGAAAAGCTGCGCAAGAGCTATCCCTATGTTGATCTGGTCTTTGGCGTGGATGGCATCGATACGCTGCCCCAGCTCATTGCTCAGAAGCTGCAGAAGCATAAGCGCGTGCTGATGGAGCCTGCCCAGCGCCCGGTCATCGTGGAGAACATCCCCATCCGGCGCGAGAGTGAGTTCCGCGCATGGCTGCCCATCATGTACGGCTGCGACAATTTCTGCACCTACTGCATCGTACCTTATGTGCGGGGCCGTGAGAAGAGCCGCAAGCCCGGCGATATCCTGGCGGAGTTCCGGGGGCTGGTGGAAGCCGGATACAAGGAGATCACTCTGCTGGGCCAGAACGTGAACAGCTACGGCAAGGGCCTGGAAGAACAGGTGGACTTTGCTGATCTGCTCAATCTGCTCTGCGCTGTGCCCGGCGATTACCAGATCCGCTTTATGACCAGCCACCCGAAGGATGCCAGCCACAAGCTGATCGACACCATTGCGGCCCAGCCCCACCTGTGCAAGCACCTGCACTTGCCGGTGCAGTGCGGCTCGGATGAATTGCTGAAAAAGATGAACCGCCATTACACCATCGGGCAGTACATGGAGCTGATCGAGTACGCCCGCAAAAAGGTGCCCGGCATTACCTTCTCCAGCGATATCATCGTGGGCTTCCCCGGGGAAACGGAGGAGGATTTCCAGGACACGCTGGAACTTGTGAAGAAAGTCGGCTACATGCAGTTGTTCACCTTCATCTACTCCAAGCGCACCGGCACCAAGGCAGCGGAAATGCCCGACCCC
>OHUC01000337.1_pt1 | contig 13813 bp, 10 predicted proteins | sample 1579121 | NCBI WGS metagenome assembly OHUC01 (sample SAMEA3879555, study PRJEB24766) | human gut metagenome | biome: human-associated habitat; feature: feces | place: USA | collected 1985/1987
TTTTGAATATTTGCCGGTGCCTTCCCTGCTAAAATGTGTGGAAGTGCTGGTTAAACTGGTGCAAAAGTAGGCGGAATGATGGGCGCAGAGAAATAAAACAGAAAAACTGACATTTGCAGCTTTGCTGACGGCAGTATTTGCCGTTACGGCGCTGCTCTTTAAAGGTTTTGTTATTATACCTATACCATCAATAACGGAATTAAGGCCTGTTAATGCATTTCCTTTGATTTTTGGTCTGTTGTTTGGCAATTAGGAGCTGTTGCCTCGGCTTTCTGTATTCTTTTTCTTCAACTATTCCAATGAAATCGGTCAGTTGGCGATTTTGATACCCATGAGTATTTTAGCAGTAGCGATGCTGCTGAGCATGGCAAAATAATAAAACTCCCGTCTTGAATAAAGACGGGAGTTTTATTATTTATTTACGCTTCATATTTTGCAGCAGGGCTTTATCTGCATCGCTGACACGGAAGGATTCACGACATTTCTGAAGGGCTTTGTTGTAAGTAAAGTCATCAAGTTCATTATTTTGAAAAAGTACCATTGTTTTAGCTCGCTGCTTGACGAAGCACAGCGATAAAGCCCAGGCTACGGCCATTTTTACGTAATAACCTTCGTGTCGTACATTGTTCAGTTCTTTCAGTGTACTGTCGATATATGTGTCATCATTGTAATAATTCATCAGCATTACAACAGCAAACCGCAGTTCATATTCTCTGGGAGAAGCAAGATATTGCTGCAGAAATTCGCGTCCCTGAGCCTGATTTTTTTTGAAAACTTTCAAACCGCCGCAGGTAACATCACAAACAGCCCAATTGTCGATGCGGGGAACAAAAATATTGAGATTTTCCAGCAGCTCAGTAAAATCAATTTTCAGTAAACCTAAAATCATACCGCATAAGGTTGCTTCTTCACTGTAGACAAAAGGTTCGTATAAGGCTTTCTGCAGATAAGTAGGGTAATCTCCATCCCGGAGGATTTCATTTGCCAGTTTTCTCAATACAGGGATACGGATGCCGATGATGTTATCGATACCGGGACAAAGGGCACTGTGAAATTTCTGATATTTGGTGTCCTGCAGGCTCAGCAGGTGTTCTCGTAATGCTTGCATGGTCAAACTTTTCCTTTCAACAGGCTTGATATGTTATAATTATAACGTATTTTTAAAAGCTTTGTAAATCTAGGAGGGTCTATGCTCAATATTGGTTGTCATTTATCGTCGGCAAAAGGCTATTTGCATATGGGAGAGGAGGCACTGGCTCTTGGTGCCAACACCTTTCAGTTTTTTACACGTAATCCACGCGGAGGCAGAGCCAAAGCGATCGATACAGAGGATATCAGGGCTTTACTGGCGCTGATGCGGGAGAATTCTTTTGCGCCGCTCCTGGCACATGCGCCTTATACACTCAATGCCTGTTCAGCAGATTCTAAAATAAGGGATTTTGCACGTATGGTAATGACTGAGGATTTGCAGTTGCTGGAGCTGCTGCCTGGTACAAGATATAATTTCCATCCTGGCAGTCATGTAAAACAGGGAGCAGAGCAGGGAATAATCATGATAGCAGAATTGCTGAATGAAATCCTGCGTCCTCAGCAGCAGACAATGGTGCTGCTGGAGACTATGGCTGGTAAAGGCAGTGAAGTTGGGCGAAACTTTACGGAACTGCGTTCGATTATCGACAGAGTGGAGTTGCAGGGAAAACTGGGGGTATGTCTGGATACCTGTCATGTTTTTGACGGCGGCTATGATATAGTTAATGATTTGGAAAGTGTTTTGGAGGAATTTGATAAAATTATTGGTTTGAAACGTCTTTTAGCTGTTCATATCAATGACAGCCTGAATATTTTGGGCAGCCATAAGGACCGGCATGCAAAAATAGGTCAGGGGAACATTGGATTGGAAGCGCTCAGCGCTGTCACTAATCATCCTCAGCTGAAAGACTTGCCCTTTTATTTAGAAACACCGAATGAATTGCCTGGGTATAAAGCTGAGATAGCTTTATTGAGATCATTGTACAAGTGGTAATAAAAAACAGTCTGACGTTTAAACGTCAGACTGTTTTTTATTAAGAAGATCATTTTGCAGCAGCAACAGCCTTGTTGATGTCGGCAATAAGCGCTTCAACATCAATGCCGTGAGCGCCTGCTCCCTGGCCGATGGTTTCGTAATGAGCTGCCATGCAGCCAACACAGCCCAGACCATATTTAGCAAACACTTCCAAAATTTCAGGATGTTGTTGAACAGCATCGATGATGCCGGTATCTTTAGTAATGATATCCATGGATAAACCTCCTTTAACAGGTACTTTGATTTGTCAGAGAGACTTGTCTGTGTTAAAATTACAACAGATGCCTGTATGACTTCATGTATGGATATATTATAGCACAGAAAGTATAAAAATAAAGCTGTTAGTTGTGGCAGAATTGCAAAAGAAATGTGAGGGATGGATGATGGAAATGGAAGAGCATGCAGAAGAATATGAAACAAGTTTGAAAAGAGTGCAGGAAAGCCTGCAGGCTTATCCGGAACTGGAAATAAAAATATTGCCGGGATCAACACATACTGCGGAATTGGCGGCTCAGGCTTTGGGCACAACGCCGGGACAGATAGCCAAAACCTTGTGTTTTTTAGCTGATGGCAAGCCGATTTTGATTGTTGCCTGCGGCGATAAGAAAATAGACACAAAAAAATGGGGCCGTGCCATCGAAGCGAAAAAAATCAAAATGGCAGATGCGGAAACTGTAATGCAAATCACAGGTTTTGCGCCCGGAGGAGTATGTCCGTTTGCCTTGCGTCAGCAGGTTTCAGTTTATCTGGATAATAGTTTGAAAGAGTATGACATTACTTTTATTGCTGCAGGGACACCTCATTCAGCTTTGCCGATCAGTGCTGAAATGCTGGAAAAGGTAACTGGAGGTAGTTGGGTAGATGCAACTAAATAATAGCTGATTATTTTGGCAGAAGGTGAAAAAGTTCGCTTTTCTGCCATTTTATTTAAACTGTAAAATGAAGAAACTGTATAGATTTGTGGTATAATTTAGTTGTTGAAAATTTAATTTAGGAGAATTTTATGAGCGTTGATAATAAATTTTTAGTGCGTGATAAAATAACTTTAAAAGTAACAGGATTAGGAAGCAGCGGTGAAGGTGTGGGCAAGACTGATGGATTTACGGTCTTTGCACATGGCGCCTTAGCAGATGAGACAGTAGAAGTAGAGCTGGAACAGGTGAAGAAAAATTATGCGTCAGGGAAAGTAACGGCCATTCTGGAAGCATCACCTGAGCGGGTAGAACCATTATGTCCTGTTTATGAAGCCTGCGGTGGTTGTCAGCTGCAGCATTTAAACTATACGGGGCAATTAAAGGCTAAAGAACAGCAGGTTCGCGATGCGCTTTTTCGGATCGGGCATTTACAGGAAGTCAAAGTTCTGCCGATCATCGGTGAAGAAGATCCATGGCATTATCGTAACAAAATGCAGTTCCCGGTTGCATTTGAAAATGGAATTTTGGAAATCGGATGTTATGCTGCGGCTACACATAAAGTAGTCGGCGTTGAAAACTGTCTGATCCAGAAGCAGCGTAACAATGACATTATTGCTGTTGTCCGTCAATGGATGCGGCAGTATGAAATCTCTGCTTATGATGAAAAAACAGGTAAGGGCGTAGTCCGCCATGTTATGGGCAGGGTTGGTGTTAACACTGGTGAGGTTATGGCAGTTATCATTACTGCCGGTTACGATATTCCACATGGCAAAGAGCTGGTCAAAATGCTGCGTGATGCTGTTCCGGGCTTGAAAAGTGTAGTGCAGAATATCAACAAAAAACAGACCAATATCGTGATGGGTAATAAAACACGCTTATTATATGGTAAAACGACGATCAAAGACCGTTTGGGAACTTTAAAATTCAATATTTCTGCGCAGTCGTTTTTTCAGGTAAACAGTGCCCAGGCTGAAAAGCTTTATAACAAAGCGATTGAATTTGCGGCTTTGAGCGGTGGTGAAACCATTGTTGACTGTTACTGCGGAACCGGTACAATTTCTCTGTATTTGGCAAAACATTCCCAAAAAGTTTATGGAATTGAGATTATAGCTTCTGCTATTGAAGATGCAAAACGTAATGCTGAAGATAATCGCTGTGATAATGCTGAATTTATTTTAGGGGATGCTGCTGTTAAAATGCAGGAACTGGTAGAACAGGGTGTGCGTCCCGAAGTTGTGCTGCTTGATCCGCCTCGTGCTGGCTGCGAAGAAAAAGTGCTGGCTGCTATTGCGCAGGTCATGCCACAGCGTATAGTTTATGTTTCCTGTAATCCGGCTTCGCTTGCCCGCGATTTGGCTTATCTGGAACAGAACGGTTATCAGGCTGAAGTTGCCCAGCCGGTAGATATGTTCCCGATGACGCATCATGTTGAGACGGTATGTTTATTGTCCAAACTTCAAAGCAAGGAACATATCGAGATCGAAGTGAAGATGGACGAGTTGGATTTGACTTCGGCGGAGAGTAAGGCAACCTACGAGGAAATCCGGGAATACGTTTTCGAGCATACCGGACTGAAAGTCAGCCACCTCTATATCGCACAGGTGAAGCAGGAATACGGCATCATTGAGCGTGAAAACTACAATAAGCCGAAATCCGAAAACGCCAAGCAGCCCCAATGCCCGCCGGAGAAGGAAAAAGCGATCACGGAGGCACTGAAGCACTTCGGGATGATTTAAACGGAATCGACTGCGCATTTGTGTCAGCTATTTGAAGCACAGTTGGCTCCCGTCGATAACTTAAACTTAGAACGGTGTGCGAAGAAAACTCACGCGGAATACCAATTGATGAATTAGCAAATAGATATGGCACAGCCTACCAGTCATTGTTGATTGGTGGGTTGTGTCTTACTATTTAGCGTTCCATTTCCAAAAACTGTGAGTAGGTATAGATATTATCCTTGCCAATAAGACTCATTAAGAAGGCTTTGAACTCATAATCAGTAGGAACGGTAACGAAAAGAAATAATCTTTTTTTTGCTCTTGAGCAACATACATAAAAAAGATTTCGATTTCGTTCAAATGATGCTTCTTTGCCTTTTGGAATAGAAGAATGTCCTGTTATCATCGGTGCATAGGTTTCAAACTGATATAAATTCCAACCTTTTCCGATAACAAAGACAACATTGTCATATTCTTCACCTTTAACGCCGTGTTCAGTAGAAAACATAGCATCAGGGAGTAAAAAATCGATTACTGTGGCAAATTGCAGGTATTCCAATTCTAAAAATGATTGAATTGAAGCATTGGAAGCATATACTGTTTCTGGCGCTTCCTGATATAGATGATACCATCCATCTAATTTTGGGGGAATAGGAATCAATTTGCTTTGCTTGATTAGCTCAAATACGTCAATTGCTCTTTTAGTGCGAGCATTTTCTAACTGCTGCTGTAGCTCTTTCCACTTGGCTTTTTCGGATTTTTTCTTAATAGGAAAGCGCTTAATTCCGAGTGTATCAAAAAGTAACTGCATATTTGAATTCTTGAGCGCCTTATAGATTGGTTCAACAGTATCCATAAAGAACATTAGGAATGGGTCTTCTTTATCTCTCAGTCCGTCAGCTAAAATTTCTAAAAGCTGTTCGTACCCTTGCTGTGTAGCAAGGACTTTATGCGTTATCATTAGAACCTTTAGCGTATCATCTTTGGATGATTCTCGCTTGATCTTCTCTGTGACATTGCTTAGTCGATTTTTCAATTCTTCCGCCGGTAATTCACCTTTTAAATTGCGTTCTATCCGGCGAGGACCAGTGTAATCATCGCAGGTAATTACAATCACTTCTCCGTCAAAGTCATCTATTGCAGATGCTTGAGGCAAGTCGGGGCGCAAATCATTTAGAAGTTGAACGATTCTTGGTGCGGATCTGAAATTTGAGCCTTTCTTTATAATCTCGAGGTTATCATTTTCAATTAGACCACAAGCGTTATTGGATTGGTAAATGGTTTGCCATGCATCCCCAAAGAAGCCAAATTGAGGTCCTTTTTTCTCGGCGATAAAGAACCTAATAAAACGATCAATAATCGGTTTATAGGAGTCTTGATACTCATCGATTAAAATCAAAGGATATTTGTCTGCGAACACACGCCGGAATTTTGTATTATCTAAAAGCCGACAAAAGAGCTTTAGAACATCATCGTGATATAAATATTGAATTCCATTTTCCTTGTAACGATGCCCTAAGGTATATGTAACTCCCGTGACCTCGAAAAAATCTCCTTCGTCTGGCAAGAAGTCAGGATCGCTTGTGACAACATCAATGAGAAAGCGTTGATACTGCTTGATAGCGTTCCATGCAAAGGAGTGAATTGTCGATGGAAGAATAAATGAATCTTTTGATAGTCGTTCAGCAAGCACATCTACCGCAGCATTAGTATATGTTATGCAAATTACAGTCTGCTTCTTTCGACGATACTCCGCCCATTTGTTTTCTTGAATCCATTCAATGACTTTATTTAGCGAATAAGTCTTACCTGAGCCTGCACCAGCTTCTACACGAAAGCTGTTTCCATTCTGAAGTGCCGCAATGATTTGTTCATCTACTTTATCGGCTTCAGCTTTTGCAAGGTTGTAGTTTATTCTTTTGGGCTCTTCACTCACAAATTTTCATCTCCTTACACAAGCACCTGCTGGTCATTGAGCCAAACCAGCCCATTTTTAATATAAGCAGGAACAGCATAATCCTCACATTCACAAATGAGATTAAGAGCAAAATCTGTTTTTTTCTTCCCTGAAAATTCAAGATCGTCTTCAGTAGGAGTATCACCCAATCCATAATATGTTCGGTTGACATTCCGGATTGCTTCTTCCAAAGAATGTCCGCACAATCCGTTCTCTGTTGTTTGAAACTCAATGTGACATCTGCATCGGGTTTTATCAGCCGGGGACATGGATGTAATATCGGTTAGAGCAATTTGAGTATTATCATCCTCTGGAATCTCTTTTTTCTTCCGCACCCACCATTTTAGAGTTTCATTGGATGTTGTTTCGCCACGCGAGACCGGAACGGAGCTGTAATATATTCTCCCGTTCGCACCTTTTTGACCAGATACAGAATCCAAATCAGTAAGAATCAGACATGGAATACCCAAAAACTCTGCGAACGGAATGAATTTATAGGCGTAGGCGCCACCAATTTCAACCAAGGCATAATACTGGGCAGGCAGTTTATATTCCTGAGAATCAAAATTCCCCGCCTTAGCGCATTTATCAATCATGTCTGGTAACAACAGACGCTCTGATGCCCCTTCAACAAAGATTGCTTTATCTGCAAAAAACAGATCACACTTGGTTATAGTAAGGTACTTTCGGATGAAATCAATGTTAGAAGAATTCTCCTCAGCGAACGTATTTAGGTTCTTATAGATAACACCGGTCTTTGTTTTTTGCGCATATCGAATTTTAGAAAAAACCATTGTATTTGCAATGTGAGCAGAATGTGAAGTCAACAAAGTTTGAATCCCTATAGAAGTAATTTTTGCAAGAAATGCTTCTAAGTACTCTGCAAAAGCGTGCTGCATCTGCGGGTGCATATGAGACTCTGGTTCTTCGATAAAAAGCAACGGTATACAGGCATCCCCACATTTTTCTACCTTTTTGGCGAAGGCTGCAAGAAGAAATTCCATTTTAATCAAGTTTTTATACCCCAAGCCATTATAGGTACTGGGAAGTCGCTCGTTACTTGTTCCAGCAGTATAAGAAAGTTGTGTTTGATTCTTTATCTGATCATCAATGTTTAGTTGGGTTGTAACGCCTAACTGTAGTTCTTCTCCGTTGGGATAACCGAACCCAACTGCATTACTGACTAAAGCGCTCAGGATACTATCACTTTGTTGTTGGACTTTTTTGTTGGCGGTTTCAACAATTACTCGAAGTTCCTTAACTTTTTCAGAAACACTTGGATCTAATTCATCTTCACTCATGTCAAAGAAATCAGAGATAAGTGAAGACAAAGAATTATCTTGCGTTCCGTCTTCACCAAGGCGGCGCTCTGCCTGAATAATGTGAAATGGAAATAATTCGGACAGTTCTTTCTGCTTTTTAATCTGCTTATCCTCTGCATTTTTGGGATTTATCGCATAAATTGTCATTTCAAAAAGCTTGTGAAAACTGCTTATAATAGCATTATGAACATCGTCATCGGGAGAAAAGATTCCATTTACATAATAGCTTGGCTCTAATATTTTCCGAATGCTTTTCTCGTCTGCCTTCAACTTGTATTCGGCACGAATCAACGCTGTAGTGGTATCCACATCTACGTCAATAATAAATGGAGACAATGCACCTAAGTTATCCTCCGGGGCATCCAAGGAATAGTCTACAAGGAACTCTATAGATATTGGTTCCAGCCGTTCACAGAGATCTTCAAAAGTGATTTCCTTTGCCATGAACGAAGCAAAATCAGTATATAGATTTTCCCTTTTGAGCAACGGGTAATCATTGAAAGAAAACTGAGTTCCATCCAATACTTTACCGATACACTCGAAGCACGAGGTTTTGGCAGTATTGTTGCGACCAACAATCAATGTTGTTTTCGGATCGACTTCAAGTTCTGCATCAACAAGCAATCTATAATTTTTAATCCTGATTTTCGCTAATTGCATATATGCCTCCGTTCTTATCCATAATAAGGCTTTTAATCATTTGCTGGTGCGGGAGCAACTTTTTCTTTTGAATCCAGATACGCCAAATACTGCTTATACTTCCGGAGTATCAGATTTTTGGTGTACTGCTCCATATATTCGTAGTCAGGAGTACCATCATCTGTAACCGGAAGCATAATTCTGGTATTAGCCATGCGTTCTGCGTTGAATTTATACAGATAGCCAAACTTGCTTTTCTGCTGCAAAATTGCAACCTTCATAAACAGCAACACAAATGCATTGTCTTCATGGTGCTTCAAGTGGAATCTTTTGACATCATCGGAGAAAATGCACTCATAAGGGTGGTAAAAGCCGATAACCATACCGTTTCCGTTATAATTTACGCCGAGCACATTCTTGTCTAAGGATACATTTGTGTCATTCACAAAGCGTGCAACACCATTGCTGTTATCCAGGGCACCGATAAAGGGTCTGTCTCCGGGTGTAGAGCTTGCTGCGACTAGACGCTTTCCAGGCAAAATATCAAAAATATCCGCAATTAAGAACGGCTCCCAACGCATCTCCTGAATGGAAGAAACAGGTAAATATTCACCAAGTTTTTTGATATTTGCTATAGCGTGTGCTTTGTACCTCGTTAACATCGACTTACGCAGCTTTTTGACATAATCGGTCATTAACGCGTAGTCCGGTGCACCGTCGTCATTGACTGGTAACATATTTTGCAGGCGCTTAGCTCGTGGTAACGAGATAGATCGACCGTGACCAAAAATATCATGCTGCTTGGAAATACTGGCGGTCATATACATCAACGCTTCCGGTGATATGTCGTCCTGTGGAATAAGTGCAGTAACATGAGTATCAAGTGCAAAATCACATGCTTGATAGTAGGCAAGTCCTGCGCCACCGTCTCCGTCATTATTAAGGGTGATAACATTTCCGCCTGAGAAGATTTTTGTGGGATTACCTACAAACCCTTTTACACCATTATTAACATTGCGTGCAGAAACAAGCGGAAGGTCACCTTCTTTAAGCAATGCCATATTTTTCTCTTTGCCACGTTCAAATGAAAATAAGCCACGAAGAGGAACGCTTTCCCAGTTTGTTGCATCACTCATGTTCTTCACCATCCTGCTGGAACAGATACTCTCGGTTCTGCATAATCATTGAAAACTCAAAAGTCAGAAAGTCGCCGATTGCCTTTTCAAAATCCATTTCGGCAGGAATATCATCATTGAAATAAAAGAACGAGTGCAGCCATTCATCTTCGGCCTTTACTGTAGACTCGACACAGAATTTTGATGCTGCTTTAGTGCGCCCGTTCCAAACATCAAGCAAATGTTGACGTTTGTCTTTAGCGGAATCTCCTTCAACAAGTCCAATATGAGCACGCACTTCATAACCATCGTTACGGAAGTCAATAAATTTACAGATCTTATCATCAGGATGCGGCTCATGGGCAGTAAAAACAGCAATAACAGGGTTTGTACCGACACCATAGAATGTGTCAGTATTGCAGGTGATGACACCCTCCAGAGTATGGTGCTTCAAAATGTTTTCCTTAAAGGTCTGTTCGTCTTTGGTTTTGCCAGTCATAGATGACTGCGGAACAATTACCGCAGCCTTTGCACTTTCGGTCAAAGAATCGAGCAAGTGCTCCACAAAAGACAATTCATACTGCGACGGATCAGCTTTGGTTCCCTGTGAATAGGGCGGATTCATCATGCCGACAGTAGCCCCTTTAAGCTGCACCTGAGCAGGATTTTGCCGGAGAAAATCTTCACATTTGATGTTACTGTTACCATCTTCACGGAGAATCATATTGGTAGCAGCAATAGCAAACATATTACTCTGAAGTTCAAATCCGTGCAACTGCTTCTTCTTGATATTCTTGCGTTTGTTCTGATCAGTGCCTGCCTTTTTGAGCATATGGTGCATGGCTGCAACAAGGAATCCAGCGGTGCCGCAGCAGGGGTCAAGCACAATGTCTGTAGCTTGAATATCCAGAAGGTCACAGAACAGATCACAAATGTGGCGAGGAGTTAGGACGATACCGAGTGTCTGCCCATCACCGCCGGAATAACGCATAAATTCGCCATAGAATCTTCCAATGAAATCTTCACTGGAACTGCGATACTTTATGTTGTCAAAAACATTCTTCTTCAAGAATTCAGTATAAAATTTCAACGGAGTTTTGCTAAGTTTGGTATCAACCTCGTTCAAACGAGCACTTGTACGGATGATGGAAAATTCGCTCATCAGCTTGTCACGCTTTGCATCAGGGCCGACATTAGATGCTTTCAAACGGCGTTTTATTGCATCGTAAATCAGTTGTCCGTCCGTGGTTGTTTCGTCTCCGAGCAAATCATCAGGTTTGAAGAACTTATCATCCAATGCAAGAAGAATGCCGGAGACCACCAAAGGCTTATCTTGATCCTTCAGAGAGCCGTAGGTGCGAAGATATTCGTGCAGTTCCGCTGCATCTTTCAGAATTTCCTCTGTAGTCTTTTCAACATCGGTCTTTTCTGCCAAAACATAACGAGTATAGTATTCGTCGATATTGGAAGCGGTGAAGGATGTAAAAGACTCAATATCAGGGAGCTGCTTATATCCCTCCCTGTCGTCTACATACAGCGGAGTGATTTTATGATGCTTTTCATCGCCGGAAACACCGATTGCAAAAATCTTATGGAAGCTACTATTTTGCGCAATGTGCTTTGCGTAGAAGTACGCTCCGTTTACAGCATAGTCAGCAATATCTTTCTGATCGGTAGATAAAATTCCAGTATCGGTCAGCTTCTGGTGTTTGGCCAGATCGGCTTTGTCTTCAATAACGATGACAAAATCTTTCACAACCGCAACATACTCAGGGTAGCCGGCATTACCAGTACCACGTTTCGATGCGCTCTGTAAAGCATCATTGATTTCCTTAACATCGCTGCCTTGAGCATCATACTTGATTTTGGAGTCGTCGAGCTGACGAGCAACCCACAAATCAGTTTTTGCTTCTTTCTTAGCCATATTCCAAGTTCCTTTCAGAGTCGATATTTATCAGGGCACTATTTTGTATTTGTAGATTCAGTCCTCTGCCATAGCAGAGGCTGATAATCTGAAATTGCACCATATCCAATTTCAGATTATCAGCACCAAAAGGAAGATTTGCGCTCTCACTATCATGGCGCAGATGCTTCCTTTTGTATTTTCTTCGCACCGGTGGAAAACTGTATTTTTTCAGTTTGGGTACCGCTGTGTGAAGAAAATTGCAGGTGTCCAGAGGGATGCAATCCCATTGGCGCGGGGTTTCCAATAGGGGCGCGTAGCATCCCTGTTGGCACACGATTTTGCTTGCAAAGTCTAGTGTGTTATACCTTTGCTTCCGGCTGACGCGGGAAAGGGGTTGGCGGCGTACTCTGCGACATAGCAGAGTGTGGCGGCAAACGCTTTTCTGAGGCAGTAGGACAGGCGGATTTTGTGACGTGGGTTACGGCGCAAATGCAGGATTTTTGAGAAGCAAAATCCGACTGTCCGGAAAAGGAAGTGAAGGTATATAAAAGCCCCCGTCCCGCCGCAGCGATACGCACTAAAACCACCACGGCAACTCCAGCCAGAGGTTGTCCATCGCCTCGCCTTCCAACTTCTTTGCCCGGCTTTCACTCAGGTTAAAATGAATTGCTGTGCCGATCAGGGTATGTCCAATATCATCCGTAAAGCCATAGCGGTACAGAAGATATGTCTGCTCCCGTTCGGAGATTTGTCCAAAGCCTTCATACAGTTCCCGCAAGGTTTCTCTTTCCTCGTAGACCTGTTCCGGAGATTTGGCGGTGATGTCTGCAACGGCTTCAATGCGCAGCAGCCGTTCTTCACCGGGGAGAACTTCATCCAGCCGGACTTTTTGAAGCCCCAGCCCGTTTTCAGGATCGACCATTCGCTGCTCATATCGGGAGAAGGAATCCCGAACCAGATCAGTCATGGCGTTTCGGATGAATGGAGCGGCATAGGTCAGAAACTTGACGCCGACGCTCTTATCATAGCTGGGAATAGCCTTCAATAAGCCGATGCTGCCCTCTTGTTCCAGATCACCGATTTCTATGCTGAGATCACTTTCCACCAGATTGGATTTCAGAAAAATCTCATTGGCTGTTTTGCGGATGAAGCCCGAATTGTATTCCAGAAGAAGATTGGTGGCATGGGTATCTCCCTTTTGAGCCAGCGCACAGAGCTGCTCATTGCTCGGTTTGCTCATCGTCCTTCTCCTGCGATGCAGCGTTATCTAGGATGGATTGGAAAAGGCCTGTCAACGTCTCACTGAACGTATTCAAAACATCCGGATCAACACAGCCCATGCCAGCTACGCTACCGACAATCATATCAGATGTTTGTTGAGGCGTCACGGTCAGGTTTTCCATATCCTGCCCCTTCGTGATCTCTGTAAACATTCTTTCCGTTTCTTCGGCTGTCATCGCCCGAATTGCAGCAAAGTCATTGCCAATTTCCTTTTTCACTTCTTTGACAGCCAGCATGAACTGGCTTTCGATGGTGGCAAGATCAGCTTGATAAACAGGTGTTTTCAGGCGATTGATTTCATTTGCAGCTTGTGCGGCGGCTTTCGTTTTTGCCGATTTTCGCGTCAGACTGCTGAGCGTGGCATATAGCTGGTTCTGCGCGGCATACCCGGCAGCAACGGTGTCGTTGAAATACTGCTCCAATATGTAGGTCAGTTCAAGAAAACGATGGCTTTCCAACAGATAATTAACGACCTGTGCATTTGCTTTTCCGGTATAGAGGTTTCTTGCAGCCTGTGCCGATAAGCCCAATTCATCGATTTCATAATTCTTTCTGTCCGGGACAGTAGTTACGCCCAAAAGAAAGTCTGTAGACACGTTGAAAGCTCTTGCAATGCGGATGATATTTTCATCTCCGAGCTTGTCTGTTTTTTCACTCAGAAAACGGCTGAGGAGGCTGTCATTGCAGCCAATTTTTCGGGCAAGTTCCGTTTGAGAGACATTATTGTGCTTCATCAAATCGAAAAGTCTTTGCCGGATATTTCCGGGTAAAAATACAGTCTCCATCTATCAAGCGCCTCCCTCCGCTGTTCTTTCTTTGACATATTTTCCACTCTTAATTCTGGCATCGGCGGGCTTCTCTGCATCATCCGGAATGATCCAGCGGCTTCCCGCCCG
>OHUC01000339.1_pt1 | contig 13706 bp, 7 predicted proteins | sample 1579121 | NCBI WGS metagenome assembly OHUC01 (sample SAMEA3879555, study PRJEB24766) | human gut metagenome | biome: human-associated habitat; feature: feces | place: USA | collected 1985/1987
AATACATAGTACGCAGTGCGTTATTACCCCCCCCGATTCGAAAATGCGAACTGATTGGCTCCCCTTTGATTTGACCAGTCCTACCGGACAGCGAATCGAAGTCAAATCCGCTTCTTATCTCCAATCCTGGGATGAAGCGTACCACGAGCATATACAGTTCAACATAGCACCTCGCAGAGCCTGGGACCCGAAAGCCGGATACTCTCCGGACATCAAGCGACATTCTGACCTCTACGTTTTCTGCCTCTACAAAGCACTGACGAAAGATGTCTCGCCGCTTGCCCTGGAATACTGGGAGTTCTATGTGTTGCCTACCTATGTGCTCAACGAGCAAAAGCCCAATCAGAAAAATATTTCTCTTAATTCACTGAAAGCTCTAAAACCTTACATAACGGATTTTGCCGGATTAAGGGATGTGATATTGAATTGCCCGATTAAAAGGGCGTAGAAATGAACATGCGCCGTTCTGTAATGGGACGGCGTATTTTTGGAGGAAAAATATGATTTCAAACAGTGCTGCCACTCACGCAAAAGTGGCTATCTACATACGAGTCTCTACCCTGCATCAGATTGACAGGGACTCTCTGCCTATGCAGCGTCAAGACTTGATTGCATACGCCAAGCTGATACTGAACACTGACGATGTGACGGTCTTCGAGGATGCCGGGTACTCTGGTAAAAATACTATCCGGCCAGAATTTCAGAAAATGATGTCTCAGCTCCGGACCGGCACATACACACATCTCCTGGTCTGGAAGATTGACCGAATCTCCAGAAACCTTCTGGACTTTGCCGAGATGTACCAAGAGCTTAAAGACCTGGGCGTTACCTTCGTCTCGAAAAACGAGCAGTTCGACACCAGTACGGCTATGGGAGAAGCGATGCTCAAAATTATCCTTGTCTTTGCGGAGCTGGAGCGCAACATGACCTCAGAACGTGTCGCTGCCACCATGATTTCCAGAGCCAGCAACGGGCAGTGGAACGGTGGACGTATTCCTTACGGCTACGATTATGACCCGGAAGAACAGACTTTCAGCTTCAACTCCGATGAATACAACATCGCCCATTTGATTCATGACAAATACGAAGAACTCCGCTCCTTAGTTTATCTGGCCCGGTATCTGAACGAACACTGCTACCGGACTCGTGCCGGTAATGACTGGTCCCCGGTCTCTCTGGATATTATCCTCCGCAGCGTATTCTACTGCGGCGATTACCAATACAACCGCCTCAAAGAAGGGGACCGGCAACGTCCTAAGGATAAATCTGAATGGATTACCGTAAAAGACCACCACCCGGCCATCGTAAGTCGGGAACAGAAAGAACGTATCCTTGCACTCCTGGAATCCAACCGCAGGCTCAAATCATTTCGTAAGAGTGGCAAGAGCAAATACACGCACATTTTCTCCGGCCTGCTCATCTGCGGAAATTGCGGTCAACCTATGACCAGTTCCATTTCCACCATAAAGAAGACTACTGGCAGACGCTATTCTCTCTACTTCTGCCCTACGCACAGGAAAAGCAAGCTGTGGTGTACCGGAAAATCTACCTCAGACCCAATCGTTGGCGAGTTCGTCTTCAACTACATTCTCAATATGCTCAACGCTCAAAAGGCGTTCTCTTCGGAAACGAGCATACAGGAACTGGAACAGCAGCTACTCTCCGGCGATACTTTCTCCCCGGTGGCCGCCATTGCCCCGGACGGATTGCAGGATCTGTTTCATACGCTCCGCACCGGAACCATCAAGGGAGAGGTCTTCGGAAAAGACGTCAAAATCAAAACAGGCTCCGAGCCACCATTGCAGCTGTCAAAGCTCAAAAAGGAAAAGGTCCGTCTGGAAAGAGCTATTGACCGTCTGAACAAACTTTTCCTCTATTCTGAAAAAGCCATGTCGGAATCTGAATACCTTACTCAGAAGATTCAGCTTTCGGATGCTCTGGAAGAAGTCGAGGACAAGCTGACGTTCCTGGCATCGGAAGACAGCCTGCAACAATCTATCACTGATAATGAATTTATCGCCAAAGCAAGCAACTTCATACTCTCCCAGAAACTCACTGACCGAAACTACGTCAGCTTTCAGTCGCTGAGTGCTACCGTCTCTCCGGAGGTCCTTGATTCTTTTCTCAGCAGCATTATAGACAACATCGTTTTCAAGGACGGAGCTATTCACTCTATCACATTCCGCAACGGATTATCTCACACATTCATTTACAAAGAAAAGCCAGAGGTTTAATTGCCCCTGGCTTTCTTCATATCTCCATATTCTGTTGTATCGCTATTTTGTAGTGAATCGCTCTACAAAATCATCATGGCATCACCAAAGCTGAAAAACCTGTATCTTTCCTCTACAGCCTCTTTGTATGCATTGAGGACATGCTCTCTGCCTGCTAATGCTGACACAAGCATGACAAGTGTAGACTGTGGCAGATGGAAATTTGTAATCAGACAGTCAATCACCTTAAAGCTGTATCCCGGATAAATAAAGATATCCGTCCATCCGCTGCACTCTTTTAGCATGCCGTTTTCATCGGATGCTGCCTCTAAGGTACGAGTGCTTGTAGTGCCAACAGATATTATTCTGCCGCCATTTTTCTTTGCATTATTAATCTTGTCTGCAGCCTCCTGTGACACCATGTAAAACTCAGAATGCATATGGTGATCAAGCACATTATCCACCTTTACCGGTCTAAACGTGCCAAGCCCCACATGTAAAGTCACCTCTGCAATATCCACACCCTTATCTTTTACCTGCTGTAAAAGCTCCTTTGTGAAATGCAGTCCTGCCGTAGGCGCAGCGGCCGAGCCGTCATACTTTGCATATACTGTCTGGTAGCGGTTCTTGTCCTTTAGCTGATGTGTGATGTATGGCGGCAATGGCATCTGTCCGAGCTTATCAAGTATCTCCTCAAAAATACCCTCATAGCTAAACTGAATCAGCCTGTTTCCATCATCAACCACATCTATTACTTCACCGGTTAAAAGTCCGTCACCAAATATAATCCTTGTGCCCGGCTTTGCCTTTTTACCCGGCTTTACAAGAGTCTCCCATACGTCATTTTGTCTGCGCTTTAGAAGAAGTATCTCTATCTTTGCCATAGTTCCTTCCTTCACGCCAAAAAGACGTGCAGGAATTACCTTTGTATTATTGAGCACAAGGCAGTCGCCCGGTCTTAAATATTTAACAATCTCCTTGAACACATGATGGCTGACTTCTCCTGTCTTCTTGTCAAGCACCATGAGTCTTGAGCTGGAGCGGTCCTCCAGAGGATCCTGTGCTATTAGCTCCTCCGGAAGATCATAATCAAAATCTTTTACGTCCATAATTTTCCTATTCCTAACACTATACTAACGTCTAACCACGAAGTGTGATACCTGCAGTCTCTTTAAGATGAGCAAGTATATCCTTTACAAAGCCCTCGACCTTCTTAGTCTTAAGCTCCTCATCCTTTGGTGTAAATACTACACTGTACGCCATGCTCTTCTTATTCGGAGGAAGCTGTACACCCTCGTAAACATCAAACAGTGTAACATCTGAGACATAATCACAGGCTTCCCTGATACCGTTTTCAATCTGCTCACATGTGATATCCTTGTCCACAACAAAAGCAAAATCTCTCTTCTCATCATCAAATTTTGAGATTGGAGTAAATACTCTGTCCTTTCCATACCACTGTGAAAGAACTCTTAAATCAAGCTCCATCACATATGCCGGTACTCTCATGTCAAGCTCATCGCATATCTCATATCTTACCTGACCGAGATATCCGATTTTTTGTCCGTCACAGAATACCTCTGCTGTCTGATATGGATGAAGGAATGGCTTTTGAGCCGGCTTGTATGTAAACTTCACATCAAGCGCATCTGCTACAGTCTCAGCCAGTCCCTTTATAGTAAAGAACGATTCATCCTCACCGAATACGCCTGCGCAAAGTGTCTCTCTCTCATCCGGATACTCTGTAAGCGGAAGCTCCTTTGCGATAAAGATATTTCCCAGCTCAAAGATTCTTCCCTCCAGGATACCCTTCTTCTGGTTTCTTGCCATGGCATAAAGCATCTCAGAAGCAAGTGTTGTTCTCATAAGCGAGAGGTCAACATTGATTGGGTTTATAAGCCTGATAGCATGTCTTTCAGGTGCATCCTCCGGAAATCTGAGCAGATCAAGATCAGCAGGTGAGAAGAATGAGTAATGTATTCCCTCATACGCGCCTGCTGCACAGAGCACCTCTTTTATCTTGCGCTCTGTCTGCTGTCTAAGGTTGAGTCCTCCGAGTGTAACCTGTGCCGTAGGCATGAATGCAGGAATGACATGGTCATAGCCATACATACGGATAACCTCCTCTGCCACATCCGGATAATCCTCCATATCCTCACGATATGCAGGAATCATGAGTGTCAGCTCATCACCGCTTACAACCGGTGCAAAGCCTAAATTTGTGAGTATTCTCACTATATCCTCTGTAGGTACCTCTATTCCAAGCACACCATTAACCTTTGCAATAGAAACCTTCATCTCTTTTGGCTCAAGCGAATTTCCTGTAGTCACCTCAACGTGAGTTGAAGAAACCTTACCACAGCCAAGCTCCTCCATCAGGTGAAGCGCTCTCTTCATAGCCATGGCTGTTGTGTACTCGTTTACACCCTTTGAATAAAGTGCACTCGAATCAGAAGCCTGTCCCAGCGCACGAGAGCTCTTTCTGATATTATCTCTTGCAAATTTTGCAGATTCAAACATCACCTCTGTTGTACCATCGTTAATTTCAGAGTTTAAGCCGCCCATGATACCGGCAAGCGCAACTGCCTTCTTTCCGTCACAGATAACAAGGTTATTGCTGTTTAATTCAAATTCCTTCTCATCGAGTGTGACAATTTTCTCTCCATCGTTTGCACGTCTTACTACAATCTCCTCTCCCTCAAGGTATGAGTAATCGAAAGCATGCATTGGCTGTCCGAGCTCTTTTAAAATAAAGTTAGTGATGTCTACCACATTTGAGATAGAGCCTATTCCAACAAGTGCAAGACGTTTTCTCATCCATGCCGGTGACTCAGAGATTTTTACATCATGCACATAGTGAGCTGTGTAGCGAGGGCAGATGTCCTGTGCCAGGACAGATACCTTGAAATTTTCCTTCTTCACATCATCAGCAGTATAGTCAAGTGCAGGCTCCTTAAGCTCTTTTCCCAAAACAGCAGCAACCTCTCTTGCCATGCCATATATACACTGACAGTCAGGTCTGTTTGCTGTGATTGCAATATCAAAAATCCAGTCATCAAGGCCGAGGATAGGTTTTACATCATCTCCCGCCTTAGCATCCTCAGGTAAAACCAAAAGTCCGTTGTAGCCTGCACCCGGATAGAGGTCCTCATTTAAGCCAAGCTCTACGCCTGAGCATAACATTCCATATGAATCATATCCACGCAGCTTGCCCTGCTTTATCTCCATCACGCCCTCTATTGTAACGTGATCCTTTGCTGTGGCATATACTGTTGCGCCGATAAGTGCAAGAGGATATTTGCCCCCTGCCTTTACATTGTCCGCTCCACAGCAGATCTGGAATGTGCCATGTGCTCCGGCATTTACCTGACACAGGCTCAGGTGTGTCTCCGGAATCGGCTCACATTTTTCTACAAGGCCGACTACTACATTTGAGATATCCTTTCCCACCTCATATGATTCTTCAACCTCGAAACCACATGAGAATAATTTTTCCTCTAACTCCTTTGGTGTTACATCTATATCTACATAATCTTTTAACCAGCTAAGTGGTGTTAACATAATTTTTGCCTCCTGTTATATATTCAAGAAATGAATCTAGTTGTCATCAATCTGGTCTAATACCCTAAGGTCTGACTCGAATAAAAGCTTGATGTTGTTAATTCCGTATTTGAGCATTGCAATACGCTCAAGACCAATACCAAATGCAAATCCGCTGTACTCATTTGTGTCTATGCCACAGCCCTCAAGCACCTTTTTATTTACCACACCTGCACCAAGCACCTCAATCCAGCCTGTGCCCTTGCATAAAGAGCAGCCCTTGCCGTGGCACTGGAAGCAGCTTACATCAACCTCTACAGACGGCTCTGTAAATGGGAAGTATGAAGGACGAAGACGTGTTGTGACATTCTTTCCGAACATCTTCTTTACAAGCTGGTCAAGCATACCCTTTAAATCGCAGAGTGTGATGCCCTTATCTACCACAAGGCCCTCCATCTGTGTGAACATAGGAGAATGTGTCGCATCATCATCCGAACGGAAAACCTTACCCGGTGAAACAACCTTGATAGGCGGCTTCTTTGCTTCCATAACGTGAATCTGTCCTGCTGAGGTCTGTGTACGCAGTAAGAACTCAGGTGATAAGTAGAATGTATCCTGCATATCACGCGCCGGATGATCCTTTGGAGTATTTAAAGCTGTAAAATTATAGTAATCATTCTCGATTTCTGTACCCTCGTAAACCTCAAAGCCCATAGATGTGAAAATCTCTGAGAGCTGGTCCTTTACCTGTGTTACAGGATGAAGATTACCCTTTTTGCCTCTCTTTGCAGGCATAGTGACATCTATTTTCTCGCTCTCATACTTGCGCTTAAGTGCCTCTGCCTCAAATTTCTTAACCTTCTCATCAAGAAGCTTCTCAACTGCCTCACGTGTCTCATTGACCCACTGGCCTACCTTTGGTCTGTCCTCCGGAGCAACATCCTTCATGCCCTTTAAGACTGCTGTGAGCTCACCCTTCTTTCCAAGAATTGCAGCACGCACATCATTTAATTTTTCAAGGCCGTCAGCCTTATCAATTTCAGCAAGTGCTTTTTCTCTGATCTGTTGAATTTTGTCTCTCATCGAATTTCACCTCATAATATTTTTCTTAATTTGCATAAACTCGTAACTTCAAGCTTGAATTCGCCGTTTATGCGATAAAAAACGTCCCTGCATGGCTATTAAACCATGCAGGGACGAAAATTCCGCGATACCACCCTGATTTCCATTGACGTTTTACTCAATGGACTCTCATTGATATGTGTAACGTACATAACACGTCATGAACTACTGTACTTCATCCATGCAGCTTCAGTGTGAACTTCAATCAATAGCCTTTTTGTAAGACTGCTTTCAGCCGATGACAATCTCTCTCTGGTCAAAGTACTATAATCTACTATGCACCTTCATTGCTTTTATTATATATAGCTGCGACATATATATCGCAAATGCTTATTTCTTAATAACACATAAGTCATTTTAGCACAATCTCTATATTTTGCAAGTAGAAAATTTTATATTTGATTTATATTTTATTTCTAAGCCCCTTAGGATAATGGTTTTTAACCTGTGTGCCATTCACCTTGCCCCAGCCGGCCGTGTATCCGTCCACACATACAAGTGCCCAGCCCTTTTTGCATTCAGCCGCTTGCTCATCAGATAACATAACTGACTGACCATTGAAAAAGCCTGTTGTCTGCGGATCATCCCAGGTAAGCTTTACTACGTTTTTAGCCTCACTTAGCTTAAGCGCAAGTGCCAGCGAATGCGACGGCTCAAAGCGCTGTTTTTTAAACTCTCCTATATGAAGCCCTGCGCGCTGCACCTTAAGCCCTTTAATATCAACTTCCATATCAGGCAGCCTGTGGAGCTGCTCCCCAAACATGACAAGCCTTGAGTTTTTAATCCATGCTGCCACATCCTCTGATATGGTCTCATCAAGAAACTCTGAGAGAAGCTTCATATTTTCTTTTGTAAGAGCCGGCTTCGTTTCATTTTTCCTGTTCTTACTATTTTTGTTCTTTTTGGTTTTCCTGTCAACTTTAAGGCCTGTGTCCTCTACTTTATTACAGCTATCCTCGCATACATCATAATCCGCACCAAGCTCATTAACACTGCCTCTTCTCACAAGCTTTGCCACAAAATGCCCCTCTCCGTCCACCTTATGCGGCCAGAAGCGCTCCATTTCTTCAAGTGTAAAATCAGGATGTCTCTCCAAAAAATACTCAATTACATCCTCATTTTCTTCCTTCGAGAAGGTGCAGGTGCTGTATACTATCACGCCTCCCGGCTTAAGCATCACCGCAGCATTGTCCAGTATTTCCTTCTGCCTTGCCGCACAGATTGCCACATTTTCCATGCTCCACTGCTCTATTGCCTCAGGCAGCTTTCGAAACATTCCCTCTCCCGAGCAGGGTGCATCAACCTGTATAGCATTAAAAAAGCCCGGGAAATGTGAAGCAAGCACAAAGCTGTCCTCATTTGTCACAATCGCATTTTTAATTCCCATACGCTCTATATTCTGCGACAAAATCCGGCTTCTTTGTGTGTTAATCTCATTTGATACCAAAAGTCCGCTGTCTCCTAAATATGTGGCAAGCTGTGTGCTCTTTCCACCGGGTGCCGCACACAGGTCAAGCACTCTCATACCCGGCTTTGGAGCTAAAAGTGCAGCCGCCGACATGGCACTTGGCTCCTGTATGTAGTAAAGCCCCATCTCATGATACGGATGCTTTCCCGGACGCACATTCTCATCAAAGTAATATGCCTCATTTGCCCACGAAACCCTTTTATCTGAAGAAATTCCAAGTACCTTCAATATCCGCATTCTTTCTTCTTGGCTTTGTACCTTTAATGTATTAAATCTGAGTGCCTGAAATCTGTTATTGTCATAGCTGTATAAGAAATCATCCCACTCATTGCCCAGAAAGGCCTTCATCTTTTTTTCAAACTCTATCGGTAAATTCATCATCAAATCCTCTTGTTTTCTTACGAAATAATTACAATGTATCTTACTATCACACACATAGTCATGTATCTAAGCACTTCGATATTACCACATTTCTACTATCCATGCTATCAATTTTTTGTAGGCATATCACTGCTCACTACGTACACTGCTTATATCCACCACAGTCACATCCTTATAATAATATCCGATTATATCCTTATAGCTGCTTCCTGCCTTTGCCAGCTTGTCTGCCCCATACTGGCTAAAGCCTATTCCATGGCCGAAGCCTCCGCCGGACAGTGTATAGTGACCATTTGCACCGGCACTCACACTAAAGCAGGCGCTTGGTATCATCGACATATTCTCCCTCACAGAGCCATCGTTTAATGTAACTTTTTTCTGATAATGCCCTAACGCCTTTCTTATATCATTCTCCGCCGTAATGGTCTGCGATTTGTTTCCGTAATTTATTGTGAGCGAAAGTACATAACCAGCATCCGACGTCTTATCGACAGAAATACCTGTTGCTGTGCCATACTGAGGATCATTGTATGCCGATAAATCGAGTTCCGAGGACCATCTGTAGTATGGCGAATTGTCATCCACCGACTCCACCTTGTGTATGAAATCCGGTGTACTCGAAGACCATACCTCCATATCCTCGGTTTTTCCGGCAGACGTAGAAAAATAATAACACGTTATTAAGCTCCTTCCGCATGAGACAACCTGCCCTGCCGTAGCTTTTACAGCCTCATCGGTCGACTGCTTTGTTTCTGAAGCGTTATAGACCTGAAAAGCCGTGGTATTGTCAATATTTGCTCCGTATAGCGCATACTGTGTATTTTTCATCTGTGAATATACAAAGGTTCTTGCGCAAACAGCCTGAGCCTTAAGCGCCTCTGCATCAAATGTAGACGGCATCTCCGACGGCAGCACATAGCGCACATATGTCTCCACATCGACTGTATTCACCGCCACAATACCTTCCTCTGTCCCGATAAACTCAAATGAGCCCGGATAGCTCTTACCGTTTATGCTGACATAATTGTCCGCTGAGCTCACCTTTATCCGGCTTTTTTGCGCATTTGCCATATATGCACCCACATCGTCAATAGCATTGCTTCCACAGTCAGCATCATCCACATAAATGTTAGCTGCGGCAGCTGCCGCAATTGTTGGAAATGCATCCTTTCCATCGTTTTTTATAAGCACTCTTATGTATGTAAGGTCAGGTACCTGTCTTCTGACGATGGCACATATCCTGCCGGAATCAAGTATGTAAGAAAGTGTTTCACTTCCGATTATCAGGTCAGAAACCGCTATTTCCTTAGGTGAAGTGCCTGTCTCATCATACACCGGCAGCTTGTCTGACTGCATTGGAATGTCACCCTGCCCTGCAATCTGCATGGTACCGTCTCCGTACGACAGCATCACACCTGATATATCATCCGGCTTTATCTGTATCTTTTTGACCTTAGAGCCACTGATTTCAATATCACAGACACCTGTAAAGTTCTCTTCCATGGTACCCTTTGCCCTGTATAGATCTCCATCACATATGAAAATCAGCCTTCCATCGTCATTTGACACAATATATGCATTCTCATACACCATATCCTTCGTCACAGCCCTCGCCTGTTTTACAAGTGTCCCTTTTTCCTTTTGTACCATAACAATTGCAAAAACAATAACCACGCATACCATGGTTATCGCAAGCATTATCCAGACCATCTGATTCGGCTTTTGCCGTCTTCGTCTTCTATTTGCCAAATTTCTGTTCTCCTTAACACCCAAATAGTGGTTACTGCTCAAAAAATGGGAGCTGCAAAAACAGCTCCCTTTATCATCTGTACCTAAGAATCCTTTGTGCTTTAAAAATCTTTTGTATCTCATAAAGCTTTTGTACGTCCGGAGTTCTTTTGTACATTATTATTCTTTTGTAAGAACCCAAAATGCCGGCCCTGTAATTTAGACTCCTAGCGCTCTTGCTAGGTGGGTAACCGCAGTCTGCCTTCTGCCTTCCGCTGCATAATGACGGCCTGACATCCAACAGCTCATATAGGAATCCCGTTTAAAGTAAATGTAGGTTCTAAATACACAGGGTTGTCGAACATCTCAGGTATCTTTGTAAATTCATTATACTTTATTATGTCTCATGTTGCAATGCAAAATTCATGTTAGAATTTAACAAATTTTTCTCTGGCATTTCGTAACATATTTGAAAACCAGATAATTACTGCGACGAATATAATCATCTCCACATATGACCAATACGGTATTTTTTTGAGGCAATCCGAAACTATCGCAACTATACTGATAACAAAAATCACAATGCCGAATACAAGCGACTTTGGATAAATATAAGCTATATATCCGGCCGTATCCTTTATCTTTTTCATCTCATCCTCAGCCACAAAGGTACTTTCAATCTTGCCGCTTTTCTTCATTCGTAGTGACACAAATATTATGTAAATTCCTAGTATCAGCGTGACTGCATCTATTATAATAAAATAGTTCATGCTTCTTTCTCCTGTATCTTTATTTATTATTCCTAAATAGTTACCACGGATTTTATGATTAAAGGGTCAAAATACCTTTTTACCCTCATATCATTTTATTTATACAAAAAAATATGTAAAATCATCAAAACTAGTATAACCTCATGTAAGGAAAAAATAAATAGTAAATAAGTCCCACCTATTTCTTGAATTTCTTTTATTAATGTAGTAAAGAGTATACATGATTATTTCAGTAATCTGATAATTATTCACTCTATGATCAGAGCACAAAAAGAACATCTGCAAACAGCAGATGTTCTTTTATGTTGCTCTATATATAATTATATATCAGACCAGTTACAATTATATGATTAAAGGGCCAAAGGGTAACAATATATTATTACTTCACACCGAGCATTTTCTTAACAGTGTTTTCCATCTGATCCACATCACATACTGTGTTGTGAAGAATCTTTGCATCCCTGATTTCCTCGATGGCATTTGGTACCTTAACGTTGCCAAGCTTTGAAAGCTCATCGACAAGCTCAAAGTCTGTCATTGAATCGTACTTAGGATCAATTGCATCCATCACACTTCTTGTGAATTTGAATGGACTTGCTGTAGATGCGATAACAGTCTTTGTGGCTGTATCACCTGTAGCCTCCTTATACTTGTCATATACACCTGCTGCAACTGCTGTATGAGTATCAATAATGTATCCTGTATCCTCGTAAAGCTTTTTGATAACCTCAGCGGTTTCCTTCTCACTTGTGTAATTTCCATAGAAGTCAGAAAGCTTTTCCTTCATCTCAGGTGTTACAGTATATTTGCCATCCTTAGCAAGCGAAGCCATAAGCTGAGCATTCTTATTTGCATCATTTCCTGCGATACGGTAAATGAGTCTCTCAAGGTTTGAAGAGATGAGAATATCCATGGATGGTGAATTTGTGAGGATAAACTCTCTGTTTTTATCATACTCTCCTGTTGTGAAGAAATCATAAAGCACCTTATTCTCGTTTGAGGCGCAGATAAGCTTTGCAACAGGAAGTCCCATGTTCTTTGCATAAAATGCTGCAAGTATATTTCCAAAATTTCCCGTAGGAACAACGATATTTATCTTCTCATCCTTTGCGACAGCTCCCTGTGCAAAAAGCTTTGAGTAAGCATATACATAGTACACAATCTGTGGTACAAGACGACCTATATTGATTGAGTTGGCAGATGAGAACTGATAGCCTGCGGCATCCATCGTCTCTGCAAGAGCCTTATCATTGAACATAGCCTTTACTGCTGACTGTGCCTGGTCAAAGTTGCCGTGAATACCCACTACATGAGTATTGGCACCCTTTTGTGTAAGCATCTGCTTCTCCTGAATCGGGCTGACACCATTCTTTGGATAGAAAACGATAATCTGTGTACCCTCAACATCAGCAAAGCCTGCCATAGCTGCCTTTCCTGTGTCTCCTGATGTGGCTGTCAGGATGACAATCTCGTTTTTAACATTGTTTTTCTTTGCAGATGTGATAAGTAAATGAGGCAGAATGGATAATGCCATATCCTTGAAGGCTATTGTAGAGCCATGGAACAGCTCAAGGTAGTAAGCCCCGTCAGCAAACTTAAGCGGTGCAATCTCAGTCGTATCAAACTTGCTGTCGTATGCCCTGTTGATACAATTTTTAAGCTCTTCCTCTGTGAAATCCGTAAGGAAAAGCTTCATAACCTCATATGCTACCTGCTGGTATGACATCTTAGAAAGCTCCTCAATAGAAACATCAAGTGCCGGAATGCTCTCAGGTACAAATAATCCTCCGTCATCGGCAAGGCCCTTAAGGATAGCCTGTGAAGCTGTTATTTTCTTTTCACTGTTTCTTGTGCTTGAATATAATAAATCCATTTTTTACCTCATTTCTCTTTTTATCTTATCTAAATCCATATTGCAGCATCTCTATATGCAGACAATTATTATCATTTATAGTATAATAAATTTCATATATCAAATCAATAACAAAAATGCTACAATTTATTTGTAAACAACATTACTTTTAATATTGTACTAAAAACTCCCGCGGTTATATAACCTCGGGAATTTTTATAATTACTTCTGATTTATATAGTTTACAAGTCCCTCGCAGTCGATAATCTTCTGCATGAACGGTGGGAAGGCCTGTCCCTTAAACTTCTCTCCTGTTGTCTCATCTGTGATGATACCGGAATCAAAGTCTACAGTCACCTCATCACCGGCATTTATTGCCTTTGCTGCCTCAGGGCACTCAATAATAGGAAGACCTATATTGATTGCATTTCTGTAGAAAATTCTTGCAAATGTCTCTGCGATAACACAGCTTACGCCGGCAGCCTTGATGGCAATCGGTGCATGCTCTCTTGATGAACCACAGCCGAAGTTCTTGTTGGCTACCATGATATCCCCGGCCTTTACATTATTTACAAAATCCTTGTCGATATCCTCCATGCAGTGGCTGGCCAGCTCCTTGGGGTCCTGGGTGT
>OHUC01000352.1_pt1 | contig 13333 bp, 10 predicted proteins | sample 1579121 | NCBI WGS metagenome assembly OHUC01 (sample SAMEA3879555, study PRJEB24766) | human gut metagenome | biome: human-associated habitat; feature: feces | place: USA | collected 1985/1987
TTCATGCTCATTGAAAGCGATAAGCGCGGAGTTGAGTTACAGCTTCTCTACGCGGACGAGCAGTTCTCTATTCCAAGCAATGTTTACATCATCGGCATGATGAATACCGCAGACCGTAGTCTTGCCATGCTGGACTATGCACTGCGCCGCCGTTTTGCGTTCTTTGAGATGACACCGGCATTTAACTCGTCTGGTTTCAGGGCATATAGGGCGAAGATCAACAACCCGAAGTTCGACCGCCTGATTGCCACAGTGGAGCAGCTTAATGATGTGATAGCGAATGATGATTCGCTGGGCGAAGGTTTCTGCATCGGCCATAGTTATTTCTGTACGAACACCACAGTCACAGACGATTGGATGAAGTCCGTGGTAGAGTTTGAGCTGATCCCGCTGCTCAAAGAATACTGGTTTGATGAAGCCGCAAAAGTCAAGGATTGGAGCCGTACTCTTCGTGAGGTGGTCAAATGATTCCCATTCGCAACATCTACTATATGCTGGCCTATGCGTTCCAAGTGTTGTACGAGCAAGGCTATAAGGATGTTGCCGCTGAGGATTTCCGAAACACCGCAGAACTGCTGGCTGCTATCCTATGCAAAGGCGTGTCTGTTCAGATTAAGAGGGGCTTATGCAGACAGTACATAACAAAGCAAGAGCCGCTGGCTTCCCCAAGAGGCAAGCTTGAAATTGGAGAATCCATCAAAACCCAAGTCCTTCGTAAAAAACAGCTCGTCTGCGCCTATGATGAGTTTTCGGTTAATGCCTATACAAATCGCATTATCAAAACGACAATGGCCGTACTGCTCCGTGCAGATATTACCAAGGCGAGGAAGAAGGAGATCCGCAAGCTGCTTGTCTTCTTCGATGGCGTAGATACCTTGGACGCTCATAACATCAACTGGAACATCCAATATGACCGCAATAATCAGACCTACCGGATGATACTTGAAATATGCCGGTTTGTTCTGAAAGGACTGCTGCAAACGACCGCAGACGGATCTACCCGTATTATGGATTATGCGGATGACATGACAATGGCAAAGCTGTATGAGAAATTCATACTGGGCTATTATCAGCGGGAGCACCCGGACATCCGTGCGTATTCCCCGCAAATCGCTTGGCAAGTGACAGATGGGTACAGAACGCTTTTGCCTACCATGCAGTCCGACATCGTGCTTTCAAACAAGAAAACTGGAAAGACGCTTATAATCGACGCAAAGTTCTACACGCACAATATGCAGATGAAAGCACCCTATATGACGCAAACGCTCCACTCAGGGAATTTGTATCAGATTTTCACCTATGTTAAGAACTGGGATGCAGCGCCCGGAGAAACAGTAGCGGGGATGCTTCTATACGCCAAGACAGATGATGCCGTTCAGCCGGATGGAGATTACCAGATGAGCGGCAATCAGATCAGCGTAAAGACGCTTGATATGAACTGCGAGTTCGCTGTGATCGCAGGACAGCTTGACACGATTGCAGAAAGGGTTAGATGATAACACAGCAGATCGAACAAAGGAGCAACGGAAATGGCAGGATATTATACCGAATCAAATTACGAGAATGCAGTTCTCCAATTACTCAACGAAGGGCTTGGCTACACCTATGTCTACGGACCGGATGTAGAGCGTGATTATCACTCTCCGCTCTACGAGGATGTCCTGTTGCCCGCCTTGCAGCGCATCAATAAGGGCTTGCCTCTGGATGCTATCAATGAAGCCATTTACAAGCTCAAGAACTTTGAGTCCGGCTCACTGCTGCAAAAGAACATGACCTTTACCGACTATCTGCAAAACGGTATCTCTGTAAAATACTTTGTAAATGGCGAGGAACGCTCCACCCTCGTCTACCTTGTTGACTTCAAAAATCTTGCCAATAACGACTTTACCGTTGCCAACCAGTGGACTTTCATCGAAAACTCCGAAAAACGCCCGGATGTCATTCTCTTCATCAATGGTCTGCCCCTTGTCGTAGTGGAGCTGAAATCTCCCTCCCGCGAAGAGACAGATGCTTCCGACGCATACCGTCAGCTCCGCAATTATATGTACGAGATCCCCTCCATGTTTATTTACAATGAGGTTTGCGTCATGAGCGACATGACCACCTCAAAGGCCGGAACCATCACCTCCGGTGAAGACCGCTTCATGGAGTGGAAAACAACGGACGGCAGCTACGAGAACACACAGTACGCAGCCTTTGACACCTTCTTTGAGGGACTGTTTGAGAAGAACCGTTTTCTCGACATTCTGAAAAACTTTATCTGCTTCAATGTGGACGGCGAGAAGACATTCAAAGTGCTTGCCGCCTACCATCAGTATTTTGCCGTCAAGAAGGCGATTGCTTCCACTCAAAAGGCAACCGTCACAGATGGCAAAGGTGGTGTGTTCTGGCACACGCAGGGCAGCGGAAAGTCGCTGTCTATGGTGTTCTATGCCCACTATTTGCAAGAGGCATTGGAAAGCCCGACAATCGTTGTGATCACAGACCGAAACGACTTGGATGACCAGCTCTACGGCCAGTTTGCCCGCTGCAAGGATTTCTTACGCCAAACGCCGCAGCACGCCCAAAGCCGAACCCACCTGAAAGAGCTGCTTGCAAACCGTCAGGCAAACGGGATTATCTTCACAACCATGCAGAAGTTTGAGGAAAACGATGAGCCTCTTTCCGAGCGTCGGAATATCATCGTCATGGCGGATGAGGCGCACCGCAGTCAATACGGATTAACAGAGAAAGTTGTAGTGCGCCAGAAGGAAGACGGCGAGGTCGAAGCAAAGACAATTATCGGCACTGCCCGGATTATTCGTGATAGTCTTCCGAACGCTACATACATTGGCTTCACCGGCACTCCCATCTCTTCTAAAGATCGGAGCACCCGTGAGGTGTTCGGTGATTATATCGACATTTACGATATGACTCAGGCAGTTGAGGACGGAGCGACCAGACCGGTTTACTATGAAAGCCGCGTCATCCATCTCAAGCTTGATGAAAAGACCCTGCATCTTATTGACGATGAGTATGACCTGATGGCAGAGAATGCCGATCCTTATGTTATCGAAAAGAGCAAAAAGGAACTTGGCCAGATGGAGGCGATTCTGGGGGCTGACCAGACGATCCGTTCTCTGGTAGACGATATTCTCGACCATTACGAAAACTATCGCGCCAATATTCTGACCGGAAAGGCGATGATTGTTGCCTACTCCCGCCCCATCGCCATGAAGATATATAAGCGGATTTTGGAACTGCGTCCTGCTTGGACGGAAAAAGTCGCTGTTGTCATGACGCAGGGAAACAACGATCCCGAAGAATGGCGTGAAGTAATCGGCAATAAGGCTCACAAAGAAGATATGGCGAGAAAGTTCAAAGACAACGACTCGCCGCTTAAAATCGCTATCGTTGTGGATATGTGGCTGACCGGCTTTGATGTTCCTTCTCTTGCCACAATGTATGTTTATAAGCCTATGGCCGGTCACAACCTCATGCAGGCTATCGCTCGTGTCAATCGCGTTTTCAAGGACAAGGAAGGTGGCTTGGTTGTTGACTATGTGGGCATCGCTGCTGCGCTGAAACAGGCCATGAATGACTACACAGCGCGGGACAAGAAGAACTACGGTGACACGGATGTCAGCAAGGCTGCATATCCGAAATTCCTTGAGAAACTGTCCGTGTGCCGTGACCTATTCTACGGTTATAACTACGATAAGTTCATGACTGGAACTGACCTTGATAAGGCGAAGGCGATTACCGGAGGTGTAAACTACATCCTCGGCAAGAGCGTTGCAGAGCAAGACCTTCCCGACAAGGAGAAGACGCAAAACATCTACATCAAGGAGGCGTTGCTTCTCAAACAGGCACTTTCGCTGTGCGGTAGCTTGGTAGATGAAAAGACACGCTTTGAAGCGGCATTCTTTGAATCTGTCCGAACGATGATTGTCCGGCTTCTGTCCGGTGGTACGGGTAAGAAGTTTACGCTGCCGGAAGTAAACGAGCGGATCAATGAGCTGCTGAAACACAGTATCAAGAGCGAGGGCGTAATCAACCTTTTCTCGGATGTGAAGGCGGAGTTTTCGCTGTTCGATCCGAAGTTCCTTGAAGAGATTGCCAACATGAAGGAGAAAAACCTTGCTGTTGAACTCCTGAAAAAGCTGATTGCCGAACAAGTCTCGGTTTACCGGCGAACCAATATTGTCAAATCGGAGAAGTTTTCTGAACTTATTCAGGGTGCAATGAACCGATACCTGAACGGGATGCTGACCAATGAGGAAGTCATTCAGGAGCTTTTGAAGCTTGCCAAAGAAATTGCCGCTGCAAACGCAGAGGGCGAAAAGCTGGGATTGACCTCCGACGAGCTTGCATTCTATGATGCTCTGACCAAGCCCCAAGCCATCAAAGACTTCTACGAACATGACGAACTGATTGCAATTACAAAAGAGCTGACCGATCTGCTCCGTAAGAACCGGACAATAGACTGGCAGAAGAAAGAAAGCGCCAGAGCCGGTATGCGCCGGTTGGTCAAGCGCCTTCTCAAAAAACACAAATACCCGCCAGAGGGCATGGATGACGCAGTTCAGACCGTGATGAGCCAATGTGAAATGTGGACGGATAATGTAATGACTGTGTGACCATTCATCGTCTACTGTTCGTTATCAACGCTATGCCTCGAAAGGAACATAATATGGATGTCCGCGAAACAACAGAGCTGGATGAAGATGAGCACATTATCACGATTGCAGATGGCAGCGATACTGAAATCGTCAATAATCAAGTCCCCGAAGCAGATATAATCAGGTATAAAGACAGCACCTATGAGATTGTTTCTAAGATTGCCTATTTGATTGGTGTGCCAAAGCGGATTTTTGAGAATGAGCATGAGCCGCCTAAAATGGAAATTTATGAACAGCTTGAACAGGACAAGGCGGCTCGGATAATCCGCCACCTTTGCATTATCCGAACGGCCATAGAGCAGAATTTCAAACACATCAATGAAAAGATGCGGTTTGACTATACTTCAATTTACAATCTCCCTGAGTACATTCCGACAGACAGCATGACACAGCTCAGTGCTGATGGAGTCAATTTTGTACGAAAGAGCAGCAAAAAACTTTGCCATCATGTTATTGAGATCAACAAGTTGATAGCTGATAGAATTAACAACTGCAAAAAGCTATTTCCTCTTTGGCTAAATTGGCAATATGTAAAAAATCTTTTTGTGATGCCCAATGGTCTAACAGAGGATGGGACAAAGGCCGCTGCGGATATTTACTACTCGCATTTACTTTTCTATCCGTATCAGGTTTATATCAACTGGACTCCTAAAGAAGAAGGGAACATTCTCTATAACGACAAGAAATTTGTCACCTTGCTCTACCAATGGAATAATGACTATTTCACAGAATATAGCAAGGTATCAGACGCAGGGAGCTATGTTAAGGGAAGCATCTATGAGTTTATAGAAAGCAGCGAGAAAGTTGTCATCGTGGTAGATTGCGAAAATTCAGACCCATACAAACTTTGTGCAACGCTGAGGAATCTTGACCGTCAATATACAAAGAAGATTTCTTCAATCATCTTGTTTGATGATGTTCATGCTGCATCTGCGTGGCGCATTTTGGAAAGCTTCACCGCAATCCCTGTTGAGCACATGATGATCGAACGAGTGAAGCAAAATAAATCCCTTGTTGATGTGATGCTCATTTCAAGAACCTGTCAGGAGCACTATAAAAACAATGTGGATTCCTTCATCCTTGTGTCAAGCGACTCGGACTACTGGGGGCTGATTTCGTCTCTACAAGATGCCCGTTTTCTTGTCATGATCGAACGGGAGAGCTGCGGGCCAGACTTAAAAAATGCACTTTCAGATGCCGGAATATTCTACTGCTACATAGATGACTTCTATTCAGGGAATACCGAAGACATCAAGCAAGGCGCACTCTTTAAGGAGATGTATCGGTACATCGACAATGCCGTCAGACTCAACATATTTGAGATGTTTGATGAAGCAATACGCACAACACGGATTGAAATGAGTTCAGCAGAAAAACAGCAATTCATTTCTCAATATGTGAAAACGATGCAGATGAGGATCACCGACAGTGGCGATGTGGTCTTGGAGTTCAAGCGAAAATAAGCGGAGGTGTAAAATTATGATGGATGAATTATGGCGTGAAGAGGAAAAGAAAACATTAGAGAGGATTGCCAAGCTGACCGAATTGGGAAAAGTCAAATGGGAATGCGTAGAATACAATCCGCTGTGTTTCATGAATGAGGACAAGGTGGATGAAACCTCTGCTTATTTGTGCCAGATGTTTACTCTGACAGCGGAAATCGGTGGGATGCCTTACGAGCTTGAAATAGCCGAATACATTACCGTACCTGACGGGAAGGGCGATATTGCGCTTACCTTAACACGAGATGTCCCTGATGATTTTATGAAGATTGATTCCATACTGTCCAGTGATGTTGATGAATATGAAAACTGTGAGCCGAGCGAGATAGGTAAACGATACAAAAATGATCCTGCCATGCGGCTAACAGAAGCCATCGTCCCCGTAGTAATTGAGTCCGAAGCTGTTCAAGACACTTTTGAATGGGCTAGGTTCATCAATGAAAATGGAATTGCAGATGAGATTCTTAATCATCCAGTGGTTCGGCTTGCCGAAAAGCTGTTTAATAAACATCGCCTTCTCGACTACCACCGGATTCTTTTCGACATCCCTTATAGGGAAAAATTGATCTCAGAATAAAGAATAAGCCGCAGTCCCCACAATGGGAACTGCGGCTTATTCAATTCATTGCTGGCTAATTACCAGATTATATGTTTTCTACCACAAGCGTTATGGGATTGATGACACGCACCGGCTTACCCTGCTGTTGCGCATACTGTACGGTTTTCCCGGTACCACTCGGTTTCCCGTTCCATACCGCAATAATGTAATCAGCCTGGTCCACCATATAACGATTGCGCTTGTGCATACAATCCGGCGTATAACGCTGCTGCAAAAGCGTTTCTTTGTCGCATTTGGAGGCTATATCAAAGTACCGATCCCTGAGAGCCTCGCTCCATTTCTCAGCTTGTGTTTCGCAAGGGATGGCACACTCAAGCGTAATGCCATTATAAGCCGATTTCAAGCCAAGGACGATCTCAGCCGCAAACATATCAACGCCGATTGCCATACCGGTGATAAAGTGCGTAACGCCATTCTCTTCAATCTGCCTGATTATTTCATCTCTGAGCTTCTGCTTGAGTGCAATACATCTTTCGTCTGCCTCATTGAATCCGAACGGGAGGCTCTGGGGTCTGTGGCCGGTAAATGCACATTTCTTTGTCTTCATATCTCATCTCTCCAACTATGTGTTTTAGCGCTATTCTCATTCGCTTATCCATAGTATAGCATGAAGAGATGCAGAAGTCAGTCGAAATACGCGGTAAAAGAAAAAACTGCGCCGAATAAGCGCAGTTCAATGACGAATGTTATTTTTCATTCTCTTTTTCTTGACGGATCAGGAGTTCAACTATTTGGAGAATGCGATTTTGAGCATCAACCGAAAGGGTGCCCAATTCATTCGAGAGCTGTGTTGCCTTATACTCTGTCGTGTGGTCGAGTACATCACAGAAGATGGCATCCGCAGATACCTCAAGAGCGTTAAGCAACAATATCAAATTTTCACAACGGGGAAAAGATGCGCCCCGTTCTAAGGTTGAAATATAGTTTGCAGTGAATCCGGTCTTTTCGGCAAACTCTTCCTGCGTAAGACCGAGGCGTTCGCGGCACTGCTTGATCCGCTTGCCTATTCGTTTATCTATCATGACAACTACCATGCCCTTTTCTGTATCGTTCATAGTAATTATATGGACAAGCGGCACAGTTATACAGAAACGCTAATCCACTCTCAATGTATTAGCGACATAGTGCGGACGAAATTCATGAAAGAATCACAAAAAAAGAGCCTCAGCCGACACCCGCAAGGACATCGACCGAGGCTCTTCGCTTTTGATAGAAAATCAACCTTTATTCTGACATTTCAGGCGTTTGGAGCTTAGACAGGAAAACATACGGGGCTACGCTTCATCTCTGCTCAGAGGGCAGGAAATCAGCGATTTTCGACCTTTATCCCAACAGATTTTGGCTTTGTCCTGAGCGCTTGGAAAAGTAATGCGGACAGGCGATGATAACGGCGCGGAAGCTCTGCTTGCAAGGATGAATGCAGCGGCGGCACAGGTCATTGTATTTGCGGCGACCGTCGCTGCCTAAAAAGAAGCTCCATTCGAGCTTCCATTTCTTACTCCGGCTCATAACTCACGCTCGCTTTTCTTCTCCTTGTGGGGAGAAGGCTTATCCGTCTGCTGGGCGGTTTTGGCGGATTTCAGCCGATCCATGATAGAGACTTTACCGCCCTTCTCGCTCGTTTTGTCTTCCTTCGGGCCGTTGTTGATGATTCCGTCAATCATGCTGTAGTCATCCTCAAGCGACATTTCAGCGGCTTTGAGTGGATTTTGCTTTTCCAGCTCGGCCACCCAATCCACTTTCTCCACACCGAAGATACCGCCTTTGGCGGCGTGTTCCTTGATCTCGTTAGCGTCCAGAACCAGCCCCTCGGTATCGTCGCCGTACAGCCGGTAAATCTGGCACGACTTCATGACCTCAGCCGCAGCATCCTCACGCATGGGCAGCATACCGCCCCATTTGTAGCCGTACTGCTTCATATCCTCGATGCTGATGCTGTCATCCGGCATCTTCTCGACCGGCATGACTTCCTGACGGAGCAGATTGACTGCGGTTTCATCGAAGCCGTCATAGATATGGGACAGCACCAGCTCGCCGCGCTCATCGACAATGATACAGGAGGCATCGTCCCCAAAGGTGTCGTGCTCCATCAGCCAGAAGGTGTGACCGTCGATCTCTTTATGGTCAATCGTGTGCCATGTGCCGATATGACCATCCACCGCCATGCCGGAGGTGTTTTCATTGACAATGGAGCTTTTCTCTTCAAGAACCGTCTGTTTCTGCTGTTCTTCGGAAATCATCGGGATAGCAACAATCCTGTCTCCGATTTTGGCAAACTGCTCCGGCATTTTGAACTCCGTCACAAACTGCCGCAACAGATCCGGCGAAAGCGAGCCGAAGCTGTCATCCGTCAGCCCTGTGACAAGGAAGGTACCGGCAACAATATCATAGATTTCACCGTTGTCATCCCGCAGAGCGCGGTTGAGAGGCAAACCGTTCATCTTGCCTTCTCCGTTGCAGACAATAGCAACCGGCTCTTCAAAGGGATAGACCGCCTCAATGTCCCCGCCAACCTCATGCTGTAAGGACTCAAGGCTGGAAGGGATTTCTTTCACATAGGGCTTCTTGTCCGGCTCAACCACCAGCACAGTGATCGTGCTTGGCTGCTCCAATTCCTCGCCGCTTCCGGTGACACGGTACTCATCGGGAATATCCTCAAGCGTCCCGTCAAAGTAGCGGTTCCAGCTATCTCCGGTAGGACGGATGTACCCGGCGTCGGTCAGCGTGCCGCCTTCATTGATTGCACAGTCTTCACCGTACCGCTCAAAGTCGATGTAGTCCACAAAGCTGCCGAACTTGTTGTCGATGTTGTAGCCACCCTCAAAGAAGTAGTAACGACCGAGATCGTCATAGTCCTTGATGTCGGGGATAAAATCATAGTTGTCGAGATTGTAGGTCAGGTTGATCAGATCGTCGAGGTCATTCACTTCATCGCAGCCGCTATCCATGATTGCCACGAAATGCTCAAGCTCAGAGCGGGACATCTCATCCAGCCGCGCGGCGAGGTAGTTGAGCTTATCGAGGTTTTCGTATTCGCCAAGGAGATTGCTGACTCCATGAATGGAGCAGTCATAATCCGTGATAAACCATTCCTCATAGACCTGACCGAACTCGTCCTTTGAGCCGATGCCGATCCGCTCGAAGACCTCCTTCATTTCCTCTTCGGTGGTCGGAAAATGAACCCATTCACCGACAAGCTCGCCTTCGTTGTACTTGCCGAGATTGGTCACGAAGGCTTCAAAACTGCCATCCAACACGGGCATAGGCATCCTCCTTTCAATCGTCCATCATACTGTCCGGCGCGATGTAGAGCTGGGCAAACGCCTCGTCGGTGATACCCTCAAGCTTCCGAACGGTATGAAAAAGCAGCTCCGCCATCTCATCGTCCAGCTCATTGATGGGCAGCGACTTCATCTCTGCAATCAGCCTCTTGCGGCTGGAAGTGTCGAAGCAACACATCAGATTTGTCTCTTCCACGGTAAAAAACATAATCACATCTCCATTTCTTTTGATTTCGGTTTCTTTGTTTGCTCAGGCTTTTTAGCACCTTTGTCCGGCGCAGTCTGGGCGTGTTCTTTGAGCTTTGCGAGGACAGAAGTCTTCTTCTGAGAGGGATGCTCTCTGCGATCCATTGCTTTCCAGAGGCTTTCAGCCGGAGCTTCCTCCACATAGGAGCGGACAATAGACAGCCGCTCATGGAATGGAACGGGATTTTTCCTGTCCGTGATGTCCGTCAGGCTGACTTCTTCATTTGGAAAATCAACTTTGTCAACGCGGACAGTTTTGCCGTCCATATCCATCACCATGCCAACAGGGATATAGTCCTCAGCGAGAAGGTGCTTGACGGTTTCCTGTCTACCGTCTTCACCGGATTGCGTGACAAGGACATCGTTGCCTTGTCCCCACAGAGCTTTTGCCTTGGCGACCCACTGATCTTCCCGAAAACCGGTCACGGCGACCTGCCCGCCGCCTTCCAGCTCTTTCATCAGGAGCTTTGTGCCGAGCGCGGGCGCTGCCTTCTTCGCATCTTCACCGTAAATCTCGAAGTAGCCGTTCTGGGCAAAGCAGACAATCGCTTCGGGATGGGCTTCCTTGACGGCATTGTAGGCGGTCTGCGCATCAAGGGGCAATATGCCAAGCTTTTCTGTCACGCCATGCTGGACGGCAAGCTTGTGAATGTGATCCTCAATACTGCCGGTTTTCGCATGGAAGCCCGTTTTGAAGCGCTCACGGCGGAGGATCATGTCAAGCTCAGTCGCATTCTCAGGCAGATAACTCACCGACACAACCTCGCCGTGCTTTTCTTCCAGCGGGATCGCTTCACGCCGGTAGCTGCGGAAAGGCAGATAAAAGGTGGCATCGTCCTTAAAGGAGACTGCCACTGTCTCAACCGGAACGGTGAGCTTTTGCATCCTCTCCACATGGGCAGCATAGTCCAGCTCAATGAGGTTGCCTCTGACGGTATCGCCCTCTACGCCCTTGATCTCGACTGCATAGGCAAGGATGGGATCGCGGGTTTGCTCATGGTAAAATTCCCACACTTTGTTTTCGTAGGAATCCTCCACATAGACTTCTCGCTCAGGCAGGAGGTAAGTGCCGTTCGGACGGGACATCCAGAGAAGGTGCTTGTCCTCGGAGGATTGGGAAGCGGCAAGGCTGTGAAGCAGCCCGGCGTCCAGCTCAAAATCCTCTTTGTAGTTCTGGGTATGGATGTCCATAATCCGGCGAAGGGCATCCACAAGATCGATGTTTTCAAACTTCATAGGCATCACTCCAAACCGACATCGTGGGACTTCTGCTTAACCGGCGTTTTCCGCTCCGGCTGGCTCTTTGCCGCAGCACGGAGCTGTTCCCGGATAGAAGGCTTTTCCCGCGCTGCTTCCTGAGTCTTCTCTTTTCCGATATATTCAAGCGTCGGTGTCAGCTCTCGATAGCAGCCTTGCACCTTCTTGGCAGAATGGCGGCGGTGAATGGCGAACATCGGCTCGCCATCCCGGGTAACGGTGTTGCCCTCAATCCTGACCTTGTACTCCACCATCACCTTGAAGGACTGATTGGACGAGCGGTAGGTAGACAGCATCCCGTCGTTGCGACCGGCGATCTGCGCTTTGAGCGTGTCCATGACGGCTTCCTTAATTTTCTTTTCCTCCGGTGTGAGGCGATTCTTCACCGGTGCCGCCTGTTCCGGCTCTTTGGGAGCCGGAGCTTCGGGAGCCTTCTCCGGCACAGCCGGTTTGCTCTGCTCAGCCGGTGCCTGTTCCTGAGTTCTGCTGATGGCAGTCTGCCGGACAAACTCTTCGGTGAAAAGGCTGACCAGCCCCGGATTTACACTGTCAATAATGAGTTGAGTTGCATGATCCGGGCTGGCATCCATGCCCTTTGCCCATTCCTTGCAATCACGGGAGATACGCCCGTCATGGTCTTTCTGCTGGATGGTATTCGCAAGGACATAAGCGACGCGCTCAGGCGAGAATTTCTCAAGGATGCTCTTAACGGCGGACTCCGCCGCAAGGCGGTTGTTGCCGTAGTAGTCGTTGATGGTCTGCTCAATCGCCTCTTTACAGTCCATGTTCGCTTGCATCGAAGTACGGTAAGCACTCAGCTCACCAGCTTCAAAGGCATACATCGCAGCTTCCCGATAAACCGGAATCGCCGCATCCCGCAGCGGCGTAGGGGCTTCCTGTTCTTTCACGGCAAGCCGCTCTTTGAGCTTTTCATCAATACCGGTGATCATCTCAGCCGCCGTTTTGCGGATGGTTTCCAGCGAGCCTTTCAGCTCCTTTGTCTCCTTGTCGGAGGACCAACCGGCGATATAGCCGAAAGAATAATCAGAGGTTTCAATGCCGTACCGCTGGCAGACGGTATAGGCGACGCTTTCTGCCTCGACCTCCTTAGTGCGCCGGTCTTTCTTGTCTTCGGGAGCGACCTTTTCGCCCGGAGTGACGGCATGGAGCTTGGCATGGGCAATCTCATGGATCGCCGTCTTGATGGTCTGGATTTCGCTCATGCCCTCCTGAATGGCAATGCGGTTTTCTACATGAGAGAAGTAGCCTTTTGCGCCATCGGTGATGTTTTCAAAGGCAATGGGGGCCGGAGACAGCTCTTTGAGAGCATCAAAAAAGGCGGCGTAGTTTTCCACGCTGCCTGTCAGCTCGTCTACGGCAATATCGGGAAGCTCTTTGCCGTCCAGCGTGGCGGTCAGGGTGATGTATTCCCGGAGGGTGACGGTCGTTCTTTCCCTGTTGCTTTTGTCTATCTCCTCCTGGGGAGGGTTGCGATCGGGATACCTGAAATATACTTCCGCCGCGCAGAACTGGGTTTCATGCCGTATTTCAACGCCCTTGGACGCCAGCGCGTTGAACGCCAGGAAACAGCAGGCCAAAAACTGGAAAATAAATGTTTTCATAAAAAACAACCAAACATCGTTAAATCCAAAAAACAGTTCATTGTCAATCCATATGCCACATAATTAAAAAAATTCCTAGACGGACTGCGGTCCCGCACAACGGCATGCCCGGCAGCAGGCCAAAAACCGCTGACGAACGCGGCAT
>OHUC01000364.1_pt1 | contig 12823 bp, 9 predicted proteins | sample 1579121 | NCBI WGS metagenome assembly OHUC01 (sample SAMEA3879555, study PRJEB24766) | human gut metagenome | biome: human-associated habitat; feature: feces | place: USA | collected 1985/1987
GCCCTCGGCGTAGAGGACCCCCAGCGCCAGCGAGGACTTGCCGGAACCGGACACGCCCGCAATGCCGACGATCTTGTGGAGCGGCACATCTACGTCGATGTTTTTCAGGTTGTGCACCCGCGCGCCCCGCACCCGGATGGCGGCGGGGAGAGCGGAACTGGATTCGTGGTTCATCGTGTCTCCTTTCTCTGAATGAGGTCACAAAAGGCTCCCCCACAGGGGAGCCGGAAAGATCATAAACCGAGGGGATTGAACCGCTGGTGTTCGAGCTGGTCGATCACCGCCTGCGCTGCCGGTGCAATGGGGGCGGGTACTGCGGCGGGGCGGCTGAGGTAATAGCCCTGCAGCAGGTCCACGCCCAGACCGATGACGGTGCGCAGCTGGGCCTCGGTCTCAATGCCCTCGGCGATGAGCTGCATACTGCGGGCGTGGGCGTAAGCCACAATGTTGGAGACGATCTGCTGCTTATCACGGTCGGTGTCGATCCCGCGCACAATGGAAATGTCGATCTTGATATACCGGGGCGAGAGCTCCAGCAGGTTCAATTCGTTGCTGTAGCCGCTGCCGTAGTCATCCAGCGCAAAGGAGCCGGAGAAGCCCGGAATGTTCCGCTTCCGTTCCAGACATGCGCGGTCCAGATCTTCCTGTTCGGTGATCTCCACCACCAGCCGCTTGAGCAGCTCGGGGTAGCGCTGAGCATATTCCTCCACATCCTCAACCGTCAGGCTGACATTGGCGATGGAGTTGATGAAGAGCAGGGCATCGCTCTGGAGCAGGCCCTGTGCCTGCAGGCGCTGGAAGATCTCGCTGGAATGGAACACCGTGATCCGTTCAATCTCATACAGGCGGCCCGTCTCATGGGCCAGCTGCATGACCTGAGCGGGGGAGTGCAGGGTAGGCAGATCGACCCGCATGAGGGCCTCGTAGGCTGCGACCCGGCCGCTGCGGGCAGAGTAGATGGGCTGGAAGTGGTAGGACACCAGCTCCTCCTGCAGCAGGCGCTCAAAGTCCTGCTGGGTCTGGGCGGCGTATGCCTCCTGATGGTAGCTGCCGATATCAAAATCACACATGCGGCCCTTGTGGGAATGCTTGACCTGATACATGGCAAAGTCGGCATATTTTTTCAGGGTGAGCAGGTCGTGGCCGTCCGTGGGGTACCAGGCGATGCCGCCCGAGATGCTGATGTGCAGCTGCTTGCCGTTGGGCAGGATGGACACGCTGCGCTGCAGGGCGGCACTCAGCAGCTCCAGCTGGGCGCGGAGCTGTGCCTGATCCTGGTAGCCATAGAAGAAGATCAGGAATTCATCACCCGAAAGGCGGGAGCAGATGGTGTTGGCGGGCGTGTTGGCCGCAAAGCACTGGCCGGTCTGGCGGATGTACTGGTCGCCCCAGTCGTGGCCGTAGGTGTCGTTGATCTGCTTGAGGTTGTCCAGATCCATCATCAGCAGGGCGGCACAGCCCAGCTTTTCGGGCTGCTGGAACAGCGCATCACAGGCGCGGTCAAAGGCACGGCGGCGGTACAGGCCGGTCAGGGTATCGTAATCGCGCTCGTGCTCAATGCGCTGCTGCTCCAGCACCGTGGTGGTCATATCCTCAGCCAGACCCACCTCGGAGGCGCTTTCGCCCAGGATATGGGTGACACGCAGGGTGATGTAGTGGGTGCTGCCGTCGGGCTGAGGGATGGCAAAGACCTTGTTGTTGGCCGGGGACAGGCGGTAGAACCACCGCTGCTCCAGTGTGCCCATCAGGGCGCGGAAAGCCTTTGGCGTGAGCGGATCGGGCTGCTCCTGCGCAAGGCCCAGCATGGAGAAGAAGTTGTCGGTCACATAAACGCTGTCATCGCGCAGCTCATAGCCGCCCAGCTCCGCACTGGCCAATTTCATAATGCGCAAAAAGCGGGTGGAGGAGTCCAGCACGTCTTTGCTCAGCTGGGTAAAGGCAGAGGAGAACTGATCCAGCTCCCGGATGCCGGTGGCGGACAGATGCGGGATGGCGGAGGAATCCGCTTCGGCAGCGGCTACCTCGGCCGAGAGCTTGGCAACGGGCCGGGCCAGCCGCCTGCTGATCAGCCAGCTGCAAACAAAGCCAACGGCCAGCGTGATCAGCATGATGAAGGAGAACAGCTGCTGCAGCCGCTGGGCGAAAGCAAAGAGCTGCACCGCGGGAACGGAGCCCACGAGAAGCCAGTGCTTGCCCGAGAAAGGGGCGTTCCGGCTGTAGAGGTTCAAGGGGGAGACCGAAGCAATGTAGAGAGCATTGCTGAAGAGGTAGCGGTGGGTATGGGCACTGTGGAGGCGCAGCGTAAGGCTTTCGTCCGCAGAACCCGGCTGCCCGTCGCAGTGGGAACGGAGCACCGGACGCAGTTGCAGTTCAGAGGCAGAGAGCTCCTCCGTATCGGTCACGGCAAGGAAATAGGTGCCGTTGTTCTGCAGCTCAGAGCAGGGCAGGTTCTCCCACAGGTAGTCGGCCAGCAGTTCCACGCCGATCACGCCGTAAACAGTGCCGTCCGGCAGGATCAGGGGCTGGCTGTAGGCAATGGCCTCGTGGGTGTCCCCGGGCACCAGATAGGATTGTGAGGTCCAGTGGCCATAATCGGAGGCGGCAAGGCTGGCTCCGTCTTGATAGGCGGCCTGGAAAGGGGGATAAAGGAAGCCACGGTTTCCCAGTGCCCGGTAGCGGATGGTGGGAGACCAGCTGTTGTCCGTGGCAATGGAGAGGGACTGCACCAGCTGGGCCGGTGCCCGCACAAAGGTCAGGTCGGCGTTGCGCTGGGAGGGAGCGGCATCCGGGTCAAGATCCCGCAGGTAGATGGCGGGCATGAGGCTGTCCTGCTTCCGCTTGTCCAGATCATGGGTGTTCAGGATAAGGAACACGCCGGTCACCGACTTGATGCGCAGGGTGCTGATGAGCTCCGGCGCGGCGGCTTCCAGCAGGGGATAGGCCGCGTCGCTGCTGCTGTCCAGCGTGCTCAGGCTGATCTCTCCCTCGTCCAGAAGCTGCTGGGTCAGGCCATTGATGGTATCGGAAAGGCTGGTCAGCTCCTGTGCATCGTGGAAGATGGACTGAAGATACCGGCTGCGGTTGTCCACCTGCATGGCAAGGATATCCTCGGCGTTCTGGTTCAGCTGGGGGCCAAGCCGGGTGACGTGGACGGCAAAGGTCAGCAGCAGGAACTCCACCGCCAGCACAGCCAGCAGGGAGAAAAGGATGGTGCCGAAGATAGAATGGCCCGTCTGAGGGGCCTTCTGGCTGTGCGGCTTGCGGTTCTGCATCTGAGGGTCTCTCCTTTTGTGGTTGTTCCAAGGGCATCTCAGCCCGCAAAGGCGCTGAGAGCGGCCAGAGTCTGGTCGTACCAGGCATCAAAATAGGCATCGGTCAGGAACTCGGCTTCGGCTTCCTCGGGGGTCTGCCCGGCAGCCAGCCGCTCCAGCACCGTGGCACGGTCGGCAGTGACACGGTCCTCCAGCGCGTACTGCAGGGTATTGCGGGCGCGCAGGGCATCCGGGAAGGCATGGGTGGTGTAGAGCTTGCTGCGATCGATGGCATCAATGGACAGGCTCAGCACCTTGTGGATACTCTCGGAGACCGTCAGGCCGCTGTTCTCAAGGGCAGATATGCTGTTGGCGGCATAGGTCACGGGCATATAGCCGGACTGCACCGAGAACTGCAGGTTGTTTTCCGGCTGGGTGAACCATTTCAGGAAGGCAACGCAGGCGCTGATCTCGTCCTCGGTGCCCGGGATGACTACCATGCCGGCCCCCTGCTGGACGGCCACCGGCTCACAGCCTGCAAAGCTGGGGCAGGGCAGCGCGGCCATCTCGATGCCGTGGCTCTCGGTGTCGCTGGTCAGCACCTGGGTGGGGAAGAAGGAAGCGCTGGAGGAGGAACCGACATAGGCCAGCAGGCTGCCGATCTTGATATCGTCGCTGCGGAACTTGCCGCTGGCACTGCACCAGCCCTTGATGTAGGGGACATAGTAGTTATCCCACAGCTTGCGGAGGGTCGGCTTGTCAAAGTGCAGGGTCATCACGCCGTTCTCGGCATCAAAGATGGTCGTACCCAGTTCCTGTGCGCCGCAGAGCAGGTAATTGGTCAGCGCGTCGCGGCCATACAGGGCCTTGCCGTCGTTGGGCGCAGCCGTCTGGGCATCGGTCCAGTCGTAGTATTTGTGTGCGGCCTCGTTCAGCCCCTCCACGGTGGAAAGATCCGCATAGGTCACGCCTGTGGCCTTGGCAAAGGGGACAAAGTCGGTGACGTTCAGGTAGAGCAGCTCAGTGGATTTTGCTATGGGAAAGACCTTGAGCTCCCCGTTGTTCATCAGGTCGCCCTCCTCGAGAAACCCGGCGATATAGGCGGACTTCTCTTTTTCGGTCAGGTAGGGGCTCAGGTCAACGGCAAGGCCCATCTGATCCAGCGTAAAGGCGGTGTCTGCGTAGGAGGAGACGATGTTGGGCAGTTTCTCGGCACCCACCTTGCCTTTGGCGGCGGCCAGCACACTGGTCTCCAGGTCGTTCACGCTGCCCTGACTGGAGCTTTCGACCCGGATGTTCTTCTCTTGGCCCACGGTGGAGTTGAACTGCTCCACCAGCTGATTGAAGCATTCCAGCTGATCGCCGTTGTAGTAGGTCCAGATCGTGATGGTGGTGGGCAGCTTGCTTCGGCCGCAGGCAGTGCCGCCCAGCGCCACGGCGGCGCACAGCAGCAGACTGACGGCAGAACGAAGGATTCGTTTCATTACATTATCTCTCCCATTCCGACAAAACGGCTCACGGAAAAACCGGATCGTGTACGGCGCGTCCTGTCGCTTCTGAAATGATACCAGACGAAGACATTGTAACACTTTTTCGGGGCGGGGGCTACTGATTTTTGAAAAAACACCCGAAAGCAGACGAAAAAAGAAAGAATCTCTGGCCAGCGCTTCCATTTTTCGTAAAGTCCGGATATAATACAAGCATAAAATACAACAAAAAGAATGGGAGAGCTTATGGCACAGAAGAAGGACGAGGGCCTGAACGGCAACGAGAAGATCGAACAGGCAGTCTGCCAGTTACAGCAGGAGCCTACACAGGAGCAGCTGGCGCATACCCTGACCGTGATCCGGCGGAGGATGCGGGAAAACGGACAGGTCGTGGTGGCGGTGGAGCCGAACCCGGCCAGTGAGCAGATGCAGCTGCGGGCCCTCCGCACGGCCGATGGGGCCAGCTGGTGGTATGCCTTTACCAGCTTTGAAGAGGAGATGAAGGGCGCGGAAGCGGTGCAGTCCACCTTTCTGGTGGAGCTTGAAAAGCTGTTGGATGCCGCACTGCAGGTGCCGGAGATCCAGGGCATCATCCTGAACCCCTGGAACCGCACCATCCAGCTGGACAAGACCCTGCTCCGGATCATCAAGGGATAAGCACGAAAGGGCCCGCCTGCCGCATTTTGGTGCGAGCAGACGGGCCCTTTTTATATGGTAAAGGAAGAAGGAGAATGGCAGATCAGGCTGCGTCGGTGCGGTCCTTCTTGAGCAGGCTCAGGATCGCGGCACCCACCACGCTGCCAGCGGCCAGAGCCACGCAGTAGAGCAAGGCATGATCGACCACGGGGAACACGAAGATGCCGCCGTGGGGAGCGCGCAGGGCGCAGCCGAAGGTCATGGAGAGGGCACCGGCCAGCGCGGCACCGGCCACACAGCTGGGCAGGACGCGCAGCGGGTCGGTGGCGGCGTAGGGGATGGCACCCTCGGTGACGAAGCACAGGCCCATGACGTAGTTCACAATGCCGTTGCGGCGCTCGTCAGGGGTCCACTTCTTGGGGCAGAAGGTGGTGGAGAGGGCAATCGCGATGGGAGGAACCATGCCGCCCACCATGACAGCAGCCATGACCTCGTAGTTGCCGGAGGCCAGTGCGGCAGTGCCAAAGACGTAGGCTGCCTTGTTGAAGGGGCCGCCCATGTCAATGCTCATCATACCGGCAACGATGGCACCCAGCAGGACTTTAGAGGTGCCGCCCATGGCGTTGAGGCAGTTGGTCATGGCGGTGTTGATCATGCCCATGACCGGGTTGATGCCGCACATCACGGCACCGATGATAAGGATGCCGCCCAGCGGGTAAATCAGCATGGGACGGATGCCGTTCAGGCTGGCGGGGAGCTTTTCGGTGATCTTCTTCAGGAACTCGACCACATAACCGGCCACGAAACCGGCCAGCAGAGCGGCCAGGAAGCCGCCGGAGATGCCGGTGGTCTCACCATTGGCAAGGCCTGCAAAGTTGGTACCGTTCATGGCCAGCACGCCGCCCGCAAAGCCCACGGCCAGGCCGGGACGGTCGGCGATGGACATGGCGATGAAGCCTGCCAGAATGGGAAGCATGTAGCCAAAGGCGGCGCTGCCCACCGTCTTGAAGAAGGCGGCGATGGGGGTGTTCATGCCAAAGTTGGAGGGGTCGATGGTGTAATCGTCCAGCAGGAAGGCCAGCGCGATCATAATGCCGCCGCCCACCACAAAGGGCAGCATGTGAGACACGCCGTTCATCAGGTCCTTGTACACCTTGCGGCCAAAGCTGTCGCCGGAGGTCTCCTCCTCGGCAGCGGAAGCACCGCCCTTGGCGTGATACACGGGAACTTCACCGTGAGCCACCTTTTTCAGCAGCTCCTCGGGCTTGTGGATGCCGTCATCCACCCGGGCAAACAGCACGGGCTTGCCGTCAAAGCGGGCGGTCTCCACATTTTTGTCTGCAGCCACGATGATGCCGTCACAGGCTGCGATCTCGGCGCGGGTCAGCACGTTCTTGGCACCATCGGAGCCGTTGGTCTCCACCTTGATGGGCACGCCCATCTTTGCACCAGCCTTGTTCAGGGCCTCAGCGGCCATGTAGGTGTGGGCGATGCCGTTGACGCAGGCGGTGACAGCCAGCACCCGGTAGCCCACATTGACCTCCTGATCGGTGAAGCTCTCATCGCCGAACTGCTCTTCCTCCTGCGCGTCGATGGCGGCGAGGAAGTCCGCCGGGGTCTTGGCGGTGCGCAGCTTCTCCACGAAGTCCTCATTCATGAGCATCTGCATCATGCGGGCCAGCATATCGACGTGGAGGCTGCCATTCCGGGGCGCTGCGATGGCGAACAGCAGGTCGGTCTTGCCGTCGTCCTCGGCATTGTACTGCACCGGGGTGCTCAGACGCAGGGCGGCCAGGCTGGGCCGGGTGACCACATTCGTCTTGGCGTGGGGAACGGTGATGCCGTTGTCCACATAAGTGGAGGCCTCATCCTCCCGGGCGTAGAGTGCCTTCTTGTAGGCTTCTGTGTCGGTGATGTTGCCGTGGGTGGCCTGCAGTTCTACCAGCCGGGAGAGGATCTCGTCCCGGTTGGAGGCCGCGGAATCCAGTTCGATGGACTTTGCGGTGAATAATTCCGTAATGCGCATAAGGGTTCTCCTTTCTCTCTATCTGCAGCCCTCTCAGTCAAAGCCTGATGGCTTCGTCAGCAATGACGGAGAGGGTGAGCTGCCTTAAATTTGACCAAACAATTCTTCGATTTTTTCTTTCGTTGCCAGCCCAAGGCTGAATGCGGTGGCACTGCCGCAGGCGGTGCCCAGCCTGAGGGCCTGCTCATAGCTGCCGCTTTGCAGATAACCTGCCACAAAACCGGCCACCATGCTGTCGCCTGCGCCCACGCTGTTCACGACCTTGCCCTTGGGGCAGCCGATGCGGTGCACCTCGCCGTGCTCATCCACCAGCAGAGCGCCGTTTCCGGCCATGCTCACCAGTACGTTCCGGGCACCCTTTTCCTGCAGGGCGCGGGCAGCGGCGGTGATCTCTTCGTCCGTTTTCAGCTCCCGGCCCACGATCTCGCCCAACTCGTGATCGTTGGGCTTGATCAGGAAGGGGTGATAGGGGAGGACGTTGACCAGCAGATCCTGGGTGGCATCCACCACGGCCCGCACGCCGTGGCCCTCCAGCCCTGCCAGCAGCCGCTCATAGGTACTCTGGGAAAGGCTCTTGGGGATGCTGCCCGCCAGAATGAGGATGTCGTCAGGCTGCAGGGTGTCCAGCTGGGCTTCCAGCTGCTGCATGGCGCTTTCCGGGATGCTGGGGCCTGCGCCGTTCAGCTCAGTCTCGGTGCCCGCCTTGATCTTGACGTTGATGCGGGTCATGCCCTCGGCCAGATGGATGAAATCGGTCCGGAGCCCCTGCGCGGCCAGACCACGCTCCAGCCAGGCACCGGTCTCACCGGCCACAAAGCCCAGAGCCACGCTCTCACAGCCCAGCTCCCGGAGCACGCCGGAAACATTGATGCCCTTGCCGCCCAGCACGCAGTCCTCCCCGGCGGCGCGGTTCACCTCGCCCACCTCAAGGGGTCTGTCGAGACGGACGACATAATCGATGGCAGGATTGAATGTAACAGTGTAGATCATACCTCGGTCTCCTTTATCAGAGTGTATTGCCGGTATTTGGGGTTGGGGCACCGGTTCGTCAGGATGGCACCGCTGTGCAGATCACAGATGACGGCGGGGTAGACCTGCGCGAATTTGGTGTCGTCCACCAGGAACCACGCCTCCCGCGCCCGGTGGAGAGCCGCAGCCTTGACGGCGGCCTCCTCGGGGTCTGGGGTGGTGAAGCCGGAACCCAGCGCCACGCCATTGGCCCCCATAAAGGCTTTGGTGAAATTGTACTGCTGGATGGCAGTCAGCGCAGCCGCCCCGATGATGGCCTCGGTCTGGGGCCGCAGCAGCCCGCCGGGCAGGAACACCCGGCAGCCTTTCTGGGCCAGTAGGCGGGCGTGGGCCACGCCGTTGGTCACATAGCTGGCGTTCAGGGCTGGGCCGCTCAGCGCCCGTGCCAGAGCCAGCGTGCTGGAGCCTGCATCCAGATAGATGAAATCTTCCGGCAGGATCAGTTCTGCCGCCGCCTGGGCGATGCTCTGTTTCTGGCTGACGGCCAGCTCTTCCTTGGCGGCCATGGTGGGCTCGTCGGTGCGGAAGGGGCTGTCCGGCAGGGTGGCCCCGCCGTGCACCTTGTTCAGTTTGCCCTGCTTGTCCAGCTCGTTCAGGTCGCGCCGGATGGTGGATTCGCTTGCGTTCAACGCCTCGCACAGCTCCTGCACGGTGGCAGTGCGCTGGCGGGCCAGCAGATCCAAAATCAGGCTGAATCGTTCTTCTGCCAACATGAGGAAAGGTCACTCCTTTGGTGCTTTGTGATTGAACTTGAAGCTTTATGAAGCTTCCTGTCCTTATTATAGCAAGATTTCAGTCAAAATCAATCACAATGCGCCAGAAATAGCCGACAAAAATCACCTCGGAAAATTGAGCAGGTTGCACAACAACTGGGATACATTTGGCAAACGGCAGCAAGTGTGCTATGATATAAGAAAAATGCAGGAGGAACGCTATGACAAAGCCCAAGATCATCTTTTTTGACATCGACGGCACACTGGTGCCGCTCAAGGAGGGCATCCGCCCCAGAACGGTGGAGGCGCTGCAAAAACTGCGGCAGAACGGCATCAAGCTCTGCATCGCCACCGGCCGCGCTCCCATGGAAGTGCCGAAGTTCGAAGGGGTCACTTTCGATGCGTTCCTGACCTACAACGGCTCCTATTGCTTCACGCCGGAGCGCGATGTTTTCAAAAATCTCATCCCGAAAGCGGACATTGCCCTGCTCCGCCGGAACGCCGAAGCGTTGGGGCGGCCCATGGCGTTGGCCACCAAGGACCGGCTGGCCGCTAACGGCTCCGACCCTGATCTGGCGGAGTATTTTGCCATCGGCGGGGTCGAGCTGGTGATCGCCGACGATTTTGATGCTATGGCGCAGGGCGAGATCTTTCAGGTGCTGATGAGTGGCAGGGAAGCGGAGTACCCAGCCATCCTGAAGGATGTGGAGAACGCGAAGATCGCCGCATGGTGGGACCGCGCCGTGGATATCATCCCGGCCAGCGGCGGCAAGGGCATCGCCGTGGAAAAGATGCTGGAATTCTACGGCATCGACAAGTCCGACAGCATGGCCTTCGGTGACGGCAACAACGATAACGAAATGTTCAGAGCCGTCGGCACCGGCGTCGCTATGGCCAACGCCTCTGCCCGGCTGCAAGCCGCCGCCACCGCCCATTGCCGCGATGTGAAGGAAGACGGCATCTATTGGTATTGTGTAGAAAACGGCCTGATATGAAGAGAAAAAGCCGGTGCACTTTCTTGGCGCACCGGCTTTTTTCTATAGGGGAAACTTACTGATTCTGAATGTACTCGTCCATGGCCTTTGCGGCTGCCTTACCGGCACCCATGGCCTTGATGACGGTGGCTGCGCCGGTGACAGCGTCGCCGCCGGCATACACGCCCTCACGGCTGGTCTTGCCCTCGTCGCCCTCGGTGACGATGCAGCCGTGCTTGTTGGTCTCCAGACCAGGGGTGGTGGAGCGGATCAGGGGGTTGGGGCTGGTGCCCAGGCTCATGATCACGGTATCCACATCCAGCTCAAACTCGCTGCCCTTCTTTTCAATGGGACGGCGGCGGCCGGAAGCGTCGGGCTCACCCAGCTCCATCTCAATGCAGGTGATGGACTTGACGAAGCCTTCGTCGTTGGCGTGGATCTCCACAGGGTTGCACAGGGTCTTGAAGATGATGCCCTCTTCCTCGGCGTGCTCGACCTCCTCCTTACGGGCAGGCAGCTCGGCCATGCCGCGGCGGTAGACGATGTACACGGTCTCGGCACCCAGACGCAGGGCGCTGCGGGCAGCATCCATGGCCACGTTGCCGCCGCCCACAACGGCCACCTTTTTGCCGGTGCGGATGGGGGTCTTGCTGGTAGGCAGGTAGGCCTTCATCAGGTTGGAGCGGGTCAGGAACTCGTTGGCAGAGTACACGCCCTTCAGGCTTTCGCCGGGGATGCCCATGAAGCGGGGCAGACCGGCACCGGAACCCACGAAGACGGCCTCGTAGCCGTACTCGCCCATCAGCTCGTCGATGGTCAGCACCTTGCCGATGACCATGTTGCACTCAAAATCCACGCCCATCTTCTTCAGGCCGTCGATCTCCTGCTGCACGATGGCCTTGGGCAGACGGAACTCGGGGATGCCGTACATCAGCACGCCGCCGGCCACATGCAGGGCCTCATAGACGGTGACCTTATAGCCCAGCTTGGCCAGGTCGCCTGCGGCGGTCAGACCGGCAGGGCCAGCGCCGATGATGGCGACCTTGTGGCCATTCCATGCGGGCACGATGGGGGCGGTGTGGACGTTTTCGCGGTGCCAGTCGGCCACAAAGCGCTCCAGACGGCCAATGCCCACGGGCTCGTTCTTGATGCCGCGGGTGCACTTGCCCTCGCACTGGCTCTCCTGGGGGCAGACACGGCCGCAGACGGCGGGCAGGGAAGAGGAGCGGGCAATGACCTGATAGGCGGCTTCAAAGTCGCCCTCGGCCACATGACCGATGAACTCGGGGATATCGATGCCCACGGGGCAGCCGGTCTGGCAGGGCTTATTCTTGCAGTGGATGCAGCGCTTTGCCTCGTTCACGGCCATCTCTTCGGTATAGCCCAGTGCAACTTCCTCAAAGTTCTTGTTGCGGACGTTGGGGTCCTGGGTGGGCATGGGGCACTTTTTGGGATCCATATTGAAAGCCATCTTACTTTGCCTCCTCAGTCTTGAACAGATTGCAGGCCTTCTCGCGGGCCTTTGCCTCAAAGGGGCGGTACATGGTGCCGCGGGCCATGGCTTCGTCGAAATCGACGAGGTCACCGTCAAAGTCGGGGCCGTCCACGCAGGCAAACTTGGTCTCGCCGCCCACGGTCAGGCGGCAGCCGCCGCACATGCCGGTGCCGTCGATCATAATGGGGTTCATGGAGACGATGCTCTTCAGGCCGTGCTTCTGGCAGGTCTTGACCACGAACTTCATCATGATGAGGGGGCCGATGGTGATGACGAGGTCGTACTGGTTGCCAGCGGCTACCAGCTCATCGAGGGCGGCGGTGACAACGCCCTTGGTGCCGTAGCTGCCGTCATCGGTCATAATGCGCAGCTCGTCACTGCAGGCGTTGAACTCGTCCTCGAGGATGAGCAGATCCTTATTGCGGAAGCCGATGACGCTGTGGACGGTGCAGCCCTGGTCGTGCAGCTCCTTGGCAATGGGCAGGGCGATGGCGCAGCCCACGCCGCCGCCCACAACACAGACCTTTTTCAGGCCCTCGGTCTCGGTGGCGCGGCCCAAGGGGCCCACAAAGTCATGGACGCTGTCGCCTGCATTCAGGCTGTTCAGCTCCATGGTGGTGCCGCCCACGATCTGGAAAATGATATCCACAGTGCCCTTTTCACGGTCGTAACCGGCTACGGTCAGGGGGATGCGCTCGCTGTCCTCAAACGGGCGCACAATGATGAACTGGCCCGGCTTTGCCTTTTTGGCAATGAGCGGGGCTTCAATGACCATCTTTGTCACGGTGGGGTTCAGCGCGACCTTTTCAGTGATCTTGTACATTGCGGTTGCTCCTTTTTCTGGCAAAATCTCGGCACAAAAACACGTCTGCCCGCCCGCGCGGCACAGCAGACGTGTTTTTGTGCAACTTTTTGACAAGTTTATTATAACCTCTTTAAGAAGGGAACGCAACCGAATTTTCTTTGTGTCTGCCGCCGCAAAGCTGAAACATTTCGGTTTCATTCCGGTTTCGGCTTTGTTTTTGAAAAACAGGCGCAGACAGGCGTGTTTTTCAGAAAGTCTGATTTTTTGGAAATTTGTTGTTGACAAAGCCTGCGTTTTACGCTATAATAGCCAACGTCGCCGGGAGCGAAACCCCGGCAGACCACATGAAATGTGCGGCCGTAGCTCATCTGGTAGAGCGCCACCTTGCCAAGGTGGAGGTAGCGAGT
>OHUC01000382.1_pt1 | contig 12172 bp, 10 predicted proteins | sample 1579121 | NCBI WGS metagenome assembly OHUC01 (sample SAMEA3879555, study PRJEB24766) | human gut metagenome | biome: human-associated habitat; feature: feces | place: USA | collected 1985/1987
TTTTCCTGACAGACCAAAACCTGCACCTCTGCGGAAAACTGTGTCTGAAAATAACGGGCATACTGCCGTACCAGCGTTTCAATGCCACCGATATGTGGCGGATAAGCTTTGTTTACCAGTAAAATCCGAAGCGGTCTGCTCATCGTGTCAGTGCCTCCTGATAAACATCATAAAGGGCAGCGGCTGCGTTTTCCCAAGAAAACATTGCTGCTCGCCGCAAGCCCTCTTTTTGCAGTCGTTCCCGCAGTGCCGCATCTAGGAATAGCTTCTCCAGTCCCTGTGCAATGTCCTCGGTATGGTGTGGGTCAACAATCACAGCGGCATCGCCTACCACTTCCGGCAGGGAGGCTGCCCGTGTTGTCAAGACTGGCGTTCCACATGCCATTGCTTCCAGCGGCGGCATACCAAAGCCCTCATAAACAGAGGGGAATACAAACGCCATTGCTCCGCACAACAGCGGCTGCACATCTTCTTCTGGTACATATTCGGTAAATAACACATCGTCCTCTAAATGCAGTGTCTGCACCAGCTGATAAATGTGATTATTCCGCCAGCCGTAACCGCCAGCTAGTACCAGCTGCGGTGCATCCGGATGCTGCTGCTTTAAGAGGGCATATGCCCGAATCAGGCGGTCTAAGTTCTTTCGAGGCTCTAATGTTCCCAGATAGAGAAAATAATTCGCCTGTAAGTGCATCCGCCGTTTCAGTTCTTCAATTGCCGGAGCGGCTGCCGGCGGCATCGGAGAAAACCGCAGCTTATCCACACCACAGGGCACAACTCGAATCCGTTCTTCGGTCGCCGGAAAATACCGGATGATTTCCGTTTTGGAAAATTCTGAGTCTGTCACGATCAAATCTGCCCGATGCAGCGAACGCTGCAAGCCGGATTCCAACATGAAGCGTGTCCGTCCCCGTACGGTTTCCGGAAACGTCTTATAAACCATATCATGCACCGTTACAATTCGCTTTCCAGCAACCCCCGGCGGAATGATATAATTGAAAAAGTGCGTAATATCTACATCTTTTCCAAAAAATGCACGGTACGGCAGCGGAATTGCCGTGGTCATCAGGCGGTACAGATAACCGGAAAAATGCCCCTGTCGAACGCTGACATTTCGCTGCTGCTCGTAATAATACAGCCGTTTCCGTTTTTCTACCCCATCGCCTTTGTCAAAAAACTGTAGGACATACTGCTCTTCCGGATGCAGCATCATCATCGCTTGTACCTGTCCGGCTTCACAATATCCAATTCCAGTCATGCGACTGCTGACCAATGGCAGTGCATCCAAGGCAATCCGCATGCCGTTCCCTCCTTTTTCTGCAAAATTGATTTACTGTACTTCTTTTTTTGCCAGTTCCAAGTCGTGGCGAACCATCCGTTCTACCAGTTCCTTGAACGAAATTTCCCGCTTCCAGCCGAGTTTCTCTTCTGCCTTTGCCGGATTGCCCAACAAGACCTGTACTTCTGCCGGACGGAAGAACTGCGGATTGATGGTGACAACCGTCTTGCCTGTCTTGCGATCCACACCGATTTCATCGGTACCGCTGCCCTGCCATGCAATTTCAATGCCCACATGAGCAAACGCAATCTCAACGAATTCCCGAACGGTACGGGTTTCATTGGTTGCAATGACATAATCATCCGGTGCATCCTGCTGAAGCATCAGCCACATTGCACGAACATAGTCCTTAGAGTGACCCCAGTCCCGCTTTGCATCCAGATTGCCCAGTTCTACATGATCCTGCAAGCCCAGAGAAATCCGAGCAGCTGCGGTGGTAATCTTTCTGGTGACAAATTCCAGCCCTCTGCGTTCCGATTCATGGTTGAACAGGATACCGGAGCAGGCAAACAGGTTGAAGCTCTCCCGATAGTTCTTGGTAATCCAGTGACCATACAGCTTTGCAACGCCGTACGGGCTTCTCGGATAGAACGGCGTCTTTTCCGTCTGCGGCATTTCCTGTACCAGACCAAACATTTCAGAAGTCGATGCCTGATAGAACCGGCAAGACGGTTTTACAAACTTGATTGCTTCCAGCATCTTTGTAACGCCCAGTGCGTCAATTTCAGCGGTTGCCATCGGCTGTTCCCAGCTGGTCGCAACAAAAGACTGTGCTGCCAGATTGTAAACTTCATCTGCCTGTGAAATCTGCATCGCACGAATCAGAGAAATTTCATCGGTCATGTCGGCATAGATGAAATGAATTTTTTCCTTGATGTGGTCGACGTTGCCGTAATCAACGACACTCTTTCTCCGCATCAGTCCATATACTTCATAGCCCTTTTCCAGCAGCAATTCTGCTAAATAAGAACCATCCTGTCCCGTAATTCCGGTAATCAATGCATGTTTGCTCATTGTTTTTATTTCCTCCTACTTCTACCTTTTTTACCATCTATTTATTCTTGGTTGTCTTTATAACAATGCGTCCCGATTGCAAATTCGCAGGTTTTCAATGACCTTTTTCACGTCTTGCGTGCTGTCCTTTGCACAAATCAAGGTTGCATCTTCGGTATCAATCACAATCAGATTTTCCACCCCAACGGCTGCAATCAGTTTTTTCTGTCCGCAGATAATACTTCTCTGCGTGTTGACGGTGATGACATCGCCCTCAATATAGTTGCCGTAATCATTCGTCTTATTGATGCGTTCCATCGCCAGCCAGTTTCCAACATCATCCCAGCCAAAGCTGCCCGGCACGGTGAAAATCTGGTCTGCCTTTTCCATGATGCCATAGTCTACAGATTCGCTCGGGAATCCCTCATAGACCCGTTCCAAGGTGTCTGAAAAGGCATCTGTTCCATCTGCTGCGGCAATCTCCATCGAGCCAGCGTAAACCGTCGGCAAGAACTGTTCTAAGTTGTGCAGAATCGTGCTGCTCTTCCAGACAAACATCCCACTGTTCCAGAGGTAGCAATGAGCTGCCAAATATTCCTTTGCCGTGTCCAAATCCGGCTTTTCTACAAACTTCTCCACTGGATAAACGCCCGGCATATGGGATTCTGAACGGTTCGCAAAGCGAATATAACCATAACCCGTTTCCGGATACGTTGGCGGAATGCCAATGGTAACGAGCCGCTCGCCCTGCTCTGCAACGGCGATTGCCTGCCGCAAGGTATCTACATACAGGGATTCATAACGAATCAAATGGTCAGACGGCAATACCAGCATCATGGCTTCCCCGCAGCGTTTCTGAATCACCGCTGCCGCCAGTCCAATACAGGGAGCTGTATTACGGCTGCATGGTTCGGGCAGAATGTTTTCTGCTGGCAGTTCCGGCAGCTGTTCCTGCACAAGGGCAGCATACCGCTGATTGGTGACTACATAAATGGCATCCATCTCCAGCAAGGGTTTCAGACGGTTGACCGTCTTTTGCAGCATGGTTTCCTTGTCCGCTGTCAGGGAAAGGAATTGTTTTGGTTTTGCCGTGCGGCTGCGTGGCCAGAAGCGTTCGCCTCGTCCACCTGCCATAATAACAGCAGTCAATTTCATGATGATTTGTTCTCCTTTTTTTCTTCGGAAGCAGCTGCCTCCGGTTCTGCCACATGTTTTTGTACGGGAATATGGGTCTGCTCATGCAGTTCCTCGTTCGACTCTCCCGGAAAAAGTGCCGTCTTAATGGTCATTAGCAAAATCTGCAAATCCAGCAGCAGGGAATATTTTTCAATATACATCAAGTCCATTTTCAACTTGTCGTATGGGGTTGTATCATACAGCCCGATAACTTGTGCATATCCCGTCAAACCTGCCTTTACTCGCAGACGAAATGCAAATTCCGGCATCTCTTCTTCGTATTTTTCTGCCAGTTCCGGACGTTCTGGTCTTGGCCCAACGACTGCCATATCCCCCTTGAAGATATTCCAGAGCTGCGGCAGCTCGTCCAGCCGACATTTTCGGAGCACTTTGCCCACACGGGTAATGCGGTCATCCTCGCTTTTTGCCAGCTGCGGGCCGTGTTCTTCGGCATTGCAGACCATGCTGCGAAATTTATAAACATAGAACGGTTTCCCGTTGTACGTCAAGCGTTTCTGCCGATAGAGTACTGGTCCACCATCATCCAGTTTAATGGCGATACAGACCCCAATACTCACCAGCAGTACCGGCACTGCTAAAATCAACGAAAATGCCAAATCAAACAGCCGCTTTACAAATCGCTGTTCCAGCCGCAAGCCACTGTTTCGACAGAGCACCAACGGCGTATCAAACAAGCGAATCTCTTCGCCGCCTCGGATGATGATATCTGAAATCTTCGGAACAATGTAAGTTCGCATCTGCCGAGAGAAACAATATTTCAAAAGGTCGTTTCGCAGCTGCCCTGGCACATCGCAGAGAATCACGCCTTCATAGTTTGCAATCGTTTCCACAATGGCGGATTTTTCCTGATGGCTATCCACACAAGCACAAATCATATATTTTTCCACTCGCTGGCTCATTTTCAATACCAGTTCTGCGGCTGCTCGGTCGCCATAGACGACAACTAACCGCCTTGGAGGGTAAAGTTGAAAATAAAGCTTATTGCAGAAAAAAATCCACAGCAGCAGGATAATCAAGTCGATGCCCATTAAAATCACAAACGGCAAGAGCCTTGCAAAATGTCGGCTGATGAGGCTGACTTGTAAATATGTCACCAAATTCACGCAAAACATGGAAAGCATCTGACTATAAAACGAATCGCTTCGCTTTAAATAGCCCACTTTCAGCCCACCAAATGCCTTCCCAAATAACAATACTAGGACGGCATATAACAAAATCATGACCCAGTTGCCACGCCGATAAAACGGCAGCAACAAAAAATCACTGTAAAAACGATACCAAATAAATGCGAAGCAGCCCGTCAAGGCTGCCAGTAAAACGCCAATCGAGCAAAAGGAGAAAACACCACGATATTGGTCACGATTTTCCACAAATGCTTTCTTTTTTTGGCACATATGGGATTCACCACCTGTCGGTCTTTCCAAAATAACAAGACTATTATAACAAAGCAGGGGGACAGTGTCAAGCATTTCCGAAATTTTCACCATCTTCTCACAATGAAAAACCCGTCAAAATCTGTCATTTTTGAAAAAAAGAGAAACAGAACCGCTTGCACGATTCTGCTTCTCTCTTTCCAATGAACCAATAGTCAATTAGCGATTTGAACGCAGCCGCCGAAGAACCATACGGATTCGCTGCGGCTGTAAGTAATTTTTGACGGTATGCAAAAATGTAACCATTGGAGAAACTGTTACCTTCACATCCTGCTGATGAGAGGGCACTTGCCCAACTAGTACATTATCGACTTCCGGACATTGCAGCAATGTGCTGCAAAGTTCCATCACGGCTTCTTTTGTCCAAACCGAATCGGAATCCGAAATTGAAAAATCATACCGCTGCGGTGATACCTGCCGGCAAACCAGCCAAAGAGCAGCAGATTGAACAATTCTGTTCTTTCCGGTGATTCTTCATGATGTTTGCCATATAGGAATCCCCCGCTGTCTGCGGTGTCTTTACCGTCACCATAATCCAATTTGGTGTACTCATCGTTTTTCCTACCTCTTATTCCTGAAAATCATGTCATTTTATCCAGTGTCGATTCGAAATACTTAGGAAATCGCATAAAAATAGAAATAATCTGAATCGCCGGCGTACTGTACGGCAATACAATCCTGAATGGAATACCCCTTTAACGGATAAACCAGAATTGTATAAACACGGTCACTTTCTGACTGAATCGCAACCGAAAATCCAGCAAGGTCATCCAAATCTTCATAGGAAACCGCACTATAGTCGGTCTGATAATGCACGCCATTCCAACGGGCATATTGAAAATCAAAAAGCGAACCATAGGTTTCAACTCCACGGAATATTGTGGTGGTCGTGGTTTCTGGTGCTTCGATTGCACTTGTTTCCACAGCTGTTGTTGTGAGAACGGGTTCTGGTTCGGTACAAATTGGCTCTGTCTGAATCGGTTCTTTTGACGGTTCTTCGATTCCGGCATCTGGTTTTTCTATGGCTGCCGCTGATGATGCAACTGTTTGTTCCGTCATTACCAGACTGGTAACCGTCTGCTTGGCTGTAGCCGTTGTTTGCAGGGCAGTTTGTGTTTGTGTTTTTGTTGTAGTTTGCGTCTGTAACGTCGCTGTTGTCTGTGCTGGCAAAGTGTGCGGTGTGGTGGTTTCCGCCGGCTGTTCGCTGACGGATGGTTCTGGCAATAATTCTGCCGTCCGGCGGTCGGTGAGGTGCAGCCCTGCCAACGCAACCGTAACGGTCATACAGCACAGTGCAGCGGCACGGGCAAATGTTCCAAACGAACATCGCTGTAAGAAGAACGGTGGTTTTTTGGATGCTGTTTGCGGCGTTTCTGCCTGTATTTTTTGCAAGATTGCTTGCTTCATCCGTTCTTTCGCCGCTTCATCCGGATTGAGATTGTCCCAAATGGCTTTCCAGTCCTGTTGCATATCCGTCACCTCCGATCTTTTTTTGGAGTGCTTCTCTGCCTCGCTTGAGGAGCGAACGCACTGTGGATTCTTTTTTTTGCATCATTTCTGCAATTTCCTTGCAGGAATATTCTTCATAATAATAGAGATATAGAACTGTTTTATATTTTTCCGGCAGCTGCATGAGGGCTTTCAAAACTGCAGTTTCTTCCGGCGTTTGGTTGTCAGATTTTAAAACTTCTTCCCAGTCTTCTACTTCTTGTCGTTTTTGCCACAGCCAGCTGTGCAGCATATTCTTACAGACGTTGGAAGCAGTTACCACTAACCAGCCTCTTAAATGGGCATCGTTTTCCAATGGTTTTTGCGATTGCATCAACCGCAGGAAGGTTTCCTGAACGGCATCTTCGGCATCGGTACGATTTTTTAAAAAGCTGTAGCAAATGCGATAAACAGCGTCAACATGCTGCACATAGAGTTCCGTAAACGCAGCCTCATCCAGCGGGTTGACGCTTTGCATGGCCATTCCCTCCCTACTCGTCCCAATTGCGAACAATCAAGACTTGTTTTCTCTGCATTTCTCCTTTCATTATACCACGATTCCCATTTGATTGCTACAGCACAATATGAACCAATTTTGAACAACTCATAAAATGTTAAATATTGAGCGAATTTCGATTTTTTCATCTGTATTTGTCTTTTTACAGGAAAAACAAAAAATGCGGACACAGCATCGGGGAGAATCTGCAATCCGCATCATTTTTGCCAAAAACCACAAGTGATATGTTTCTGTTTTGCCAGCCCCAGACCATTTTTCCCGATGGTCTGTCCTTTCCGGACTGGTTCCTCGTACCGCACAGTGCAATCCCCCATCACACCGCCCTTTCTCACGGCTTAGAGGAGCAACAGAACCGCATACTGCTTGTTCACACGGCAAGACCTGCCGCAAAAAATCCCTTCACTATAGATACAATTTTGTGGCAGGAAAAGTTGCAAAATCTGCAAAAAAATTTTTTATTTTTTTGCTTTTGTAGGAATGCACAAAACAGCAATTCTATTCTTATGCAATTTTCACAGAAATATCCGTAAAAAAATCTGGTTCTTTTTGAAAAAAGCGTTTTCTTTTTCTTTTTTTTATGGTATAATAAAACTGTGCATGCAGTGCCTGCAACCCAGCCGCTGCTCAGTTCTGCCACTGTCTATTCTGTTGCAGAACGAAATTTATCACACCAAGAGGAGATGCTATGAATCAATACAAACGGCTCGCCGCCAACACCATGATTTTTGCAATTGGTTCGTTCGGCTCTAAAATCTTAACGCTGTTTCTGACAAAACTCTACACTGCCAACATCAATCCGGCAGACATCAGCACCAAAGAACTGCTCGAACAAACTGCAAACTTTTTAATTCCAATTGTTACGTTTTCCATCACAGATGCGATTCTACGATATGGACTGACCCGAAATTATGACAAGGGGAAAATTTTCACATCCTCTTATCTGGTACTTGGTTTGGGTGTCTGTGTCATGCTTGCCCTATCGCCGCTCATGCAACTATTGCCCTATACAAGCGGCTATCTATGGCTTTTAATGCTCTATGTGTTTATGTCCTCGCTGCGTTCCATTCATTCGCAGTTTGTGCGAGCGAGGGGCATGGTCACGCTATTTGCATTTGATGGCATTCTTGCCACGATTACGCTATTTATCTTCAATGTCATTTTCATTGCCCTACTGAATATGGGCATCACGGGCTTCCTGCTCTCTGTCATTTGCTCCGACTTTTTATCTGCCGTCTTCTTATGGTGGATTGCAGACCTTCGGAAATATCTCCATCGAAAATACATCAGCCCGAAAATGACAAGGCTGATGATTCGCTTTTCCATTCCGCTGATTCCAACTACCCTGCTGTGGCTGGTAACAGGATTTTCTGACCGGCTGTTTCTGCGGTATATGGATGGACCTCCGAATTTGGTTGGCGATACTGCCGCCGGTATCTACGGCATTGCCTCCAAATTGCCGAACCTGATTTCTACTGTTTCCACAGTATTCTATCAGGCGTGGAACATGTCCGCCATCTTGGAAAACGACTCCGCAAACCGCGGCCACTTCTACAAACAAGTTTTCTCTGCTTATGAGTCGTTTCTCGTCATTGCCAGCTCGGTTTTGATTGTGTTTGTCCGTCCGTTTTCCGACTTGCTGATTAGTACCAGCACTTACACAGAATATGCGGATGCCTACCGATATACGCCGATTCTGATTATTTCCGTCTTTATGATGTGTTTGAATCAGTTCTTCAGCAGTATTTATGCGGCTTCTCAGCATACCTCCCACTCGTTTTGGACAAGTTTGGTTGCTGCGATTGTCAACCTGATTCTGAACTGGCTGTTGATTGGTGCATTGGGTATTTCCGGTGCAGGTTTTGCAACCTTTGTCAGCTATCTGGTCAGCTATCTGATTCGTGTTGTTGATACCAAACGGTATGTGCCGTTCTATATCGACCACACTCGTTTTGTGCTGAACTTGATTCTGATGTTTGCGATGACGTTTGTCACCATTCAAACACCGCCAGCTTGGCATTTGATTGATGGCGTTCTGCTGGTATTCACCGTTCTGTATAACTTCAGAGATTTGGTTTCTACGGTTCGGAGAGTATTGAAACGGGGGTAATGCATCTGTGCTTTTGGGAAACCAATTGCGTATGATTCGGCAAAATCGCTTTGCTCTTTGCCTGTGTGCTGTTCGCCGGGGGTTGCGTTGTCCGAATTGCCTATGAATAATTTCTTAGATTACAGTTTGTTTGAAGTTTTTTGCTTTTAAAATGGCGAACAGCAGTTTATTTCTCTCCGGTTTTAGTACTGTCTAATCAATACCTTCGTTAAGGGGGACAGCTTGTCCCCCTTAACAATCCCTCTCCGCCGAGCTGAGCCAGCTCGACCGCATTTTGCCTGCGGCTCTCTTTTTACATCAAAGTCTTCTTCCGGTCAATAAAGATGGATTTCGGCATTGCCCATACCTTACCGCTCGCTTCATCTTGATAAATCACCAGTTCTTCTTGTGTTTCTACATGGCTTGCCAGAGAAACAACCTTCCATACACTGCCGTCTTCCTGCTGATACCGATCGCCTGCTTCTACTGGCTTTTCCGGTTCTGCGGTTACTGGAACGGTTTCCGGTGCGTCTGCATGGTTTACAATATCATCTGCAACCAGAATCATCGAACTAAACGGCTGCATGTGTACATTGACATTGCCGTTATTGACATCAATCGGCTGTCCACTGATTACATCTACCAGTGCTGGCAGGTGTGTGCCAAACTGCATATCCGAGCAGCAATCTTCCAAATTCAATGCAACATAAACGGTTGTGCCATCCCAATCCTTCCGGAACAGCAACTGCCGATTCCGAACGATTACGGTTTCATAGCTGCCTGTCCGCAGTGCCGGATATGCCTTGTAAATTCTGCCCAGTTTCACCAGATGGCGGTACAAATCCAGATTGCCGCTTCTCTGCAAGTCTGCCAGATCCAGGCATGGACGCAATCCATCATCAGAATTGTTTTCATGCCGACCCTGTACGCCATATTCACTGCCGTAATAAACGGACGGAATACCCGGCATTGCATACATCAGCGTATAGCACAACGGCAAATACCGCTGATCCACCAGTGTGCTGGCAAGACGATTCACATCGTGGTTGTCAACAAAGTTATACAGGTTAATGCCCTGATAAATCCCGCCGTTGCCGAACTGCCGATTGATGGAATAGTTGATTTCAAAATAGTTCTTGTCGTTGTGAGAAGAATAAATGCCCTTATAGCATTCATAGTTCGTGACAGAATCCAACATTTCCGGATTTGCCCAACGCTTATAGTCGCCGTGGATGATTTCACCCATCAGCCAGAAATCCGGTTTCTTGCCCTTGCAGAAGCTGCGAATCCGCTTGAAAAAGTCAAAGTCCACGCAATCTGCTGCATCAAACCGAATCCCGTCAATCTGGAATTCGTCCATCCAGTAGCCAACCGCTTCAATCAGGTGGTCACATACATGCCAGTTCTTCAGGTTCAGCTTGACCAGATTATAATAGCCATTCCAACCTTCATACCAGAACGGGTCACCATATGGACTAGAACCGCCAAAGTTCAGACCTGCAAACCAATCGCAGTACGGGGAAGCCTGACCCTTTTCCTGTACATCTCGAAATGCCCAGAAATTTCTGCCGACATGATTGAATACGCCGTCCAGAATGACCCGGATGCCGTTCTCGTGCAGCACTTCACAGATGTGCTTGAACATTTCATTCGTTCCAAGTCGGCGGTCAATCTGGCGGTAATCGGTCGTGTCATAACCGTGTTCTACTGATTCAAAGATTGGCCCAAAGTAAACCGCATCCACCTGCATTTCTTTCAGGTGTGGAATCCAGTCCAGAACTTTTTCCAGTCGGTTTACAGGTTCTCCACCTTCATTGTGTTTTGGTGCTCCACAAAAGCCGAGCGGATAAATGTGATACATAATGGCGTTATCGTACCAGTTCATAGAAAAAACCTTCCTTTCTCTTTCCATTGTTGGTCATCATCAGAACGCTGCCCATCCAAAAAACAGCGTCAGCGGCGGCTGCCGGATTTGTCCGGTGTTCCCTCCAGAAAATACGATGCTTCCATATCTGCCACATTCAAAGCCAATGCCAGCGGAAACATTTCCAAGGCTCTGCCGATTTGGTTGCGGTCTTCTGGGCCAGAAAAGCCCATATGATACCGAATCGCAAATGCCTCTTCCCGACTCAGCCGCAGAAAGCCCGACAGCATATAGACGGATTTTTCCCCGTGTCCATACGGCATTTCATCCCGAATCGTATAATACGGAACTTTCTCCCAGACACCCTGTTCATTTTTTGCGTTTCGATAGTCGACCACATAAAAATTCACCTTGCAGATGTCATGCATCAATGCCACCAGTGCAACGGTTTCATCTGAATAATCCATGCCATACAGTTCTTTTGTGCGTGGCCGTGCCAGATAATCGACCAGACAATGATAGACATTCAAGCTATGTTCAACCAGACCGCCTTCATAAGAGCCGTGGTAACGGGTACTGGATGGAGCAGTGAAAAAGTCGCTTGCATCGGATTGCAGCCAAGCTAGAAGCTGGTCTGCACCACGCCGGTGAATGTGTTCCTGATAGATTTGAATAAAGGTTTCCTGATGAGTCATGCTGTGCCTCCTCTTTGGGGTGTTGTTCTGTGATGTTTCCCATTTATTGTACCATAATTTCCAACAAATTGCAAGAGAGTGCCGTATTTTCCGCAAAAAGGGGGCAACGTGCAGGATTGGTTGCGAAATCCGAGCCGCAGGCAACTGCGGTCGAGCTGGCTCAGCTCGGCGGAGGAGGGTGATTCCCCACAGTGTGGGGAAATGTCCCGAAGGGACAAAAGGGCAGGGCATCTTCTAAAATGGAGGACAAGCTGTCCTCCCTAACAGAGGTATTGATTAGATGGCATTAAAATCTAAGAGAAACAAGCAATCTGCTGTTCGCCATCTTGAAAACAAAAAAACTTCAAGCAAACTGTAATCTAAGAAAGATTCATAAGCAATTCAGATAACGCAACCACCGGCGAACAGCACAGAGGCAGACAGCGAAACGATTCTGCCGAACCGGATTCAGGTAGTTTCCCTAAGAGCAATGTTTCACATGAAACAAAACAAGAATTATTCTTAGGGAAAACAATCTGAAACATCCGGCAAAAGGGGGTTCCACCCCTGCTTTTGCCTAC
>OHUC01000385.1_pt1 | contig 12015 bp, 10 predicted proteins | sample 1579121 | NCBI WGS metagenome assembly OHUC01 (sample SAMEA3879555, study PRJEB24766) | human gut metagenome | biome: human-associated habitat; feature: feces | place: USA | collected 1985/1987
GCCGACACCCACGCCGACAACAAGATCATGCAGCACCTGCTGGAAGAAAACGGCTTTACCAAGTGCGGCATCATCCATGTGGAGGATGGCACGCCCCGCATTGCCTACCAGAAAATGTCCCTTACCCTGCCTTTGCGCCGGGATTGAACCGCAAAAATGCGCCGCCCCACCGGAAACGATGGAGCGGCGCTGTTTTTATGCGGTTCTGTCAGCCGTGGAAGGGAGCGGGTGCGCCTGCGTTCAGGAAGCGGCAGCTGCCGGAGCTTCCGGGGCGGGCTGCTCTGCCGCAGTTTCTTCCGGCGTGGGCTGGAAATACTTCTCGTACAGCTCCATGCCGATGCGGTAGCCCTGCCACACGATGACCGCCGTGCCTGCACCGGCCACGCCGATGATGGCGGCAGTGCCCAGAATGCTGGGCTCGCTCTCGATGGTGGCATCCCGGTACTGGGCTTCCACGGTCACGGTGCTGTCCTTGGCCACGCTGCCCGCCGGGATGGTAAAGCTCTCCTCGTTGTAGGCGACCGCCGGGTTGCCCAGCAGGCTGGCTTCATCCATGGCCCACAGGTCGAACACCATGCCCTCGGGCACGGCGCTCTGGTTCAGCGTCACCTTGACCTCGGCATCCACCGGCACGCTGGCGCTGGTCATGGCTTCGCCGCCGTTGTAGGTGAACGTGCCGCCCTTCACCGTCAGGGTGTAGGTGGAGGCTTCGGGTTCGGGGTCAGGTGTGGGTTCGGGCTTCGGGTCGGGATCAACGATTTTGGTCGAGTTCAACTCCACATCGCTGTCGGGCATCTCAAAGCGTACCACTTTTTTGTCGGTTTCACCGTTCGGGTAAATGCTGCTGAATGCCTTGCCGATTTCCTGACCGTTGATATTCGTAATATCTGCATCCGCTTCTACGGTGAGGACGGTGCCTGCATAAGAATACAGATCCCATGCGGAGCCCTGCACCAAATCATAGACAGTTTTACCGGGGACGAGAGGAAGCGTGTCGTTTACCCTCACGATGGCTCCACCATTCACGGTAACAGAGCGATAATCGCCACTGAGCGCAGTATCGCTTACTACGGTGCTCCCTAAGAGTTTGTTGAGCAAACTATCCTTTCCGTTGAATGCACCGCCGGTTATCACGCCGTCGTTGTAAAGCAGACCAGCCGCAAATGTGCCGCCCTCGATTTCATGGTGTTCGCTTGAAGTGCTGCCAGGTTGACCATTGGCTATCGGCTTGCTGAAAGTACCATCTTCGATGATGCCGCCTTCGTTAACAATGCCGCAATTTACGGAACGCAAATTTTCGCCCTTCTTGTTAACAGGGTCAGTGTAGAGGAAATTATAGTTGCCGCTTTCCAGATATACGTTGCCGGGGTCGCCGCTTAACGCCTGGTAATGCCAACCGTTGCCACAATAATTATAAAAATTGCCATCGGGCTCAAAAGGAGCATTGCCTATAACCGGTGTGCCATCACTGGCCATGATAAGGGGCAAATCGTAAGAAGCTTGGTTCAGTATGATATTCGCTTCCGGATCAAGAGCACTCACAGAATTAAGAAATTGTTGTATATTGATGCACACGGTTTTTTTGTTGGAAGAATCCGGAGGATATATAGGATCATCGTTTTCCAATAAAATGCGGTTGATATCCCGGATGGGTTCACTGGCGGTAATGGTATTATTCCCGGTCTTGACTGCATAAAGTTTGTTGCCCCAGTCGCCGGACGCAAGACCATTGACTGCTGTGATAGAACCGGTTCCGTTCAGGGTGACTGTTTTGAATGTGCCTGCACCTTCACCAGTGGGCATTTTCGCAAATGCACCGCCGGTCAGCTTGGCACCGGGTTCAACCACCAAGTTCACATCCGGGTTCAGGGGGCGCAGTGCGTTTTTCTCACCGGAGAAATCATAACTGCCGCTTTCCAGCGTCAGTGTGCCATTCTCAAACTTCCAGCCGTTGCCGCTGTAATTCTGGGTGCCGCCCTTGGTGCCAACGGGGTAGCCGGCTTTATCGATCACCAGCCGGGTCAGTATGCTCAGGGTAACGGTGTCCGCATCGGCGTGTGGTGCGGTAAAAGTGACAGAAAAATAACCACTACCATTATCGTAATATCTTGCACTTGGTGCCCAATCTTCTAACAAACAATGTGTGTCTCCGAATGTAACATCAATAGGAAATAATATTGCTTGACTGTCACGGAAAAAAATATAGATGCTGATGCTGGTATTATGGTTGGAATTGGGAATGACATAACCGCTGTTGCCGAAATAACTGATTCCTGCATCAATAATCTCATAGCTGCCATTCTCCGGGAAATTAATATTCAAGGTATAGCCGCTAGCGACAGTGCCACCTGCTGGTTGTTCTGAAAAAATGCCGCCCTTTATGATGCCGTTGTTGGTAACGGTAGATCTAAACGTGCCATTTTCAATCTTGCCTTCAGATTCATTGGATACGGCAGATACAAATAAACCATCGATGATAGTGCCATGATTTGTGAGAGGAGAAGAAGAATAAAAATAACCGCCACTGATTTTTCCGTTATTTATCACAGTGTTGTCGAAATTTCCCCTAACAATGGTTGCATTTCCTCCAATCGTGAGTTTACATTTGGTGACATTTCCATTGCCGGAAATAATTGATAAAAAATCATATTCTGTCGAGCTGGCAGGATGCAGGTCAAGAGTGGTGCCATCATAGCTCCAGCCCTCACCGCCGGAACCGACAGGATAGCCATCTACAATTCTTAATTGGTCGCCTCCCTCCGCCCACGCTGTAAGTGCCGACACAGGCAGGAGCGTTACCGCCATGCACAGCGCCACCAGAAGGCTGATAAGTCGTTTCTTCATAGGGGGTCCCTCACTTTCTTTGGGCCGGAAGTGGAGCTCCGGCAAAAATGGATGCTCTTACTTCCTTAAATACACGCCGCGCGGAATCCTTTCACCCTTTTTCAAAAAAATTAAAAAAAAAAAAACGAACTGCAAAACAGTCCGTTTTCGGGTCATCTTTCGTAATGTGTCCAAAGGCTTAAAATCTTGATGGTTTGCTCTTCTTCAAAAACATCATACACAAGGCGGTGCTGTACGTTGATGCGCCTGCTGTACGAGCCGTTCAAATCGCCCACCAGCTTTTCATAGGGCGGTGGGTTCTGGAACGGATTTTCTTTTATAATGGAGATCAGCGCCTTCGCCTTTTCGTCAAGATGGGCAGATTTCAGCTTTGGAATGTCCTTGAGCGCGGTTTTCGCATAAACAATCTTGTACATTTACCACTCCACAGCCGATTCGTCAACACAATCTTCCAGCGGTTCGGCCTTGGCCGCCATGAGCTTTTCCCGCATTCCCGGCACGGAGACGAGATAAAGCGTTTCCATAATGCCGCTGTAATCTTCTTCCGAAAGCAGAACAGCGTTGCCGTCTTTGGTGCAGATGTTCAGCGGTTCATTGTACTTTACGGTCTGCTCTACATACTGGAAAGCATTCTTGCGAAAGTTCGTGATATTAGTGGTCGTCATCGTGCATCACCTCTTATGTACATAATAGCGTACATGCTGCGCGGTGTCAAGACCTTTTTTGCCGAACTTGGGGCTTGTGGAGCGGGGGCAATCGTTCTATAATACAAGCTGTGAAATGAATCACAAAAGGGGTGGAACGTATGGACAAAAAACTGAACGAGGCCGTGGCGGCGCTGCGGCCCCAGATGGTGGTGGCGCTCCAGCGGCTGGTGCGCAGGCGCAGTGTGGAGGCCGACCCGCTGCCGGGCAAGCCCTTTGGCGAGGAGGTGGATGCCTGCTTTGCCGAGGCGCTGGCCCTCTGCCATGAGCTGGGCTTTGAGACCACCGACATGGATCGGTACATCGGCTGGTGCGAGATCGGCACCGGGGACGAGATGGTGGCGGTGCTGGGGCATCTGGACGTGGTGCCCGAGGGCGAGGGCTGGCATCACCCGCCCTACGCCGCCGAGATCGAGGGCGGCAGGCTGTATGGCCGGGGTTCCGTTGATGACAAAGGCCCGGTGGTGGCCAGCCTGTTCGCGCTGAAAGCCATCCGGGATCTGGGCATTCCGCTCAACCGCCGTGTCCGGCTGCTGTTCGGCCTGAACGAGGAGACCAACGACCGGGACGTGCTGTACTACAAGGCCCACGGCGGGGAGATCCCGGTGCTGGGCTTCACCCCGGACGGCGAGTATCCGCTCATCAACGGCGAAAAGGGCATCCTGAACGAGAGCTATGCCGTGCAGCTGCACCAGACCGGTGCCTGGCAGCTGAACAGGGTGCAGGGCGGCGTGGCCGGCAATGTGGTGCCGGACTACGCCTGCGCTGTGCTGACCGCCCCGGCGGGGGCCTCCCTGCCGGATGCGGAGCACATCACCGTGACAGCCATCCCCGGCGGCTATCAGGTGGAAGCGGTGGGCGTTTCGGCCCACGGCAGCCACCCGGAGCAGGGCGAAAACGCCATTGGGCGGCTGGTGTGCTACCTTGACCGGCTGCCGCTGGAGGGGGATGCCAAACAGGCCGTGCACTTTCTGGCCGAGAAGCTGGGCACCGACCCCTATGGCGAGCGCCTGCTGGGCCACCGGCTGGAGGATGCGCTCTCCGGCTCCATGAGCTGCAACTGGGGGTTGATCGAGGGCGATGCGCAGCATCTGTGGGTCAAGCTGAACTACCGCTATCCTGTGACCATGGAACGGGCAGACTGCCAGCCTGCTGTGCAGGCCGCCTTTGAGGCCGCAGGCTGGGCGCTGGATGGGCAGGTGCACAAGGAAAAGCTCTACTACCCTGCCGAGACCCCGCTGGTCAGCGCCCTGCTGGAGGTTTACCGGGATGCCACCGGCGACAATGCCCCGCCCAAGTGCATCGGCGGCGGCACCTACGCCAAGATGCTGCCCAATGTGGTGGCTTTTGGCCCCCTGTTCGCGGGTGACCCGGTCACAGAGCATCAGCCCGATGAATGCATCGATCTGGAACGTCTGGTGCAGAACGCCCAGATCATTGCAAACGCCATTGTCAAGCTGGCAAACCTGCCGCTGGAATAAGAAGGAGGACGGGACTATGAAGATCACACAGGTGCGGCTTGGCCGCATTTCCACCCCGCTGCGGGTGCCGTTCAAAACAGCACTGCGCACTGTGAACAGCGTTGAGGATGTTATCGTGGAGCTCCACACCGATACCGGTGCGGTGGGCTACGGCGAAGCACCCCCGACCGGTGTTATCACCGGCGACACCACCGGGGCCATCCTCGGTGCCATTCAGGATCATATCGCCCCTGCCCTGCTGGGCCGCGACCTCGATGAATTTGAGGATCTGACCGCCGCTGTGCAGAAGGCGCTTGTCCACAACACCAGCGCCAAGGCCGCTGTGGACATGGCCCTGTGGGATCTGCTGGGCCAGAAGTACAGCGCCCCTGTTTACCGGATGCTGGGCGGTGCCCGCAGAAACATCGTGACCGATATCACCATCAGTGTCAACCCGCCCGAGGAGATGGCCCGGGATGCCCGCACCGCCGTCCAGCGCGGCTACGACTGCCTGAAGGTCAAGGTAGGCATTGACCCTGAGCTGGATGTGGCCCGCCTTGCCGCGGTGCGGCAGGCCGTGGGCCGGGACATCAAGCTCCGCATCGATGCCAATCAGGCCTGGAACGCCAAGCAGGCGGTCCGCATCCTGAACCAGATGCAGGAGAAGGGGCTGGACATTGAGTTCGTGGAGCAGCCCGTGCCCGCCGCAGACCTTGAGGGGATGCAGTATGTCACCCGCCATGCCGATGTGCCCGTGCTGGCCGACGAGAGCGTGTTCAGCCCGGCAGATGCCCTGCGGATCATGCAGACCGGCGCGGCCGACCTGGTGAACATCAAGCTGATGAAGTGCGGCGGCATCACCAATGCCCTGCGCATTGCCGCCGCCGCTGAGGTGTACGGCGTGGAGTGCATGATCGGCTGTATGCTGGAAGCAAAGATCTCGGTCAACGCCGCCGTGGAGCTGGCCTGCGCCAAGAAGATCATCACCAAGATCGACCTCGACGGCCCGGTGCTCTGCAGCGAGGACCACATCCTCGGCGGTGCCGTGTTCAACGAAAAGAACATCACCGTCTCCGACGCGCCCGGCATGGGCATTCAGGGCTTTGTACCCGGCAAGGTGTCCTATCTCGACTAAAACAGGAAGAGACCGCATCCCGAAACACACGGGGTGCGGTCTCTTTTTGTGAATCTGTATTTTATATACGGACAGTGAAAAAAGCTCGTGTCTGTATATGTTGAAATGAAAAACAAAAAAAGCAGGTAAAATCTTTGACTTTTTGGCCTGCGAGGCGTATAATCGTACTTGTTCCGTGTAGAGGAATGGGAAAACTGTGCGCAATAGGCGTACAATCTGGATAGGGGAGTAGAAAAGTTATGAAAACGTTGAAAGCGGTTGCGGCAAGGTACAACGCCACCAGCCTGATCCTGCGCATCGTCATCGGCCTTGTGGTCGGTGCGGTGCTGGCACTGGCGGTGCCCGGTGCGGGCTGGGTGGAAGAGTTCGGCAGCCTGTTCGTGGGTGCCCTGAAGGGCATTGCCCCGGTGCTGGTGTTCGTTATCGTGGCCAGTGCGCTGGCGCAGGGCACGTCCAGGCTGGACCGGCGCTTTGGCACGGTCATCTGGCTGTACATGCTCACCACCTTCCTGGCCGCCGCCATTGCGGTGGTGACCAGCTTCCTGTTCCCTCAGACCGTCGTTCTGGCTGAGGCGGCAGAATCCGAGGTGGTGCCCCAGGGTCTGGGCGAGGTGATGAACACCCTGCTCACCAACTTTGTGGCAAACCCCGTCAGTGCCCTGCTGAACGGCAATTACATCGGCATCCTGTTCTGGGCCTGCCTGTTCGGTCTGGCCATGAAGAAGTACGGCGCGGACAGCACCAAGCTGTTCCTGGCGAACACAGCGGATGCAGTCTCCCAGATCGTCCGCTGGATCATCAATCTGGCACCCTTCGGCATCATGGGCCTTGTGTACACCAACGTGTCCAGCAACGGCCTGTCCATCTTTACCCAGTACGGCAGACTGCTGCTCCTGCTGGTGGGCACCATGCTCTTTATGGCACTGGTCGTCTCGCCCTTTATCATCTTTGTGTATCTGCACTGCAACCCGTATCCGCTGGTGCTCCGCTGCCTGCGTGAATCCGGCCTGACCGCCTTCTTCACCCGCAGCTCTGCCGCCAACATCCCGGTCAATATGGATCTGTGCGAAAAGCTGGGGCTGGATAAGGATATGTATTCCGTCTCCATCCCGCTGGGCGCTACCATCAATATGGATGGTGCCGCCATCACCATTACCATTATGACGCTGGCTGCGGCCAATACGCTGGGCATTCAGGTGTCCCTGCCCGCCGCTATCCTTCTTTCCGTGATGAGCGCTCTGGGTGCCTGCGGTGCTTCCGGCGTGGCTGGCGGCTCCCTGCTGCTGATCCCCATGGCCTGCTCCCTGTTCGGCATCTCCAATGATATCGCCATGCAGGTGGTCGGTGTCGGCTTTATCATCGGCGTGGTGCAGGATTCCGTGGAAACTGCCCTGAACTCCGCCGGTGACGTGGAATTTGCCGCCACTGCGGAATATCACCAGTGGCGCAGGGAGGGCAAGCCCCTGCCGGCGTTCCTGTGCAAGTGATGCAAAACTGAAACGGCTTTTCAAAGGCTGCTGTGCTGCTGGCACGGCGGCCTTTTTGTTTGGAACTTTTTTCTGGGCATTTTGCACAGGAAAGCCCTCGTCCTGTTTGAAATTGACGGATTCTGACGGATTTTGCATGAGAGTATCCACTTTTGCAGAAGAAATTCTGGGCAAAACAGAGAGAAAATCCGAAAAAATTTTCCAAACAAGGTTTCAATCGTCCATGTATACAAGAACTTTATTTTTCATAAAAAACGTTTTGTGCTAGTTGCGCAAAGAACGAAAGAACGTTAAAAATGTATCACTAAATTCATAGTTTGTTCATAGAATTTATAAAACGATTTCATAATTGAGTGGCATAATATGGCCATCCTCAGAGAGGGGAACAAAAGAACGAAGGGTTCTGAACGGTTCCGCTTTGAGGATGCAGGGAGATAGAGGCCCTGCCCAAAAACACAATGACATTTACCGATATACGGAGGATATTTATTATGATGAACAAGAACACTGCTATTCTGGACAACACTATGATGGACGCTTACCTGACTGTCACCGAGGGCGTGTCCGATAACTGCGGCATTGGCCTGGCTTTTGCAAGCCTGCTCGAGAGCGCAAAGAAGAACTTTGTCAACCAGAGCAACCGCCGCGCTGTCAATGCAAGCTTTGCCGGCTGATCTTCTCCAATTTGCCGGTTGAAGATTCTCCTTCTTTTTTGTTACAGCTGCTGCCACACTGTAATATGAACTGAAAAGCCCGGAACCACCTGCCGCCATAGCAGGTACGGTTCCGGGCTTTTTTGCTGTGCGGGTTCGGTCAGCGCAGGGATTTTAAGCCGTCAGCTTTGCTTTCTGCAGCGCGGCCACGATCAGCGGAATGAGGATGAGCTGTGCCACGATACCGGGCACGGCAGTGAGCACCGCACCGGACAGGAACGCGCTGAACGGGAAGCTGGAGCCGGACAGCCCGGCCAGCACAAAGCGCACCGCACCCCAGACAAGGCGGCCTGCCACCATCGAGGTGACAAGGGTGGCGCAGACCATGGGCAGGGTGTGCTGCACCTTGCGGTACATGAAACCGGCCACAGCGCCGTATGTGGCCAGCTCAAAGGCCATGGCGATGGCAATGGGGTACATCGGGGGCATCCCGAACAGCACCGAGCGGAGCAGCGGGGCGGCAAAGCCCAGTGCCAGGCCCCAGGGGCCGCCCAGCACAAAGCCTGCCAGCAGCACCGGGAAGTGCATGGGGCAGAGCATATTGCCGATCTGAGGCACATGGCCGGTGATCATGGGCAGCACAAAGGCCAGTGCCAGAAACAGTGCGGCCAGCACCAGATCACGGGTCGCGGAACGGGTCTTGGTATTCATCAATGATTCCTCCTGAAAATGCACAGACAAAAAGGGCCTGCCGCCGGCACGCGCGCCAGCGGCAGACCCCTTCATGGTGTCTGTTTCAAAATAATGTTTGCGGGGAGAAACACGGGCTTCGGCCCGCAAAGCCCCGGCTTCAGCCGGGAATTGTGCAAAAAGTATAGCAGATGCAAAGCCGCCTTGTCAAGCTCAGCGGATGAGGATGGTTACGGGGTGGTGTTTGCGGATTTTTGAAATTTGTAGATGTAATAAAAGGAATCTTCACCGGGGCCTTCTGCAAATGTACTATTACAGACATTGGTGTGAGAATAACCATTGTCGGAGGCTGCATTCAATTCGGCATCAGAAAGCAAGCCGGCCAAAAGCTGCAAAAATGTTTTGCGGGGGCAAAATGGCCCTGCATTTTCAACAAAAACGGGAACATTTACAAGCGATTTTGCCAAGGGATGTACATTTTGACGAAAGAACCTTGACGTTTTTGCATAGAATAGATAATATAGACTTGAGAAATAGCGCATCGGGGCGTACGGCCCGGGTGCGTACCATATCCGATGCAAACGCTGAGGTTCATACGGGAGGACCAAAGATGACAAATGCAGAAAAGCTTACCCTGGCAAAACACGCCTGCCACATCCGCATGGGCGTGATCGAGGGCACTCACAGCGCCAAGTGCGGCCATCCGGGCGGCAGCCTGGATATCGCCGAGGTGCTGGCGTACCTCTATTTCGTAGAGATGAAGGTGGATCCGAAGGATCCCAAGAACCCTGACCGTGACCGTCTGGTGCTCTCCAAGGGCCATGCGGCCCCGGCGCTGTACGCCGCGCTGGCTGAGCGTGGGTTCTTCCCGGTGGAGGACCTCAAGACCCTGCGCAAGATCGGCAGCTACCTGCAGGGCCACCCCAACATGAACAGTGTGCCGGGCGTGGATATGTCCACCGGCAGTCTGGGTCAGGGCGTGAGCGCCGCCTGCGGCATGGCACTGGGTGCCAAGCACGCCGGTAAGCCCATCAATGTTTACACCATCCTGGGTGACGGCGAGGTGGAAGAGGGCGAGTGCTGGGAGGCCTTTATGTTTGCTTCTCACTACGGCCTGTCCAACCTCTGCGTTATGCTGGACCGCAACCATCTGCAGATCGACGGCACCACCGAGACCGTGATGAACAGCGCCCCGCTGGAGGAGAAGCTGAAGGCCTTTAACTTCAACGTGCTGACCATCAACGGCCACGATCTTGATGCCATTGAAAGCGCCATCGCCGCTTTCCACGCTGAGAACGAAAAGCCCACCTGCATCATTCTGGATACCCTCAAGGGCAAGGGCGTTTCCTTTATGGAGAACTCCGTTGACTGGCACGGCAAGGGCCCCAACGATGAGGAATACGCACAGGCCATGCAGGAGCTGAATGCAGCTTACGCCGCGCTGGAAGAGGAGGACAAGTAAGATGGCAGAAGTGAAGAAGATCGCTACCCGTGACAGCTACGGCAACACCCTGAAAGAGCTGGCCGCCGAGGGCCACGACGACCTGGTGGTGCTGGACGCTGACCTGGCTGCCGCCACCAAGACCGGCATGTTCCGCAAGGCGCACCCGGACCGTCACTTCGACTGCGGCATTGCCGAGAGCAACATGATGGGCGTGGCCGCAGGTCTGGCCACCATGGGTTATGTTCCCTTTGTTTCCAGCTTTGCTATGTTTGCCGCAGGCCGTGCCTTTGAGCAGATCCGCAACTCGATCGCCTACCCCCGCCTGAACGTCAAGATCGGTGCCACCCACGGCGGCATCTCCGTGGGCGAGGACGGTGCTTCCCACCAGTGCTGCGAGGACTTTGCCCTGATGCGCAGCCTGCCCGGCATGACCGTGATCTGCCCCGCAGACGATGTGGAGGCCCGCGCCGCTGTGCGTGCCGCTTACGCCATGCAGGGCCCTGTTTACCTGCGCTTCGGCCGTCTGGCTGTGCCTGTGTTCCACGATGAGGCTACCTACCACTTTGAGCTGGGCAAGGGCGAGCAGATCACCGAGGGCAGCGACATTGCCATCATCGCCACCGGTCTGATGGTCAACGAGGCCCGCCTGGCTGCCGAGCAGCTGGCTGCCGAGGGCATCCACGCCCGGGTCATCAACATCCACACCATCAAGCCTCTGGATGAGGACATCATCCTCAAGGCAGCCAAGGAGTGCGGCAAGATCGTCACCGCCGAGGAGCACAACGTCATCGGCGGTCTGGGCGAGGCCGTCTGCTCGCTTCTGAGCGAGAAGCTGCCCACCCCCGTCCGCCGCGTGGGCGTGCAGGACAAGTTCGGCTGCTCCGGCCCTGCATGGGACCTGCTGCGCGAGTATGGTCTGGACGCCGCCACCATCTGCAAGACCGCAAAGGAGATGCTGGGCCGATAAGCCAAGCGTTTCCTGCATAAGAAAAAAGAGACAGGCTTCCCCGGAAGGGGCTGCCTGTCTCTTTTTTTATGCGAGGATGCTTTATTTTTTCTTCTTCGGAAAGACGAACGGATTGTGCAGATAGACCGTCATCAGCTCGGCGGTCATGAAGCACCAGATGACCGGCTCACAGAGGATGACTGCGTTGTACGCGAAGCGGGGGATGAACACCATGACAAAGACGATCTTGCCCAGAAATTCGATGACGCTGGACAGGAGGGGCAGTACTTTTTCGCCCATGCTCTGCAGCGCATACCGGTTCGCCAGCAGGACGCCCAGCACGGCGTAGAAGGGGGCGTTCCAGATCAGATACCGTGCGCCGTTTTCCAGCACCACCGGCTCAGAGGAACCGGACACCAGCCGGACCATCCATTCTGCCCCCACGCTCATCAGCACCGTGATGGCAGAGGCCACCACGATGCTGTAGAGGATGATGTCCCGCATCCCGCGCCGGACGCGGTCGGGGTGGTTCGCGCCGTAGTTCTGGGATACGAACGTCGAGCAGGCGGAGGACATCGCCGTCAGAGGCATATCCGTGAAGGAAAAGAGCTTCCGGGCGGCGGTGTGGCCCGCGATGACCAGCGTGCCCAGC
>OHUC01000401.1_pt1 | contig 11681 bp, 20 predicted proteins | sample 1579121 | NCBI WGS metagenome assembly OHUC01 (sample SAMEA3879555, study PRJEB24766) | human gut metagenome | biome: human-associated habitat; feature: feces | place: USA | collected 1985/1987
CATCTTTTAAGAACAGGAACTCTATTTACTGCCATTTCTATCCTCCTAATTTATATACACGTCAGCGGTACGCTCCGCTGCATCAACATTTGCTATATTGCTTTTCTTACGTAGCAGAATTCTAATTAGACTCTTCTACGCTTTGGTGGACGGCATCCGTTGTGCGGTACCGGTGTTACGTCCTTGATGCTTACTACATCAATTCCGCATGCCTGAAGTGCACGGATTGCTGCTTCTCTTCCTGATCCCGGTCCTTTTACGAATACATCAACAGTTTTCAGACCATGAATTAACGCTGCTTTTGTAGCTGTTTCTGCTGCTACCTGAGCTGCATAAGGAGTAGATTTTCTTGAACCTCTAAATCCCAGACCGCCTGCACTTGCCCATGAAAGAGCATTTCCCTGTGCATCTGTCAAAGTAACGATTGTATTATTGAAAGATGACTGGATATGTGCCTGTCCGCGTTCAACGTTTTTCTTTACACGCTTTTTAGTTGTTTTCTTTGCAACATTCTTAGCCATATTTAAACTAACCTACTTTCTACTTTCTAAACTTTATTTAAGTTATAATGAAGCTCTGCTTCTTCGTCCGCAGAACCAAACGCGCACTACGTTCAAGTGGCGTTTTCACTTATTATCTAAGTGATTATTTCTTCTTGTTTGCTACTGTTCTCTTAGGACCCTTGCGAGTTCTTGCGTTAGTCTTTGTCTTCTGACCACGAACCGGAAGTCCCTTTCTATGACGGATACCACGATAGCATCCAATTTCCTGAAGTCTCTTAATATTTAAAGCGATTTCTCTTCTTAAATCACCTTCAACTGTCATTGTCTCGTCGATAACAGCGCTGATTCTCTTAACCTCGTCATCTGTAAGATCTCTAACACGAGTGCTTGGATCAACATTAGCTGCTTCAAGGATACGGTCTGCACTTACTCTTCCGATTCCGTAGATGTAAGTTAAGCCGATTTCTACACGTTTTTCTCTTGGTAAATCTACACCTGCAATACGAGCCATGTGTGTTTACACCTCCATAATTTTTAGTTATTTACTATAGTAACGATACATCTGCAACTTGATGTATGCTCTCCGAAACACATATGCATCTACAGCTACGGTTGCACGTCCTGAAATGTGTGTAGCCATATGCGCTCCCATATTTGCATTTTGTTCCATATCACTCGGTATTATAATATGAAACCAGAATGCCTCTGTTTATTATGAACAGCGATGATAAATATCTCGCTGCAGCCGCACATAATGATGTGAAAAAAGGTTTAATAAACCAAACGCACAAATAACAGGGTCAAATATTTGTACTAATTAACCCTGTCTCTGCTTATGCTTTGGATTCTCACAGATAATTCTGATGCTTCCTTTTCTCTTGATAACTTTGCACTTTTCGCAAATAGGTTTAACTGATGATCTTACCTTCACAGCAAATCCTCCTTTCTCTATAAAAGTCCTTTTCAGGTACTTTTCCAAAAGTGTCCAGATAGCATTATACACGGACACTTAAGGGAAGTCAATATTTTTTTTAAAAAATTATCTGTAAAAATTACTTATCTCTCCAGATAATTCTGCCCTTTGTAAGGTCGTATGGTGACATCTCAATTGTTACCTTATCTCCCGGTAAAATTCTGATGAAATTCATACGAAGCTTTCCACTGATTGTAGCTAAAATCTGGTGTCCGTTCTCAAGCTCTACCTTAAAAAACGCATTTGGTAACTTCTCAACTACAACACCTTCAACTTCGATAACGTCTGCTTTTGACATTTTGATTCCTCCTGTAAATAAATCCTTGGGTTTCGTTATGATTATTATTAGATTAGCTCCAGAAATCCGGCTGCTTTTTCATCCTCTGTCAGAGAAAGTATCTCCGGCTTTCCTTTTGTAATAAGTATGGTATTTTCATAGTGTGCCGACAACGATAAATCCTCAGTAACCACTGTCCATTCGTCATCCATCCACACAACATGCGGTGAACCTGCATTAATCATTGGCTCAACCGCCAGTGTCATGCCCGGCTTAAGTCTGAGCCCTTTTCTAAAGCCCTGTGGTCTGAAGTTCGGCACCTCAGGATCCTCATGTAAATGGCTTCCTATGCCATGACCAACAAGGTCATATACAACTCCGTATCCAAACGACTCGGCAAGCTGCTGTATGGCTCCTGAAATATCATACAGTCTGTTTCCCGCAACTGCATTCTTTATTCCTGCAAAAAAACTGAGACGTGTTCTTTCTATAAGAAGTCTTGCTTCCTCTGAGATCTCTCCTACGCCTACTGTTCTGGCTGCGTCTGAGTGGTATCCTTTGTAGATAACACCAGCATCAAGGCTCACGATATCGCCCTCCTGTAAGATACGCTCATCAGTCGGGATACCATGCACAACCTCCTCATTTACTGAAACACATATGGAGGCCGGATATCCGCAATATCCTAAGAAAGACGGCTCGCATCCATAACTACGAATCATTTCTTCTCCCAGCCGGTCCACATCCTTAGTGGACATTCCCGGTTTGATTTCTTTACCGAGCTGCTGATGAACGGCCGCCAGAATCCTGCCGGCCTCCCTCATCAGCTCTATCTCATGCTCTGATTTGATAGTTACAGACATTATTATTCACCTAAAATACCTACAATGGCTGAAAAAACTTCATCCATAGGCTTTGTTCCGTCTACAGACTTTAAAATGCCCTGCTTGTCATAATACTCGATAAGCGGCTGTGTCTGCTCATGATATACAGCTAAGCGCTTCTGAACTGTCTCAGGCTTATCGTCATCTCTGAGTACTGTGTCAGCGCCACATGCATCACATTTGCCCTCAACCTTTGTTGGATTGAAAACGATATGATATGTTGCACCACAATTGAGGCAGGCTCTTCTTCCACCCATACGGTTAACAATGTTCTCATCAGGAACATCTACATCGATGGCATAATCCATCTTCTCCCCAATCTTTGTGAGAGCATCATCAAGTGCCTTTGCCTGTGGAATTGTTCTTGGGAAACCGTCTAATACAAATCCGTTTTTGCAATCATCCTGCTGTATTCTATCCATAACAAGGTCACAGGTAAGCTCATCCGGAACAAGTGCTCCCTGATCCATATAAGTCTTTGCCTTCTTACCAAGCTCTGTTCCGTTCTTGATGTTTGCACGGAATATATCTCCTGTAGAGATATGTGGTATAGAATATTTTGCAGCTATCTGTTTTGCCTGTGTACCTTTACCGGCACCAGGTGCCCCTAACATGATGATCTTCATAAAAATTTTCTCCTTTTATACAAAACTTGTTGATAGCACGAATGGAGATACTGAATTCAGTATCTCCAATGTACAATTAATCATCTAAAAATCCTTTATAGTATCGAACTCTCATCTGTGATTCAATTTGCTTCAATGTCTCAATAACAACTCCGACAATGATGATGATTGAAGTTCCACCAAAGGACACATCTGCGTTGAATACTCCATTGAAAAATATCGGAACAAATGCGATAAACGCAAGTCCTATAGCTCCAATAAATACAATGTAGTTTAATATCTGATTTAAGTAATCGCTGGTTGGCTTTCCTGGTCTGATACCGGGTATAAAGCCACCTGAACGCTTCATATTGTTTGCAATCTCAAGCGGATTGAATGTAATGTTTGTGTAGAAGTAAGCAAATGCTATGATCAACACAATGTAAACAATAAGTCCGATTGAATATACCGGCTCCTTTGGATCACACCAGTTAGACTGTGATAATCCTTTTAATATCTTAGAGCCTATTCCATTTCCATTGCCTTTTCCAAGGAAGCTGGCAATGATAACAGGTGTCTGCATAAGAGACTGCGCAAAGATTACCGGGATAACTCCACTGGTATTTACCTTTAGTGGAATGCATGTCTGCTGACCGCCCATCTGCTTGTTGCCTCTTATTTTGCTTGAGTACTGTACAGGAATCTTGCGCTGTGCATCCTGAAGTAATACTACAAATACTACCATTGCAGCAATTATTGCTACTACGATAAGGCCTGCAACAATCGCCTTTGGAACGTTCGCTGCTGAAGCAATGAACTGTGACCAAAGTGTACTTAAATCCTCTGGAATACGTGAAATAATATTGATTGTCAATACTATTGATATTCCGTTTCCTACACCCTTTTCTGTAATACGCTCTCCAATCCACATAAGTACAGCTGAACCTGCTGTAAGTGAAGTAACGACCATAATAACAGTCAATGGTGTCTTTTCTGTAAGGTAATTCTGTCTATAAAAACCAATTACCATCATGACTGACTCAAGAAGGCCTAATCCAATTGTAAGATAACGTGTTATCTCAACAATTTTCTTTCTGCCATCCTCGCCATCGCGTTGCATCTCTTCAAGCTTAGGTATAGCAATTGTAAGCAACTGCATAATGATTGAAGATGTAATGTATGGTGTAATATTCAGCGCAAATACTGACATCTGTGAGAATGATCCACCTGTTATAGCATCAACAAAGCCTAAACCATCTGTTGATTTACTGTTTAACCAACTCTGAAATACGGAGCCCTTGACACCAGGAATCGGAAGCTCGCTTCCGATTCTGATGACAATAAGCATCATGAATGTAAAAAGGATTCTATTACGGACATCCTTTATTTTAAACGCATTACGGAGTGTTTTAAGCATTAGATCACCTCTGCTTTTCCACCAAGAGCTTCGATTTTCTCTTTTGCACTAGCACTGAAAGCGTTAGCCTGAACTGTAAGCTTCTTAGTAAGTTCTCCATTTCCAAGAATCTTTACGCCATCTCTAGGATTCTTAACGATTCCAGCCTCGATTAATGTCTCAACTGAAACTACTGCATCGTTATCGAATCTCTCAAGAGCTGAAAGATTTATAGGTACGATTGTAAGAGTGTTTCTATTCTTGAAACCTCTCTTAGGCAATCTTCTATATAATGGCATCTGTCCACCTTCGAAACCAGGTCTTGGAGCTCCTGAACGAGCCTTCTGTCCCTTGTGTCCCTTACCAGCAGTCTTACCGTTTCCTGAGCCGTGTCCACGACCTCTTCTGAAATTATCACTATGAACTGAACCCTCAGCCGCTTTTAAATTAGATAAATCCATCACGGTACCTCCTTATTTTATTCTTAAACTTCTTCTACTTTTACGTATGGTGCTACTTTGCGAACAGCTCCCTGTGTAGCTGCATTGTTTGGTAACTCTACAGTTTTGCCTAACTTAGTAAGACCAAGAGCCTCAATAGTCTTCTTGTTCTTAGGAACAGCACCGATTGTAGATTTGATTAATGTAACTTTAACTCTATCTGCCATTTTAGCGTTCCTCCTAACCTAAGATTTCTTCTACAGATTTACCACGAAGCTTTGCAACATCCTCAGGGCTTCTTAACTGCTTAAGAGCCTCGATGGTAGCAAGTACTACGTTCTGCTTGTTGTTTGATCCTAAAGACTTTGTACGGATATTCTGGATACCAGCGATCTCGCATACTGAACGTGCAGGACCACCAGCGATGATACCAGTACCTTCAGGAGACTTCTTTAATAATACGGAAGCACCTGTATATTTTCCTGTTACATCATGTGTAATAGAGTTGTTCTCGTCTAACTTAACATTTACCATGCTCTTGATGGCGTCCTCTTTACCCTTGCGGATAGCTTCAGGAATTTCTGCTGCTTTTCCAAGACCTGCACCTACATGGCCGTTCTTGTCACCAACAACAACGAGAGCTGTGAATCGCATGTTACGTCCACCCTTAACAACCTTTGTTACACGCTTGATGTCAACTACCTGGTCAACTAATTCTAATTGACTAGCGTCAATGATTTCACGTTTCATGTTTGTCTCCTCCTAAAAATCTAAGCCAGCTTCTCTTGCTGCTTCAGCTAATGCTTTAACTTTTCCTGCGTAAATAAAACCGCCTCTATCGAAGACAACAGTTGAAATACCTTTATCTAATGCTTTCTTTGCGATTACAGTACCAAGCTTTGCTGCTGCATCTACGTTATTAGTCTTCTCGAGCTCTGCCTTGATATCCTTGTCAAGTGTTGATGCAGAAACGAGTGTATTTCCAACTGTATCATCAATAATCTGAGCATACATATGGTTATTACTTCTGAATACAGCTAAACGAGGACGCTGTGCTGTACCAGCAAGATGATTACGCATTCTGTTATGTTTCTTTACACGAACTTCTGTTCTTGATTTCTTACTAACCATTACTTGTCCACTCCTTTAATTATTTTTTACCAGTCTTACCAACTTTACGTCTAATAACCTCATCAGCGTATTTGATTCCCTTGCCCTTATATGGCTCAGGTCTTCTCTTATCTCTGATCTCAGCTGCGTACTGGCCAACTTTTTCTTTATCGATACCCTTAATGATGATCTTGTTATCCTGAACCTCTGACTCAAGTCCTTCCGGATCCTCCATCTCAACCGGATGAGAATATCCTAAGTTAAGAGTAAGTTTCTTTCCAGCCTTAGAAGCTCTGTAACCAACACCGTTAACCTCAAGAGTCTTTGTATAACCCTCAGTTACACCAACAACCATGTTGTGGATAAGTGTTCTTGTTAATCCATGTAAGGATTTCATTTTCTTCAAATCATTAGGTCTTGTAACTACTACTTCTTCACCCTCTAATTTGATATCCATCTCTGATGGAAGAGTTCTCTCAAGAGTACCCTTTGGACCTTTTACAGTCACATGATTATTTTCTGCAATTTCAACTGTTACTCCAGCAGGAACTGCGATTGGCATTCTTCCTATACGTGACATGCCCGTACCTCCTATATTTTGATATTAGGTTAATAGTTATTTAGTATTTCTGACCTTGTGGTCAGGTTATACTTTAAGATGTTACTTGCTGTATCCCTACTATACATCATGGATGCATCGAATATGGATACTTAATAAATTATACTTAATATAAATTAAGATCTTTAGGGGTATGTTCTCTTCGCTAAGTTCAAACCACCTACAATATTATGTCATAAGGTAGTTCTTTTCGCTTCACTCAAAGAACAACTTTCACACTAAATTCATGCTACACTTACGCTTGCATTCATTAAGTGTTCAATGTTTACCAAACGAATGCTAAAACTTCGCCACCAACCTGAAGCTTTCTAGCCTCTTTATCAGTTACGATACCCTGGTTAGTTGAAAGAATAGCGATTCCAAGTCCACCAAGTACTGAAGGAATCTCATCCTTGCCTGCGTATACACGAAGACCTGGCTTAGAAATTCTCTTGATGCCTGTAATAACCTTCTCGTTCTTATCAGCACCATATTTTAATGTAACATGGATTGTCTTGATTTTTCCATCCTCAACGATGTCGTATTTCTCGATGAATCCCTCATCTACAAGGATTCCAGCGATTGCTACTTTAATCTTAGAAGCTGGGATGTCTACTGTATCATGTTTTGCAGTATTTGCGTTACGAATTCTTGTAAGCATATCTGCGATTGGATCACTTGTCATCATCATAATGAACGATATCCTCCTTAAATATGTTTGTTAATATAGTTATTTATAAAAACAGCTGTTGCTGAAAGGAAGTTCTCTTCGCTAAGCTCAGAGAACGCCCTCGCACTAAGCTCACACAGCGCATATGCGCTTGTGTTCACTAAGTTGCTTTCAGGCTTACCAACTAGCTTTTTTAACGCCTGGGATCTGTCCCTTGTATGCTAACTCACGGAAGCATACTCTGCAGATTCCGTATTTCTTTAAAACTGAATGTGGACGTCCACAAATTCTACAACGTGTATAAGCTCTTGTAGAGAACTTTGGTGCACGCTGCTGTTTGATTTTCATACTTGTCTTAGCCATTAGAATTCCTCCGATTATTTAGCGAATGGCATATTGAACTGTGCCAGTAACTCACGTGCCTCTTCGTCTGTCTTAGCAGTAGTAACGAAGATAATGTCCATACCACGAACCTTATCTACCTTATCATACTCGATCTCAGGGAAGATGATCTGCTCTTTAATTCCAAGGGCATAGTTTCCACGGCCATCAAATGCGTTAGGGTTAACACCTCTGAAGTCACGTACACGAGGTAATGCTAAGTTGATGAGACGATCTGCAAACTCGTACATCTTCTCACCACGTAATGTAACCTTACATCCGATTGGCATTCCTTCTCTGATTTTAAAGTTAGCTATAGCATTCTTTGCTTTAGTTGTAACTGCTTTCTGTCCTGTGATGGCTTCCATATCCTTAACGGCTGCCTCAAGAACCTTAGCGTTTTCCTTAGCTTCACCAACACCCATGTTAACTACGATCTTGTCAAGCTTTGGAACCTCCATTGTATTCTTGTATCCGAACTTTTTGATCATTGCGTCTTTGATCTCATTTTCGTACTGCTCTTTAAGTCTACTCAATGTTTTGTCCTCCTCTCTTCAATTAATCGATAACATCGCCTGTTGATTTCGCATAACGTACTTTCTTGTCTCCGTCCATCTTGAAACCTACACGGGTAGCTTTTCCTTTGTGAAGGAACATTACGTTTGATGCATCAATAGGTCCTTCCTGATGAAGGATTCCGCCCTGCTGGTTTGCCATGCTTGGCTTTGTGTGCTTTGTCAGCATATTGACGCCTTCAACCAGGACTCTTCCGTCTTTTTTATCTACGGCAATAACTTTGCCTTCTTTGTCTTTATCTTTACCAGCGATAACTCTTACTGTATCACCTTTTTTAATTTTCATAGCTGACATTAGGCACCCTCCTATAATACTTCCGGAGCTAAGGAAACGATCTTCATGAATTTCTTTTCACGAAGCTCTCTGGCAACTGGTCCAAAGATACGTGTTCCTCTCGGAGTTAAGTCATCCTTGATAATTACGGCAGCATTTTCATCGAAACGGATGTAAGTACCGTCTTCTCTCCGCAGGCCCTTTGCAGAGCGTACGATAACAGCCTTTACTACATCGCCCTTCTTTACAACGCCGCCGGGTGTTGCTTTCTTAACAGAAGCGACTACGACATCACCAATGTTGGCATACCGTCTCCGGGTACCGCCCAGCACTCTGATGCACATCAGTTCTTTCGCACCGGTGTTGTCTGCAACCTTCAAATACGTTTGCATCTGAATCACAGCGAGTTCCTCCTTTCGGAAACGTCCCTCTCAGAACGAACCGTTTTTTCTTCGTTCGTCAATTACTTAGCCTTTTCGATGATTTCCACAACACGCCATCTCTTATCCTTAGAGAGCGGACGAGTTTCCATCACTTCTACACGATCGCCAACCTTGCAAGCATTGTTTTCATCATGTGCCTTCAGGCGAACGGTTCTCTTCACAATTTTCTTGTAAAGCGGGTGTTTTACATTGTCGACGATTGCTACAACGACTGTCTTATCCATCTTGTCGCTAACGACTCTGCCGACTCTGGTTTTTCTCAAATTTCTTTCAGCCACTGTAAAGCCCTCCTCTTAGTGCTGTGCAGACTGAAGTTCCGCAGCACGGAGTGCAGTCTTAACACGGGCAATATCCTTCTTTACTGCCTTGATACGAGCTGTATTCTCAAGCTGGTTTGCAGCAAGCTGAAAGCGAAGGTTAAACAGTTCTTCTTTCAGATCCACCAGCTTTTCGTTCAGTTCATCCACCGGCATAGCTCTTACTTCTGATGCTTTCATTCTTGCTCGCCTCCTTCAGCCTTTACAAACTTACACTTAATCGGCAGCTTATGCATCGCAAGACGCATTGCTTCTCTTGCAGTTTCTTCCGGAACGCCAGCGATTTCAAACATCACTCTGCCCGGCTTTACAACTGCTACCCAATATTCCGGAGCACCTTTACCGGAACCCATTCTGGTACCAGCTGGCTTCTTTGTAACCGGCTTATCCGGGAAAATCTTAATCCAAACCTGACCGCCACGCTTGGTGTAGCGGGTCATGGCGATACGAGCAGCCTCGATCTGGCGGTTGGTCACATAAGCCGGAGCCAGAGCCTGGATACCGAAATCGCCGAAAGCGATCTCGTTGCCGCCCTTGGACATGCCAGAACGCACAGGGCGGTGCTGCTTGCGGTACTTAGTCCTCTTGGGGATAAGCATTCTTGCTCACTCCTTCGTTTCTGCAGCCGGAGCGGCCTCGGCGGGCTTCTCCTCAGCCTTGGCGGGGGCAGTCTCTGCCTTGACCTCGGCAACCTTCTCGACAGCCTTTTCAGCGGCCTTGGCAGCGGACTTCTTGGCCGCAGGCTTCTTTTCGGTCTTCGGCTCAGCCTTGGGGGCTGCCTTCTTGGCGGCGGGCTTCTTCGCCGCGGGCGCAGCCTTTTCCTCGGTCTTTGCGGCGGCGGGGACAGCGGCCTCAGCCTTGGCCTCAGCGGGCTTGTCCTCGGCCTTGGGAGCGTGCTTTACACGGTCCTTTACCTCCGAGATGGTCCACAGCTGGTCCTCACCAGCCGTCTCCTGCCAGATCTGGAGGACAGCGCCATCGGCGGTGCCCATGCCCACGGTGTCGATGCACTTGCCTGCGGCCCACATGGAGCGCAGACGGACGGTGCCCGCCGGGGTCGGCTCCACCTTCCACATCTGGGACGTGCCGCCCACGTCCTCCCACAGGTGCAGCCATGTGCCGTTGGCGGTGCCGGTCATCATCAGGTCGATGAGCTTGCCGGAGGCGCGGTTGCGGATGCGGTAGACGCCATCGCCCTCCCGGACAAAGGCCCACTCCTGCTCGGGCGCGTGCCCGTACTTGCCCAGACGGATGCTGCCGCCATCCTTGGCGTTCTCCACAGCCTGAATGACGCTGCCGGTCTTGGCGGCGATGGTGTAGAAGCGGTCTGCTTCAATAACGGTCTGTGCCACAGATTTCATAAATTTTCCCTCCGTGTTCTGAGGGGCTGTTCCCTCAAAGCTCTTCTCAGCGCTGTTTTTTCTCGCAGCGTTTTTCTCTCATGTACCAAATTATACCACTTGACGTGATTTCCCACAAGCAATTCGACCTTTCTTTGTCAAATGTGCCAAAAGACATTCCATTTTTTTCTGCTTTTGCGCTCAATGCCCTAACTTTTTGGAGCCGTCAGCCCCAAACTCCCAGACCTCGACATTTTGCAGGATCTGCGTTATACTTATTTTAATTATGAAAGCGAGGTATCCAGCCCATGCATTCCCCGTCCCAAGCCGATGAGGCCGCGCGCAGTGCGCTCCAGTTCGAGAAGATGACCAAGACCCCTGTGCCGAAGCTCATCCTCGGCCTCGCCGCGCCCACCATCCTGAGTATGCTCATCACCAGCATCTACAATCTGGCCGACACCTTCTTTGTGGGCCAGTTGTCCACCAGCGCGTCGGGCGCGGTGGGCGTCGTGTCCAGCCTCATGGCCATCATTCAGGCCCTCGGCTTCATGCTGGGCCATGGCGCAGGCGGAATCATCAGCCGCAGCCTCGGCAATCAGGACACCCACGCCGCCACCAAGTTCGCCTCCACCAGCTTCTTCACGGCACTGGTCTTCGGCATCGTGCTGGCGGGGGTCGGCCTTTCCACCCTGCCCGGCTTCATGATGCTGCTGGGCAGCACCGACACCATCCTGCCCCACGCCTGCGCCTATGCGCGGCCCATCCTCATCGCTGCGCCCCTCATGATGTCCAGCCTTGTGATGAACAACATCCTGCGCTACGAGGGCAAGGCCAGCTTCGCCATGATCGGCCTTGTCACCGGCGGCGTGCTCAACATCCTGCTGGACCCCATCTT
>OHUC01000405.1_pt1 | contig 11569 bp, 9 predicted proteins | sample 1579121 | NCBI WGS metagenome assembly OHUC01 (sample SAMEA3879555, study PRJEB24766) | human gut metagenome | biome: human-associated habitat; feature: feces | place: USA | collected 1985/1987
CACGGCAGCCCAGGCTTCCTCAGAAGCGGGGTGGTTGTCGTTCTTGTACTCGTCGCTGGTCCACCAAACGGTGTTCTTGGAGTTCTCGTCCATCACGATGAACTTGTCCTTGGGGGAACGGCCGGTGTAGATGCCGGTCATAACGTCCACAGCGCCCAGCTCGCTGACCTTGCCCACTTCGTAGCCTTCCAGGCTGGGCTTGGTCTCTTCCTCGAACAGCTGCTCGTAAGAGGGGTTATACACGACCTCGGTCGTGCCGGTAATGCCGTACTTGCTCAGATCTACCTTTGCCATAATACTTATACCTCTTCTTTCGTTCAGATCAATTCTGATCGCGCGACGCACAGGCCCTTAGCCAATGGGCAGCGCGGGCGATGAAGAAATACAGATGCGTATTCTCCTGTTTATCATTATACATAAAAACATTCCAAAATCAACCAGAGGGAACAAAAGTTTCTTATAAATGTAACAAATTTTATTCAGAATCTTAGCTGTTTGAAGTGATTTCATAAGAAGAAAGGGGAACCGCGGCGAACAAAATAAAGAAAAGAGACCCAAAACACAACTTTGATAATATTTTGTCGATTCTGGATGCAACTGGGTATCCCAGAGCGGAAAAACCGGGGCGGGAGGCCCGCAGCACAAATTTCTGAAAAACTTGAAATTTCCTGTTGACAAAGTACGACTGCTATGCTAAAATAATCGAGTCGGGAGCGAAACCCCGATGCGAAAATGGACGTATGGCCCGTTGGTCAAGCGGTTAAGACAGAGGCCTCTCACGCCTTTAACATCGGTTCGATTCCGGTACGGGTCACCATTTTATAGTAGTAAAACGGCTGTATGCCGTTTTATATAGATGCCTCTTTAGCTCAGTCGGTTAGAGCACCTGACTGTTAATCAGGGTGTCGCCTGTTCGAGTCAGGCAAGAGGCGCCAGTAAAGCGATGGAAATGTTCCATCGCTTTTTTCTTTTTGTTGACAGCGAATGCGGCGGGGGATATACTTATAAATAACGATTAAACCTCTCAGTCCGCCTGGCGGCGGCCAGCTCCCCTGGTAGGGGAGCCCTTGGCAGAAGCAGAACGTTTTTCGGAAAAGGCAAGGCGGAGCAAGGAGACTTTTGAGGAGAAGAATTACAATGAAACAGATCATTCTGACCGGCGACCGTCCCACGGGCCGCCTGCATGTTGGCCACTACGTTGGCTCTTTGAAGGAGCGCGTGCGCCTGCAGAACACCGGCAAGTTCGACGAGATCTATATTATGATCGCCGACGCGCAGGCCCTGACGGACAACGCCGATAACCCGGAGAAGGTCCGCCAGAACATCCTGCAGGTGGCACTGGACTATCTGGCCTGCGGTCTGGACCCCAACAAGGTCCACATCTTCATCCAGTCCATGGTGCCTCAGCTGACAGAGCTGAGCTTCTATTATATGAATCTGGTCACAGTGAGCCGCCTGCAGCGCAACCCCACCGTGAAGAGCGAGATCCAGATGCGGAACTTTGAGACCAGTATCCCGGTGGGCTTCTTCACCTACCCCATCAGCCAGGCAGCGGATATCACGGCATTCGGTGCCACCACTGTGCCGGCCGGTGAGGATCAGATGCCTATGCTGGAGCAGTGCCGCGAGATCGTGCACAAGTTCAACGCCGTCTACGGCGAGACCCTGACCATGCCTGAGATCATGCTGCCCCAGAATGCAGCCTGCCTGCGCCTGCCCGGCATCGATGGCAAGGCCAAGATGAGCAAGAGCCTGGGCAACTGCATTTACCTGTCGGATGAGCCCGAGGACATCAAGAAGAAGATCATGTCCATGTACACCGACCCCAACCACCTGCGGGTACAGGACCCCGGCAAGGTGGAGGGCAACCCCGTGTTCATCTATCTGGACGCTTTCAGCCGCCCCGAGCACTTTGCCGAGTTCCTGCCGGAGTACCAGAACCTCGATGAGCTCAAGGCCCACTATCAGCGCGGCGGTCTGGGCGACGTGAAGATCAAGAAGTTCCTCAACGCCGTCATGCAGGCCGAGCTGGAGCCCATCCGCAACCGCCGCAAGGAGTGGGAGCAGCGCCTGCCCGAGGTCGTGGAGATCCTGAAGGAAGGCAGCGCCGTGGCCGAAAAGACCGCCGCCGCCACCCTGGCCAATGTCCGCAAAGCCATGCGCATTGACTACTTCGCGGATAATAACTTGCTGAAATAATCATTTGTAAAATGTAAGCCGCTCGTTCCCGGTGCCAATGCCGGAAAAGAGCGGCTTTTTTGGGTCGTGCAACTGCTGGTTGACAGATTTCCAGCCGCAAATGGTGATTGTTGCCCTCCGTGCTTGGGTAGAGCTGAAAAAAGATTAACAAATCATCTATTGCATCTCCTGCGGAAGTTGGTATACTCAAGGCAGAACCACAAGAAGGAGGGCTGTGATATGAAACAAAAGGGAATCTGGCTTCGGAAAGGCCTGATTTGGCATCATCTGAATGCGGCAGAACTGGCGCTGGCGCTGCTGGTGCGGGAAACGCCGCTGACAGCGCAGCAGCTCTCTGCGGCGTTGACAGAAAAGGGAACCCGGTTGGATCGTAAACAGCTGGGAAAAATTCTGGCAAAGCTGGAACGTGCAGGCGCAGTTGAAACGGCGGCAGGAAAATACATCTGCCAGAATGAAACGATTCTCCACTATCCGATGACGTACAGTGAAAGTCAGCTGCTGGATATTATCGGCATGACCCAGAACACCGTAAATGGTCAGGCGGTATTCAGTGGAGTGCCGCCTATGAGCATCAGCTCCCGTGGCAGCAGCGGGGTTTGAAACAGGATACTATAAACAGCAAGCGCCGCGCTCCCGGTTTTGGAACGCGGCGCTGTACTTATTTATTGAACAAATCACTGTGGGTTCCGGTGCGGGCCAGTGTCAGCACCAGAACATTATCCTCAATGCGGTAGATGAGCAGCCAGTCCGGCTGGATATGGCATTCCCGGTGGCCGATCCAGTCACCGGTCAAAGCGTGGTCGCGGTTTTTATCGGGAAGGGTTTCACCGCGCGATAAAGCGCGAATGATATCGTCTAAAAGGTCGATGTTCAGGTGGCGTTTTTGTGCCAGCTTATAGTCTTTTTTGAAGGCGTTCGTCCAGACGATATCATAACTCATCGCTTTAACTCCCGAAGAGCTTCTTCCACATCAGAGTAGTGTTTTACATTCGGGTCTTTTGCAATGCGCTCTGCTTCCAGCATAGCGGCCATGGTCTCCTTGTTGGGTTGATCCATTTTGATTTCAAAAGGGATGCCGCCATCACGCAGGGACTGCCGGACAAAGACATTGAATGCGGTGGAAAGGTTCATGCCCAGCTCCGAGAACAGAGCCTCGGCCTGTGCTTTTAACTCGGAATCCATCCGAATGCTGATATTTGTGGTTGCCATAAAAATCAACTCCCTTCAACCGCATTATATCGCATTGCACATAGATTGCAATACACTGCACGAAAAATTAACATCTATAAGGATAAAACAAGCGCCGCGTTCCCATTTTCGGGAACGCGGCGCTTACTGTTTATTTCAGGTGAAATCAGTTGTTATATGCGCGGGTCTTGATCTCCTCGGTGACCTTTGCGATGAATTCATCCACTTCCATCGTGGTGGTCTCGCCCTTGCGGTCACGGACAGAGAGGTTGCCAGCCTCGGCTTCCTTTGCACCCAGAACCAGCATGTAGGGCACGCGGTCCACCTGCTGTGCGGCACGGATCTTGTAGCCGATCTTCTGGTTGTCGTCGTCCAGAGCTACGCGGACACCGGCCTCCACCAGCTTCTCGGTGATGCTCTCCGCATACTCGAGGGTCTTTTCGGAAACGGGCAGGACCTTGACCTGAACAGGTGCCAGCCAGGTGGGGAACTTGCCCTTGGTCTCCTCGATCAGGTAGGCCATGAAGCGGTCCAGGGAGCCCAGGATCGCACGGTGCAGGACAACGGGGGTCTTCTCGGTGCCGTCCTTGTCCACATAGGTCAGGTGGAACTTTGCGGGCAGGCAGAAGTCCAGCTGGCAGGTGGACAGAGTGTACTCTGCGCCGACGGCGGGCTTGACGTTGACGTCCAGCTTCGGGCCGTAGAAGGCGGCCTCGCCGATCTCCTCGGTGAAGTGGATGCCCAGCTCGGTCAGCACCTCGCGCAGAGCGTTTTCGGCGTGGTTCCACATGGCATCGTCGTCGTGGTACTTCTTCTTGTCGGCGGGGTCACGCAGGGACAGAACGCAGCGGTAATCGGTGATCTTGAAGTCCTTGTAGGTCTCGAAGATCAGGTTGCAGACATCGGCGACCTCGCTCTTGATCTGCTCCGGAGTGCAGAACAGGTGGGCATCGTTCTGGCAGAAGTGGCGGCCGCGCTCAATGCCCTTCAGGGTGCCGGAGGACTCGTAGCGGAAATCGTGTGCGATCTCACCGATGCGCATGGGCAGGTCACGGTAAGAGTGGGGACGATTTGCGTAGATCATCATGTGGTGGGGGCAGTTCATCGGGCGCAGGACGTAGCTTTCACCCTCCATCTCCATGGCGGGGAACATGTTCTCGCGGTAGTGATCCCAGTGGCCGGAGGTCTTGTACAGGTTCACGGTACCGATGCAGGGGGTCATCACGTGCAGGTAGCCGCGTGCACGCTCCTTCTCCTTGATATAGTTCTCCAGCTCCTGCCAGACGGTGTAGCCTGCGGGCAGGAACATGGGCAGGCCGCGGCCCACCAGGTCGTCGGTCATAAACAGGCCCATCTCCTTGCCGATCTTGCGGTGATCGCGCTCACGGGCCTCCTGCTGCTCCTTCTCCCAGGCTTCCAGCTCTTCCTGGTTGTGGAATGCCACACCGTTGATACGGGTCAGCATCTTGTTTTCCTTGTCGTTCTTCCAGTATGCGCCGGACTGCTGGGTGATCTTGAAGGCCTTCAGCGCCTTGGTGTAGGTCAGGTGAGGTCCGATGCACATGTCAACGTACTCGCCCTGCTGGAAGAAGCTGAACTCGGTCTCGTCGGCCAGATCAGCCATGTGCTCGATCTTGTAGTGCTCCTGGCGCTCCTCCATCAGCTTCACAGCCTCGTCACGGGGCAGGATGAAGGGCTTGATGGCCAGATTTTCCTTGCAGATCTTGCGCATCTCTTTTTCGATGTTGGCCAGATCGTCATCGGTGAGCTTGGTGTCGCCCAGATCGACATCGTAGTAGAAGCCGTTCTCGGTGGCAGGGCCAAAGGCAAAGTCAGCCTCGGGGTACAGGCGCTTGATGGCCTGCGCCATGATGTGAGCAGCGGTGTGGCGGATAACATGCAGTTCCTGGTCCTGCGGGCACTCGTCCACATGGCCGTCTTTGTAGATGATCTTCATAGTGGTTCTCCTTTTGATGAAAGTTAAAACAAAAAAGCGCTCCATCCCGCTCAAATTTACGGGATGAAGCGCCTGAAAATTTCACGCGTTCCACGGTTCCACCCGAATTGCGTGCCCTTGAGAACACGCCACTCGCTGTGCTGTAACGGGCGCACCCGGCAGAGGTTCTCCTCTGCGCTCTGCGGTGGTAGAAGCCCGATGCACGGCAGGCTGCTTGCAGCACCCGGTATCCGGGGCAGCCCTCTCTGCGTCATGGGGAACGAGCTTCGGTTTGTCCGCATCATCGCTTTGGTCAGGATGAAACTACGCTGATTGTAGCACGATGGCGGCAAAAAATCAAGCTCTCCGCGGCGAAAATCTGCGAAAAATCATTCTTCTTTTTTCTTCAGCTTGACCCGCCACTTGTGGGAGGCGTACTCTGGCCGCAGCTTGTTGGTGACAAAGGTCTGGCTGCTGTAGAGGCCGTAGTGGCCCGAGAGCATGTAGCACACGCCGCAGCCCAGCGCAATAAGCTCCAGCCCCTGCCCGCCAAACAGCTCGAATCCCAGCAGGATGGAGGGGATCAGGGCGTTTGTGGCTCCGCAGAACACGCAGACCAGACCGATGGCACCGGCAAACCCGGCGGGCAGGCCCAGCAGGGGGCCAGCCACACAGCCAAAGGTGGCACCGATGTAGAAACTTGGGACCACCTCGCCGCCTTTGAAGCCTACTGCCAGGGTCAGGGCGGTCAGGAAGATCTTGCAGGCAAAATCCCAGGGCAGGGCAGTGCCCTGCTCCACGGCATCGGCAATGACGGCCATTCCGGCCCCGTTGTACCGCCCCACACCGAACAGATACGAGAACGCTACCACGGCTGCACCGCCCGCAAAAGCCCGGAGCCAGGGATTCGGGATCCGTTTGGGGATCCCGTGTTCCAGGGTGTGAAGCGTCCAGCAGAACAGCCGGGTCACGGCGGCACAGGCAATGCCCAGCAGGGCGGTCTGAAGCGCGGTTTCCAGCGTCAGGTGCGGGATGGAATTGAGCACAAAATTGGTCGGGGCGATCCCGAAGAACAGGGATACGCCGTAAGCAATGAGGGCCGAAGTGAACGCGGGCATAAAGGCCGAAGTGAACGTCAGCCCCACGTCCTCCACCATCATGGCAAACAGGGCGGCGGTCAGCGGGGTGCCGAACAGAGCGGAAAAGAACGCGGCCATCCCGCTGATGGTGGCAGTGCGGCGGACGTAATCGCTCAGATGCAGCAGTTTTCCCACGTTCCAGCCGATGCTGCCGCCCATCTGCAAAGCGGCACCCTCGCGGCCGGCAGAACCGCCGCACAGGTGGGTGAGCACCGTGCCCAGAAAGATGGCGGGCACCAGCAGCAGGCTGACCGGCTCGCCGCTCTGCACGGCGCGGATGACATTGTTGGTGCCCACGCCTTCGCACTTTGTGACCTTGTAGAGTGCCACGATGGCAAGGCCCGCCAGCGGCAGGCAGAGCAGCAGCCAGCTCTGCGCGGCCCGCAGCTCGGTGACGTACTCCACGCTCAGGTGGAACGCTGTGCCGACTGCGCCGCAGACCAGACCCGTGGGCACGGCCAGCAGCAGCCATTGCAGGACCACCCACAGGGCGGCTTTGGCCTCGCGGTTAAAATCATTCAAGTTGCTCATAGAAACTCCTGATACAAAAAAACTGAAAATTTTACACTCCAAAATAACACGCCCGCACAGGGATGTCAACCCGGAACCATTGCAGGGAGGCTCACATCGTGGTGACAACGACAAACCCCTGCTTCCTTGTGCGGAGGAAGCAGGGGTTCTGCCGAATGGATTTCAGAAAAAGGAAAAGGAGAACAAGGAGAACAAATATCGTTACGCTTTCAAAGCGGGACAGCGGTTGAAATTGTGCGGAGCGTTACTCCACATCCTGCAGGGCGGCAAAGTCCTCTTCGCCAGTGCGGATCTTGACCACGCGGGTCACGTTGTAGACAAAGATCTTGCCATCGCCGATGTGGCCGGTGTACAGGGCCTTCTTGGCGGCATCCACCACAGCGTCCACGCTGATCTTGGAAACAATGACCTCGACCTTGATCTTGGGCAGCAGGGTGCTGTCCACAGGCACGCCGCGGTATTTCTCGGTGGTGCCCTTCTGGATGCCGCAGCCCATTACCTGGGTCACGGTCATGCCGGTCACACCCAGATCGTTCAGCGCGGTCTTGAGCTGATCGAACTTGGAGAGCTTTGCAATGATGGACACTTTGTGCATACCGGTGTCGTAGATGCCATCGTGGATGACGGCAGGCTCCTTGACCACAGGCACGGCAGCGTTCATCTGCACGGCGCTTGCCTTGGAGGCATCATCCTCGCCCAGATCGGTGTTCTCGTTGGGCACCATGGCAGCGGCGTTGGCATCGGAGATGGAGAAACCGGCGTAAGCGGAAGCCAGGCCGTGCTCGTGAATATCCAGGCCGTCGATCTCCACCTCAGCGGGGACGCGCAGGCCGATGGTCTTGTCGATGATCTTGAAGATGATGAACATCACGACCACAACGTACACATCAACGGTGATAAGGCCCAGCAGCTGGGTGCCCAGCTGTGCAAAGCCGCCGCCGTAGAACAGGCCCTTGCCCACGCCGTCGCCGCCGTTGGAGAACAGGCCCACGGCAATGGTGCCCCACACGCCGTTTGCAAAGTGAACGGAGACAGCGCCCACGGGGTCATCGATCTTTGCGATCTTATCAAAGAATTCAACGCTCAGGACCACGAGGATACCGGCCACGAAGCCGATGAGGAAGGCACCGAAGGGAGAGACCGCGTCGCAGCCTGCGGTGATGGCGACCAGACCGGCCAGAGAGCCGTTCAGGGTCATGGAGACATCGGGCTTGCCGTAGCGCAGCCAGGTGAAGATCATGGTCACGCAGGTGGCAACGGCAGCGGCCAGGTTGGTGTTGAAGCAGACAAGGCCCGTCAGGGTCATGGCCTCGTCGGTGGCAAGGCTCAGGGAAGAGCCGCCGTTGAAGCCGAACCAGCAGAACCACAGGATGAACACGCCCAGCGCACCGGCGGTCAGGTTGTGGCCGGGAATGGCGTGGGGGTTGCCGTCTTTGTCGTATTTGCCGATACGGGGGCCGAGCATTGCGGCACCCAGCAGGGCGATCACGCCGCCCACATTGTGAACGGCTGCGGAACCGGCAAAATCATGGAAGCCCATGCTCTGCAGCCAGCCGCCGCCCCACATCCAGTGGCCGCAGATGGGGTAGACCACCAGCGAAATGGCAGCGGAATAAACGCAGTAAGCCTTGAAGTTGGTGCGCTCGGCCATGGAGCCGGACACGATGGTGGCTGCCGTGGCACAGAACACGGTCTGGAACACGATGTACACCCACAGCGGGATATCAAGCCCCAGGTGGCTGTAATCGCCCTGAATGAACGGATCGAACCCGCCGATCAGCGCGCTTGTGCCGCCGAACATCAGGCCGAAGCCGATGACCCAGTAGCACGGTGTGCCGATGCAGAAGTCCATCATGTTTTTCATCAGGATGTTGCCGGTGTTTTTGGCGCGGGTAAAGCCCGCCTCACACAGCGCAAAACCGGCCTGCATAAAGTAGACCAGGAATGCCGCAACCAGCACCCAACAGGTGTTTATGGAACTGAACATTATAATACCTCCCCGGTTTGTAATGCGCTCCCCGCACCGAATGTGCGCGGGAGCCTTGTTCAGGAGGCCCTCTATTCCTCCCGAGCAATATCCAGCGAAAACACAAAAGGCGCTGGCGGAATCACTTCCGTCAGCGCCTTTGCTTTCGATGGCACGAGTATAGCCCCTTTGTGCAAAACTGTCAAGAGCCGGGGCGCGATTTTTACGTTTTACACAACCCAGAACCGAGAAAAAAGAGGGAAACTTTATAAGTCATTCTTTTTCTCAGCCTCACCGGCGGGCGTTTCTTCCTTTTTGCGGCCGGAGCGGTGCCCGCCCTCCATCTCCCAGTGGAGCATCAGGCTCATCATGGCCCGCAGGGCAAAGGTGGCCGCCAGCGGCACCACCGATTCCAGATTCTGCAACAGGAAGGTCTTGGCGATCTCCGCCGACATCAGGAACTCCAGCGCCGTGGTCAGGCCGCTGGACATCTCGTGGAGGAAATCGTGCTGGCCATGGAAAAAGGTGACCCGCACATAGTGGTAGGTGGCCTTGACAAGGCTGGTGACGATGATGAACAGGCCGATGATCTCAGCCAACCCGGAGATCAGCGGCACCGCCGTCTCCAGAAACCCCTCCATGCCGTGGGTGACGATCTGATTGAAATGGTATAACCATGCCATGTTAGACTTCCTCCCGTTTTTCGAATACCTCTGAGATACATGAGCGGCGGTGCGCTGTCAAGCGGCCATCAGCCCAGCTTTTTCTTCTGCTGGTGGGCCAGAATGGGCATGAGCAGGGGCGTGGGAACGAGCTTCTGGGCCGTGGTGGCAAGGCGCATCAGGGTGCTGGGCACGATGATGGTCTTGCGGCGGAGCATCCCGCGCATGGCTTCTTCCACGCAGAGCTCCGGGGTGATGCCCTTGAGGGCGAACACCACGTCGGCGCGGTCGTTGAACTCGGTGTCCACGGGGCCGGGGCAGAGGGCGCAGACGTAGACCGGGCTGTGCTGCTCCCGCAGCTCCTCAGCCACGCCGCGGGTCAGGCTGACAACGTATGCTTTGGAGGCGTAGTAGCCCGCCATATAAGGCCCGCCCGGCAGCAGGCCCGCCGAGGATGCCACGTTCAGGATGGTGCCAAAGCCCTGGGCTTCCATCTTGCGCAGAGTGAACTTGAACAGCCGGTGCATGGCCAGCACATTTACCCGCAGCATGGAAAGCTCCTTGCCCGCGTCCGTCTCGGAAAAGGCACCGCAGGCACCAAAGCCCGCGTTGTTGATGAACAGGTCGATGCGTTCGTCTGCCAGTGCTTCGCACAGGGCGGTGACCTGCGCATCCTGCTCAAGGTCGGCGGGTACGATGCGGCAGAGGGTGCCGTGTTTCGCCCGGAGCTCGGCGGCAAGGGTCTCCAGCCGGTCGCGGCGGCGGGCGGTCAGAATGAGCCGGAAGCCCAGCCTGGCATAGCGGCGGGCAAACTCCCGCCCGATGCCGGAGGACGCGCCGGTGATCCAGACAGTTTTGGTTGACATAAGCATTCTCCTTTTCTGCGGAAACTCCATTGCCTCTATTCTATCACGGCAGCGGGTGAGAATCCATGCAAAAATTCAAGGAAAAGCTATCCCTTGTTGCCCGGGAAAATTTGGAGTATAATAGACGCAAAGAACAGCGCACTGACGCAGGAGGAAAGAAAAATGAACAAACCGGTATTGGTGGTCATGGCTGCCGGCATGGGCAGCCGTTACGGCGGTCTCAAGCAACTTGATCCGATGGGTCCCAACGGGGAAGTCGTTCTTGACTATTCTGTTTATGATGCCATCCGGGCCGGTTTCGGAAAAGTGGTATTCATTATCCGCCGTGACTTTGAAGATATTTTCAAGGAAAAGGTCGGCAGCCGTTTTGCCGGCAAGATTGAGGTGGATTACGCTTTCCAGTCTCTGGACGATCTGCCGGAAGGCTTCTCCGTGCCGGAAGGCCGGGAAAAGCCCTGGGGCACCGCCCACGCCCTGCGTGCCGCCCGCCACGTGGTGAAGGAACCCTTTGCCGTAGTGAATGCGGATGACTTTTACGGTGCGGACGCTTTTGTGCAGGCCGCCAAGTTCCTGACCTCCACTACGGATGAACCCGGCAAGGCCCATTACGGCATGATCGGCTATCCGCTGAAGAATACCCTCTCCGACAACGGGGACGTGAACCGCGGCATTTGCTCCATCAAGGACGGCCTGCTGGACGGCGTGGAGCGGACCCAGAAGGAGGTGGCCGATGCCATCGGCATCAGCCAGAGCTACATCTCACGGCTGGAAAAGCGCATCATACGGCAGCTGAGGGAGCAATTAGGAGATTGAGAGGGCCTCTCCCTTTGGGACAGCCAAAAGGTGTCCCTGAATTTGGAATGAATGCCGCCCCGCCCCTGCGGCCATACTTCCGGTGAAACTAAGACACCGGAGGCTAGAGAGGATGTACAACAAGGTGGAACTGTGCGGTGTGAACACCGCCGAGCTGCCGATCCTGTCCGAGCAGGAGAAGCGCGACCTGCTCACCCGGGCGCGGGCAGGGGACAAGGCGGCTCGTCAAAGCATGATCGAGGGCAACCTGCGGCTGGTGCTCAGCGTCG
>OHUC01000407.1_pt1 | contig 11545 bp, 9 predicted proteins | sample 1579121 | NCBI WGS metagenome assembly OHUC01 (sample SAMEA3879555, study PRJEB24766) | human gut metagenome | biome: human-associated habitat; feature: feces | place: USA | collected 1985/1987
CGAGTATATCACCCAACAGGCAGGGGAAAACGCGAACTTGTCGGAGTGAAACTCCGCCATCTTGCTGACGCAAGACCGTTCTGTCACTTGCACACCCCACTGGGGTGTGCATTGTTGAACTTCATTCAACAAACGCGAATTTGACACTTTGTATTTATCGAGAATACTCTTGAAACCATTTTGCAAAGCGTGATTTATTGAAAATAATGAATTTATATAGTTCTCCATTTTTCATATTAACTGTTGCAATTGGAAAGACTATCCACTTCCAAGAGATTTCTTTTATTTCCTGCATCGGCAAAACTAAATTTCTGTATTTTTTGTCAACTGTAAGCTTGTTTGTCTTGTAAGTAAGCGACTGACTATCGAGGTACAGACCTCCTCCAAGTATGCCATTGTGACACAAACTGCAAACAAAAGATTTCATAGAAACATCCCTCCATTAAATCCCGATTTGCCGGAACCGCTGCAATTTTCATGTTTGGCCCCATTAAATTCCGTTTTATCAAAATACAGGCCGGTTTATTTCAGAACCTCATTCCACTTGCCATCATCCTGATAGAAGAAATATACCAAGGATAACAGGTTCTGTTCTGCTCATGGGGGAGCTCCAAAGGAATGTTACTGTTTGCCCAGCTGCCAGAACGCCACGGCGCTGGCGGCGGCAACGTTCAGGGAATCGACCCCGTGGGACATGGGGATCTTGACTGTGTAATCGCAGGAAGCGATGGTGGTATGGGAAAGGCCGTCTCCCTCCGTGCCCAGCACAATGGCAAGCTTCGGTTCCCGGGCAAGAGCTTCGTCATCGATGCTGACCGAACGGTCACTCAAGGCCATGGCAGCCGTCTTGAAGCCCAGGGCATTCAGCTGAGCAAGCCCCTTTTCGGGCCAATCAGCGGGCGTTTCACCGATCTGCGCCCAGGGCACCTGAAACACCGTGCCCATACTCACGCGCACGGCCCGGCGGCAGAGCGGGTCACAGCAGGAGGGGTTGATAAGAACAGCGTCCATGTTCAGCGCTGCCGCGCTGCGGAAGATGGCACCCACGTTGGTGGAATCCACAATGCCCTCCAGCACGGCCACCCGCCGGGCATTCCGGCAAAGCTCCTCCACGGTGCGGGGCTTCGGACGTTGAAAGGCACAGAGCACACCCCGGGTCAGCTCGTAGCCTGTCAGTGCAGCCAGCAGCTCCCGGTCAGCAGTATAAATGGGTGCATCCCCGCAGCGGGTCAGGATCTCCGCCGCAGGGCCGGTGATCTGCCTGCGCTCCATCAGCAGGGAGACCGGCACAAAGCCTGCATCCAGTGCCCGGGAGATCACCTTGGGGCTCTCGGCAATGAAGATGCCTTTTTCGGGTTCCAGCCGACTGCGCAGCTGGTTCTGCGTCAGGCGGGCGTAGGGGTCCAGCTCCGACGCGTGAAAATCCGTGATCTCGATGATATTGGGCATGGGGAGATTCTCCTTTTTCTGTATGAATGGTCTTATTGTAGCACAACCCGGATGCAATTGCAAAAAACATGGCAGGCATATTCGTTTTACATAGTCAAAACCGCCAAAAATCACCTTTTGTTTTTGACAAATCCGTCAACCCGCGTTATAGTATAGGGGTAAAAAATCAGAGGGGGAATTTGCATGAATTCCAAGAAAAAGCGCCGCGGCCAGATGTCGGAAGCCTTCTGCACGGCAATGTTCCTTTCACTGTCCGGCGGCCTGCAGGACGTATACACCTATCTGTTCCGGGGCAAGGTGTTTGCCAACGCCCAGACCGGCAATATCGTGCTGATGGCTGTCCATGCCTTTGCCGGGGAGTGGGGGCGTGTGCTGCATTATCTTGTGCCCCTGTGCTTCTTTGCGCTGGGCGTGTTCGCGGCAGAGCTGATGCACCAGAAGCTGCAGAATCTGCAGCGCCTCCACTGGCGGCAGCTGGTGGTGCTATGTGAGATCGTGATGCTGTTCGTGGTGGGCTTTTTCCCGCAGGAGTGGAATCTTATGGCCAATGCGCTGGTCTCGTTTGCCTGTGCGATGCAGGTGCAGACCTTCCGCAAGGTGAACGGTTATGCCTTTGCCAGCACCATGTGCATCGGCAACATGCGCAGCGGCATGGACTCCCTCTGCAGCTGGGTGCTCAACCGCAATCCTGCCGCCCTGAAAAAATCCCTTTATTATTGGGGCATCATCCTCCTGTTTGCGCTGGGCGCGGGCCTGGGCAGCCTGGCGCTGGATCTCTGCGGCGCAAAGGCCATCTGGTTCTCCTGCCTGCTGCTGGCCGTCAGCTTCTGCCTGATGTTCCTGAAAGAAGATGTGGAAGAGATCAAAGAAGATCTCGAAGCGCTGGAAGCAAAACATTAAATCAAAGAGTTTCCCTCAGTTTCACGCTGTTTACCGCCATGCCAAAGGCTCCCCTGGTAGGGGAGCTGGCGAGCGCCAGCGAGACTGAGGGTTTATTTTTTTCCGGATCTATCCAACACTTCCCCGGTCTCCTTCGTCTTACAGGCAGAACGACGCAATGAAAGGAGGAAGCCCCATGTGGGAGCTGCTGTACGAGACCTTCTGGGACAGGCTGGAACACTTCTGTTTCAATCTCTGCCGGGACGAAGCCCGGGCGGAGGATCTGACCCAGGAAGTCTTTCTGCGGGCACTGCAGAACCGGACCCTTATCAACAGCTTTACAGAGCGGCAGTGCAAAGCCTGGCTGTTTACCACTGCACGGAATCTCTACTGCGACCAGCTCCGCCGGGTGGCAAAGGAGGAGCAGCTGCTCAGCACCTTTTTCCCGGAAGAGGACAGTGCTGAACCGGATTCCGCACTGGACACAGTGGAAGCCGCCAGTCTGCTGGCTCTGCTCACCCCGGAAGAGCGGCGGCTGTTCACCCTGCGCTATACAGCGGGCTACAATGCCAGTGAGATCGGTCAGCTGCTCTGTCTCCCGCCCGGCACGGTCCGCAGCCGCCTTGCCCAGATACGCCATCGCCTCAAAACTGAACTTACGGAGGAATAAATGATGAAAAAGAACCTGAATGTGGACGCTATGATCCTGGACCTGCGCAATGTGCAGGAGGATTTTCTTGACCGCTATGAGCAGATCAAGCTGGACTGCATGATCGCGCTGACCTCGCCCCGGGTGCAGACGCTCCTGAGCCAGCACAACATTTCTCTGGATTCGATGCTTTGCAAAAATGTCCCGGAGGAGGTCTCGGTGGGTGTGGTCAATGGCAAGGTCACGCTGAGCTCTGCCAGCCAGACCGCCGCCGGGCAGGTACTGGTGGTCAACGGCAAGCTGATGATCAACCCGGATGCTGCGGAGGTTTTACAGAAGTACGCCTGCATTCTGGTCAACGGTATGATCTACTGCCCGCAGTGCCTCTCGGCAGTGGTATCCGCCCGCTGCATCCTGAACGGAAAGCTGGCGGTCTACCCCGATGATGCAGTGCTCCTGCCGGGAAGCTCCATCAAGCTAGACAACACCTTCCTGCTGCGGGCACAAAGCCGCCTGTACTGGAATGAACATCGCTTCCTGGCGGTTGACCCCAGGCTCGACACTGCCGCACTGGCCGCAAAGGGCTGCAGCTTTTCCGCTCCAAAGGCCATCCTGTGCGCAAGCCTTGCGCCCGTTCTGGCCCCGCTCTTCCCGGATTCCACCGAGCTGATCATCGTGCCGGACGGCACCGCCGTGGTGGAGGACGACCTGGAGCTGACCGCCTCTTCCCTGCGCCGGTATGGCACCCGTCTCTATGTGCTGGGCGATGCTGTCATCCCCGCAGAGAGCGCAGACCTGCTGGCTCAGATCGAATTCCTGCATGTTACCGGTGAAGTAGAGCTGCCTGATGCTCTGGAAGCAGCCTTCTTTGCCATCCCTGAGCTGGAATGCGGCAAAGTAGTCCACGAGGACGCTCTGCCCAAACAGACCCGCGCCAAAGCAAAGGATGAGGAGCCCGATCCGGATACCGTGACCCTCAGCGGCATCCAGCTGACCCTGTAATCCGCACTGTTCCTCCCTGCCCCGCTCTTTCCGGCAAAAGCTTTCTGCTGGAAGGAGCGGGACTTTTGTTGATTTTTTATTGCACCCGCTCCTCTGATATGATATACTGTTTTTTGTATTGTGTAGTTCCCCGGGCACACTTCCGCTGTGGAACCCGCTGCCCGGGCAGGATATGGGAACCGAAATCAGGAAGAGGAGCAACGAATGAAAAAAGGATTTGACAACGACAAATACCTGCAGATGCAGTCGGAGCACATCCGGGAGCGGATTGCGCAGTTCGACAACAAGCTGTATCTGGAATTCGGCGGCAAGCTGTTCGATGACTACCACGCCTCCCGCGTGCTGCCCGGCTTCCAGCCCGATTCCAAGCTGCAGATGCTGCTGCAGCTGAAGGATCAGGCCGAGGTCGTTATCGTCATCAACGCTGAGGACATCGTCAGCAGCAAGGTGCGCGGTGACTATGGCATTACCTATGATCTGGACGTTCTGCGTCTCATCGATGCATTCCAGGAGCGCGGCCTGTTTGTGGGCAGCGTATGCGTGACCATGTACACCGCTGCCCCCGAGGTGGAAGCCTTTGAGAAGCGGCTGAACAGCCTGGGCATCCGCACCTTCCGGCACTATAAGATCCCCGGCTACCCCAACGACGTTGCCCGCATCGTGAGCGACGAGGGCTATGGCCGCAACGAGTACATCGAGACCCAGCGCCCACTGGTGGTTATCACAGCCCCCGGCCCCGGCAGCGGCAAGATGGCCACCTGCCTGTCCCAGCTCTACCATGAGCACAAGCGGGGCATCAAGGCAGGCTACGCCAAGTTCGAGACCTTCCCCATCTGGAACATCCCCCTGAAGCACCCGGTCAACCTGGCTTACGAGGCCGCCACCGCCGACCTGAACGATGTGAACATGATCGACCCGTTCCATCTGGAGGCCTATGGCAAGACCGCGGTCAACTACAACCGCGACATTGAGATCTTCCCCGTGGTCAACGCCATGTTTGAGCTGATCGCAGGCAAGAGCCCCTACCACTCCCCCACCGACATGGGCGTGAATATGGCAGGCAACTGCATTGTGGATGATGCGGCCTGCTGCGAAGCTTCCCGCAACGAGATCGTCCGCCGCTACTTCAAGGCCCTGTGCGACCTCAAGAACGGCGCACAGATCCAGAGTGAGGTCTACAAGCTGGAGCTGCTGATGAATCAGGCTGGACTGACCCAGGGCAGCCGCCCGGTGGAGCAGGCCGCCCATGCAGTCTCTGAAAAGACCGGCGGTGCCCCCGCCGCTGCCATTGAGCTGCCGGACGGCACCGTTGTCACCGGCAAGACCGGCCCCCTGCTGGGTGCCGCTTCCTCCGCTCTGCTCAACGCGCTGAAAAAGCTGGCCGGTATCGACCAGGAGCTTGACCTCGTTTCTGCCGCCGCCATCGAGCCCATCCAGACCCTCAAGACCAACTACCTCGGCAGCCGGAATCCCCGCCTGCACACCGACGAGATCCTGATCGCCCTGTCCAGCTCGGCCGCGCAGAATCCCACCGCTGCAGCCGCCCTCAAGCAGCTCTCCCACCTGAAGGGCTGCGATATGCACTCCACCGTCATCCTGTCCAGCGTGGATATGGACACCGTGAAGAAGCTGGGCATGTATCTGACCTGCGAGCCCACCTATGAGGAAGCAGACCGGATGTACCACAAGAAGTAAAAAATAATGACCCTCTCTGTCATTGCTTTGCACTGCCGTCTTTCCTCCAAAGGCTAGGCGGCCGCATCTGCGCGACGGAGAGGGTCATTTTTATTTCCGGGTCTGTTCCCAGTAGGCTCCCATGCTCTGGCCGGGCTGGTCTGTGACATCATCGTTCAGATAGTCTGCAAGACCAAAGGCTTCCGGCTTCCAGCTGCGGGCGGCTTCCACGGTGGGGTATTCCACCTCGGCGTACCAGAACGCAGTGGGCTGGCCCTCATCCACATGGTTCACCTCCAGCACAAGGCCATCGGGCAGGGCGTAGCTTCTGCGGATCTTCCCGATCAGGGGCTTACCGATGATCTTTGTTTCCAGTTCATCAAACAGTTTCTTGTCGATGGGGCGCTCGATCTCCTCCCGCGCAAGCCCGCTTCCGGACTTGAAGCAGAGGATATAGGCCGTCTCGCCGCCCTTGAGCGCCTCCTCCCGGATGCGCACGGTGGGCCGCACGCTGATATATCCCTGCCGCATGGCAAACTCTTCCTTGAGCGGCAGAGCCGGGAAGTTTCCGCCCTCCGGCCAGCCGTTCACCATCCATTTGCGTTCGATCTCCATGACGTTTTCCTCGTTTCTGTGTTTTTGTATTTATTCTAGCACGTTTTTATGTTAGAATAAATATCAGTAAGAAATTTTAGCATCCTCACCCTCTCAGTCAATGCCTGACGGCATTGCCAGCTCCCCCAAAGGGGGAGCCAAGAGCCGCTCTGTATTCAAGCTTGATGAGACTAAATCGAAAATCGCCAAAGGCTCTCCCTTTGGGAGAGCTGGCGAGCGGAGCGAGACTGAGAGGGCGAGCCAGTTATAACAGGAGCAGCTATGAAATCTTCTCGCAATTACCCCGTTTACACCGTCAACAAACACGCCGAGGGCCTGCTGGTGGGCGGCCACCCCTGGGTGTACGAAAACGACATCCTGGGTTCCCCGGAGAGCGAGCCGGAGAACGGCACCCTCGCCGATGTGGTGAGCACCAAGGGTGCCTACCTCGGCACCGGCTTCGTCTCCCTCAAGAGCAAGATCCGCGTTCGTCTCATCTCCCGCAACGCCAACGACACCTTTGATGCCGCTTTCTGGAAGCGCCGTGTCGAATACGCATGGGCCTACCGCAAGACTGTGCTGGAGCCCGCCGACCTGACCGCCTGCCGTGTCATCTTTGGCGAGGCCGACCAGTTCCCGGGCCTGACTGTGGACCGGTTCAACAATATCCTTGTCACCCAGACCCTGAGCGTGGGCATGGAAAAGCTCAAGCCCATCCTCTTCCCCCTGCTGGCAGAAGTCCTGCGCGCTGACGGCCAGACCATTGAGGGCATCTACGAGCGCAACGACGAGGCTCTGCGGGCCAAGGAGGGCCTGGCACAGAACAAGGGCTGGTTTGACCTGCCCGGCGAGACGCACCCCGACAGCACCCAGACTGAGATCTGCGAGAACGGCGTGTTCTACCACGTTGATTTTGAGAACGGCCAGAAGACCGGCTTTTTCCTCGACCAGAAATACAACCGCCGGGCAGTGGCCCGCATTGCTGCCGGTCACACTGTGCTGGACTGCTTTACCCACACCGGCAGCTTTGCGCTGAACGCTGCCAAGGGCGGGGCTGCCCGGGTCACTGCCGCTGACATCAGCGCCGAGGCCATTGCCATGGCCCAGCGGAACGCCCAGCGCAACAACCTGACCAACATGGATTTTCTCTGCGAGGACACCTTTGAGCTGCTGCCCCGGCTGGAAAAAGAGGGCCATCCCTACGACTTTATCATCCTTGATCCGCCGGCCTTTACCAAGGCCCGCCGCACGGTGGAGAACGCCATGCGCGGCTATAAGGAGATCAACTACCGCGCCATGAAGCTGCTGCCCCGGGGCGGCTATCTGGCCACGGCCAGCTGCTCCCACTTTGCCACCGAGGAGCTGTTCATCAAGATGCTGCACGCCGCCGCAAAGGATGCCCACCGGCAGCTGCGGCAGATCGAGGTGAAGCAGCAGGCCCCGGATCACCCCATCCTGTGGGGCGTGCCCGAGACCAATTACCTGAAGTTCTTCCTGTTCCAGGTGATCTAAAAGTAATACCAAATACGATATCTCCCAAAAAAACGAGAACGTGTTTGTGCAGAATCGTCAGTTTTGTCAATTGCCTTTTGAGCCGTTCCGGGATATAATCAAACCATAGACAGCAACGGCGCTGTGGGTCACCTCCTGACTCGCAGCGCCATTTTTGTTAAAAAGCTTTTCGCTGTTTCCGGGCCGCAGTTCGGCGGCGGGAGGCAGTTTCGGAAGGGACAGACATAAGATCAAGTAAGGAGTAGGATTTATGGCAGCAAATGTTATGGAAATCTACGGCAGCAAGGTCTTTAACGAGCATGTAATGAAGGAGCGCCTGCCGAGCGCTACTTACAAGAGCCTGGAGCGCACCCTGCACAAGGGCGCACCCCTGGATATCGAAGTGGCAAACGTTGTGGCCAGCGTGATGAAGCGCTGGGCCATGGAGCTGGGTGCCACCCACTACACCCACTGGTTCCAGCCGCTGACCGGCATCACCAGTGAGAAGCACGACGGCTTTGTGAGCCCCGTGGGCGACGGCACCGCCATCATGGAGTTCTCCGGCAAGGAGCTGGTGCGCGGTGAGCCCGATGCTTCCTCCTTCCCCTCCGGCGGCCTGCGTGCCACCTGCGAGGCCCGCGGCTACACCGCATGGGACCCCACCAGCTACGCTTTCGTGAAGGATGACGTGCTGTGCATCCCCACTGCTTTCGTCAGCTACACCGGCGAGGCACTGGACAAAAAGACTCCCCTGCTGCGCTCCATGAACGCACTGTCCGGTCAGGCCATCCGCATCCTGAAGCTGTTTGGCAAGGATGTTGATTACGTCTCCACCACCGTCGGCCCCGAGCAGGAGTACTTCCTTGTCAAGAAGGAGGATTACGAGGCACGCCAGGATCTGATCCTTACCGGCCGCACCCTGTTCGGTGCACCCTCTGCCAAGGGTCAGGAGCTGGAGGAGCATTACTTCGGTGTCATCCGTCCCGAGGTCTCCGCATTTATGAAGGAACTGGACGAGGAGCTGTGGAAGCTGGGCGTTCCCGCCAAGACCAAGCACAACGAAGTGGCTCCCTGCCAGCATGAGCTGGCCCCCATCTTCGACACCACCAATGTTGCCATTGACCACAACCTGCTGACCATGGAGATGATGAAGAAGATCGCTCCCAAGTACGGTCTGGTCTGCCTGCAGCACGAGAAGCCCTTTGAGGGTGTGAATGGCAGCGGCAAGCACAACAACTGGTCCATGTCCACCACCCACGAGAATCTGCTGGATCCGGGCGACACGCCCATGGAGAACCTGCAGTTCCTGGTATTCCTGGCTGCTGTCATCAAGGCAGTGGACGAGTACGCCGATCTGCTGCGCACCTCCGTTGCCACCCCGGGCAATGATCACCGTCTGGGTGCCAACGAGGCTCCCCCGGCCATCATCTCGATCTTCGTGGGCGAGGAGCTGGAAGCTGTCATCGATGCCATTGCATCTGATTCTCCTTATGCCGGCCCCGTCAAGATGAAGATGGATCTGGGCGTGGATGTCCTGCCCAAGTTCAGCAAGGACACCACCGACCGCAACCGCACCTCTCCTTTCGCCTTCACCGGCAACAAGTTCGAGTTCCGTATGCCCGGTTCTGCTGAGAACCTCAGCGATGCCAACACCATCCTGAACACTGCTGTTGCCAAGGAGCTGAAGGGCTACGCCGACGAGCTGGAGGGCGCTGAGGACTTTACCAGCGCTGCCATTGCTCTGATCAAGCGCACCATCCGTGACCACCGCCGTGTCATCTTCAACGGCAACGGCTACACCGCCGAGTGGGAGGCCGAGGCAGCAAAGCGCGGCCTGCCCAACAAGAAGAACACCCCCGCCGCTCTGCCCGCCCTCATCGACCCGAAGAACATCCAGCTGATGGAGGATTTCGGTGTTCTGACCAAGATCGAGATGGAGAGCCGTTACGAAGTCGAGATGGAGCACTACTCCAAGATCATCAACATCGAGGCTCTGACCATGCTGGAGATGGCCCGCAAGCAGCTGCTGCCCGCCATCAACGCCTACATGAGCGAGGTTGCCAACACCGCCGCATCCAAGCTGGCCGTCAGCGAGGCCATCAGCGTGCGCAGCGAGACCAAGACTCTCACCCGCCTGTCCACCGATGCCGATGCCATGAGCGATGCCATCGATGCCCTGCAGGCTGCCGTGGATACCGCTGAGGCCATGACCGATGAGAGTGCCAAGGCTGTCTCCTTCCATGATGACGTTCTGCCCAAGATGGATGCTCTGCGCGCCGCTGCTGACGATGCCGAGACCATCTGCGGTGAGGACTACTGGCCTCTGCCCAGCTACAGCAAGATGCTCTACTACGTCTGATCTTTCTGACATAGCTTGATAAGCATCGCTGGGTTGTTGGATTTTTAAGCCATTCCCCTTTTCCTATTTCTTACACCAGCCTAAAGACCTGCTTTGCGCATACGAAGCAGGCCTTTAGGCGTTTTTTAAGGACGCAAGCTGATTTTTCCAGTTTTGCACTGATGTGCCATTCGCCGCACCCTGCGGCTCGGAGGGAACCACTATGAGCTATAATACCCAACAGGACATCCTTGATTTTGTGGAAGACAACAACGTCAAATTCGTCCGCTTTGCCTTCTGCGATATCTTTGGCACCCAGAAAAATATCGCCGTGCTTGCCAGCGACCTGCCCAAGGCCATGGAGGATGGTGTCTGCTTTGACGGCAGCTCCATTGCCGGTTTTATGAAGGTGGAGGAGAGCGATCTTGTGCTCCGGCCCGATCTTTCCACCGTGACCATCCTGCCCTGGCGGCCCACCGAGGGCCGGGTGATGCAGTTCTTCTGTGACGTGGAAAAACCGGACGGCGCTTCCTTTGGCGGCAACTGCCGCGGCTTCCTGCGCCAGATGAGCCGCAGCTTCCGCAAACTGGGGCTGATCTGCAACGTGGGGGCTGAGTGCGAGTTCTACCTGTTTGAGAATGACGACCGGGGCCGCCCCACCCGCATCCCCATCGACTTTGGCGGCTACTTTGATGTAGCCCCGCTGGATGCAGGTGAAAACCTGCGCCGGGACATCTGCCTGACCATGGAGCAGATGGGCATGAGCCCTCAGCACAGCCACCACGAGAGCGGCCACGGTCAGAATGAGATCGACTGCCACTACGCCGGCCCCCTAAAAACAGCCGACCATGTGATGATGTTCAAGCAGATCGTGCGGGCTGTTGCCATGCGCAACGGCATCCACGCCAGCTTCCTGCCCAAGCCCCTGCCGGATCAGGCAGGCAGCGGCCTGCACATCAACCTTTCGCTCTGCATGGACGGCCGCAATCTGTTTGAGGGCGACATTGCCCCGGACAGCATTGCAGGCAGCTTTATGGCGGGTGTTCTGGCCCACAGCCGGGAGCTGACCGTGTTCACCAATCCCCTGCCCAACAGCTACCAGCGCTTTGGCTGTGACGAGGCCCCCCGCTATGTAAGCTGGAGCCGCCAGAACCGCAGCCAGCTGGTGCGCATCCCGCAGGTAAAGGGCGACAACTGCCGCATGGAGCTGCGCAGCCCCGACCCCGCCTGCAACCCCTATCTCGCCATCGGCCTCGTGCTGGCAGCAGGCCTCGACGGCATCGAGAACCGGATGCAGCTGTCTGCCCCTGTCAACCGCAACCTCTTTATCCCGGCCGAGGCCGTCGGCCTCGGCCTCGAGACCCTGCCCGCCTCGCTGGAAGAGGCCGTGGAGGTGGCCAAGGGCAGCGAGTTCCTGCACAAGTTCCTGCCCGACGAGCTGAGTCGGCGCTACTACGCCGAGGCCCTGC
>OHUC01000419.1_pt1 | contig 11188 bp, 9 predicted proteins | sample 1579121 | NCBI WGS metagenome assembly OHUC01 (sample SAMEA3879555, study PRJEB24766) | human gut metagenome | biome: human-associated habitat; feature: feces | place: USA | collected 1985/1987
CAGCTTTGCAATAAGACACCTGATGACATGATGAAGGTTAGAAACCTTGGTAAGAAGTCATTCGACGAGGTCAAGGAAAAGCTTCATTCATTGGGTTACGACCTTAATTCAGAGGACGATAATTAAAGTAAGGAGTGAAAATCTATGCCAGGCACAAGAAAGCTGGGAAGAGTTGACCACAAGGATGCATTTTTAGATACGTATGAGCTTGAGAAAAACAGAGGAATTACGATTTTTTCCAAGCAGGCAGAGCTTGTGTTTGGAGAACTGGAGGTTACACTGCTGGATACGCCGGGGCATGTGGATTTTTCCGCGGAGATGGAGCGCACGTTACAGGTGCTCGACTATGCAATCCTTGTTATCAGCGGAACCGATGGCGTGCAGGGACACACGCGGACACTCTGGCGGCTCCTGCGGCACTATAACATTCCGACCTTTTTGTTTGTCAACAAGATGGATCTGCCGGGGGCGGACAAGGAAGTCGTGCAGCAGCAGTTAAAAACCGAACTGTCCGATGGATGTGTGGATTTTACACAGGACAGCGGAGAAGCATTTTTTGAGGAAGCTGCGATGGGAAGCGAAGCACTTCTGGATGAGTATATGGATCAGGGTAGCATTGCAGAGGAGCATCTGGCGCATGCGGTGGCAAAGCGCGAACTGTTTCCGTGCTACTATGGCTCCGCACTCAAAGTGGAGGGTGTGAAAGAACTGCTTACAGGCTTTGCAAAATATCACAGGACACCGGAGTATGAAAACGAATTTTCCGCCCGTGTATACAAGATTGGCAGAGATACAAAAGGAGCGCGGCTGACCTATCTGAAAGTGACCGGAGGCACGCTGCATGTCAAAGACCGGATTTCCTATGATGGTCTGGAGGAAAAAGTTGACCAGATCCGTCTGTATTCCGGAGAAAAATTTGAGACCGCGGAGGCGGTGGAGGCCGGGGAAGTCTGCGCCGTGACCGGACTTACTACAACCGTACCGGGACAGGGACTCGGCGCGCAGCAGGAGAGCAGTGTGCCGGTACTCGAGCCGGTGCTTAACTACCGGATTTATCTGCCGGACGAAGTGAATGCCGTGGAGATGATGGAAAAATTAAAGCAGCTTGAGGAGGAAGACCCACAGCTTTACATAGTGTGGGTGGAGGAGTTTAAGGAAATCCATGTGCAGCTCATGGGACAGGTGCAGATGGAGGTGCTTGTGCGTCTCATAAAGGACAGGTTTGGTGTTGTTGTCACGTTCGGACCGGGCAGCATTGTATATAAGGAAACGATAGCAAGGGCTGTCGAGGGAGTAGGACACTTTGAGCCGTTGCGCCACTATGCAGAGGTGCATCTGCTTTTGTCGCCGGCGGAGCGTGGCAGCGGAATCACAGTTACATCCACCTGCAGTGAGGATGTGCTCGACAAAAACTGGCAGCGCCTCATAGCCACACACGTTGAGGAAAAGGAGCACAGGGGTGTGCTCACAGGCTCAGCGCTTACCGATGTGAAGGTCACTATTCTTACAGGAAGAGCACATGTAAAGCACACGGAGGGAGGCGATTTCCGCCAGGCTACATACAGAGCAATCCGCCAGGGGCTTAAATCCACAGAGAGCGTGCTGCTTGAGCCATACTACAGCTTTATCCTACAGGTGCCGATGGAGTATGTCGGCCGTGCGATGACAGATCTGGAGCAGAGATTTGCAAGAGCCGAGAGCCCGCAGTTTGCCACAACCGCTGCGAGGGAGATGGCAACAATTACAGGAAAGGCACCGGTTGCGACAATGCAGGATTATGTGAGTCTGGTGCATGCGTATACAAAGGGGCTCGGGCACCTGACACTGGAGCTGTGGGGTTATGATGAGTGTCACAATCCTGCGGAGGTGATTGCGCAGATGCACTATGACAGCGAGGAGGATTTCCGCAATCCGACAGGCTCGGTATTTTGTGCGCACGGCTCAGGCTACGTGGTGCCGTGGGATGAGGTCCCGGAGCATATGCACCTGCCGTATGTCTACCACGGAGATGAGTCTGAGGAGGCACTTGCAGCGAGTGCCCGCACGCAGAATGCATTTTCAGCGGAGGATGCGCAGGCGCTTGCCGGAAACCGCCGCAGGACGAGCTTTGAGAAAGCTGTTTCAGGTATGTCATCGGTGGAGCTTGATGAGCAGCTTGCAGATGTTTATGCCAGGGAGTTTGGCATGGGCAAAAACGATATCGCAGAGGATCAGAGGCGCAAATGGTCAGGTAAAAAGAAAAATGAGTATGAAGGTCTAAGTGGTAAACCGCGCACCGTAAAGCATGATAAGCACGGCAATCCGATTTATCCGAAGAAATCCCCGGGGGAAGAGTACCTGATAGTTGACGGATATAATATAATATTTGCATGGGAGGATTTAAAGGAGCTTTCACGCATAAACATCGATTCGGCGAGAGATGCGCTGAAGGATGTTTTATCGGATTATCAGGGCTATAAGGGCTGTCATCTGCTGCTGGTGTTTGATGCGTACAAGGTGAAGGGCAATGCCGGAAAGAGAGAGACCTTCCACAATATAGAGGTTGTGTATACAAAGCAGGACGAGACAGCCGATGCATTTATCGAAAAGACTGTGTTTGGCATACGTGACAGGTACAAGGTAACAGTGGCAACCTCTGACGGACTGGAGCAGCAGACGGTCATGAGCCTGGGGGCACTGCGAATGTCAGCCCGCGAGCTTAAGGAGCATATTGAGATGACGAAGCGTGCCGGGATGGAGGCATTCATATCAGGATAAACGGTCATGAATGGTAACAATATGTGTATAAAGAGATGTTTATAAAGACATTTGTATGTCATAAGCAGAGATATTATAATAGTAAACATGCAAGAACATCAGAGATAAGGAGACAAGAAAATGGTAGTAAACGAAAGCATGTACCAGCTCGGAAGCGTGCGCTCAGCAATCAGGGAGCTTTTCGAGTATGGTAAAAAAAGAGCAGCAATTGTAGGTAAGGAAAATGTATATGATTTCTCAATAGGAAACCCGAGCATACCGGCTCCGCAGATAGTAAACGACACAATAAAGGAGCTTGTGACAGATTATGATTCTGTTGCGCTGCACGGCTACACCTCAGCACAGGGAGACGTGGAAACGAGAGCGGCGATAGCTGAATTTTTGAACAACACACACGGCACACATTTTAATGCGGACAATCTTTACATGACAATGGGAGCAGCGGCATCGCTGTCAATCTGCTTTCGTGCGTTGACAAGCGACGCATATGATGAGTTTATTACCATAGCGCCATATTTCCCGGAGTACAAGGTATTTGTGAATGCAGCAGGAGCAAGGCTTGTAGAGGTGCCTGCAGACACAGAACATTTTCAGATAGATTTTGAGGCTCTTGAGGAGAGAATCAATGCGCACACCAGAGGTGTCATAATCAATTCACCAAACAACCCATCCGGCACAGTCTATTCTGAGGAGACCATCAAAAAGCTCTCAGACCTCCTTGAGAAAAAGTCTAAGGAGATAGGAAGACCGATATTCATCATCGCAGATGAGCCGTACAGGGAGATAGTCTACGACGGAATCAAGGTACCGTTTGTGACCAAATATTACGACAACACGCTGGTATGCTACTCATACAGCAAGTCACTTTCACTGCCGGGAGAGAGAATAGGATACGTCCTCGTGCCTGATGAGGTGTACGATAAGGCAGAGCTGTATGCAGCAGTCTGTGGTGCGGGAAGAGCACTCGGTTACGTGTGTGCACCAAGCCTGTTCCAGAAGATGATAGTAAAATGCCAGGGGGCAACCGGTGATATCAATGCCTACAAAGAAAACAGAGACCTTCTGTACGAGGGACTCACAAGGATAGGCTATCACTGCTTCAAGCCGGACGGAGCCTTTTATATGTTTGTAAAGGCACTCGAGGATGACAGCAATGCATTCTGCGAGAAGGCAAAGGAGGAGGATGTGCTCATAGTAGCAGCAGACGGCTTCGGCTGTCCGGGCTGGGTGAGAATATCATACTGTGTGGATAGGGAAATGATAAAGCGCTCCATGCCTGCGTTTGAAAAGATATACAAAAAATATAATAAATAATAGTTGATTATAACGAATAAAAAATGCACAAATCCCGAAAATTATCTAAAATTGTACGGCTTTCGGCATTTTTAATGTATACTTTTTACAAAATCTGTGGAAAAGGGCTCTGTGTGACCGTTGTGTGACCAAAGAGGTGTATAATCTTATTCAAGAGGAAAACGTATAAATAAAATATGAGGATAAGAACGCGTGCTTTGAGATAAGGAGCCGGAATATAATAGATTATCACAGAGCATACATAGGGACGAAAATGGAATTAAAGCCAGAAGCATTTAAAGGGATAATGTTCAAGGCAAAGAGATCGGAAAAAATTTTTAAAAAAATTTAAAAAAGTACTTGCATTATTCGTTTGACCATGATACTATAATACATGGTTCGTTGGTCAAGCGGTTAAGACGCCGCCCTCTCACGGCGGAAACACGGGTTCGATTCCCGTACGGACTGCTAAGTATTTAAAGCCGGTACATTCATGGAAACATGATGTACCGGCTTTTTCGTTGTATATATTCATATGAGGCAGAGCTATTTATGAGCAGCTGCAGCTACTGCATACTTTTATTATAAAAGTATGGTATAACATGAAAATTTCTCAATAAGGAAATCTGCCCTTGCAATATACCCCGCCGGGGTATATAATGCTCTTGAAGACAGATACCCATAAGGGGTATGGTTAGACATGTAAAACAAATGCATAATGCGGAACAAAGAACAAATGGAGGCACCCATGACAGAAAAAGAAACCAAATGCTGTTGCTGCAACCGCAAAAAAGAGCGGTCAGAGCAGGAATATAAGGATCTCATCAACAGACTTAGCCGTATAGAGGGGCAGATCCGTGGAATCAAGCGTATGCTGGATGAGGATTGCTACTGCCCTGACATCATCACACAGGTGGCGGCCGCAAATGCCGCGCTCAACAGCTTCAATAAAGTCCTTTTGGCCAATCATATAAAGACGTGTGTGGCAGATGACATAAGAGCCGGCAAGGATGAGACAATAGATGAGCTTTTGAACACACTACAGAAGCTTATGAAGTAGTATTATAAGAAGGCAGGTATAAAAATGAGTACAATAATCACAATATTAATAATAGCAATAATTGCCGCACTGGTGATTGTGGGCTTAAAGGAGACAATTAAGCATTCAAAGGGCGAGGGCGCCTGCTGTGGCGGTGGAGCCATGAAGGAGGACGAGGAAGCCACAGTACAGCTTACAGGCGAGATAGTCACGAGAGCAGATGTGCACATAGACGGAATGCACTGCATGAACTGCAAGAACTCAGTCACACGCTCGCTTCAGAAGATGAGCGGCGTATCGGCAGCTGTGGATTTAAAGCATGGCGTGGCACATGTTGAGGCAACCAGAGAGCTAAGCGATGAGGAAATCACATTTGCCATCGAAAGACTGGATTTCAAGGTGACAGGAATTGAGAGATTTTAGAAAAGGCTTCTGAATAGTTAGATTCGAATATTAGAAAGAAGGAAATACAGACAGTATGAAGCAATATACAGTTACAGGAATGAGCTGTGCGGCATGCTCTGCCAGAGTGGAAAAGGCGGTCTCTAAGGTTGATGGTGTGACGAGCTGTTCTGTCAGCCTTTTGACCAACTCGATGGGAGTCGAGGGAAGCGCGACAGATGCGCAGATAGTGGAGGCAGTAGAGCAGTCGGGCTATGGAGCGAGTCCCAAAGGCACAGCAACAGAATCAGATAATGACAAAGCAAATAACAGCTTAGAGCAGCTAAAGGCAGCGCAGGATGCGCTTGTAGACAGGGAGACACCGAAGCTTGTAAACAGGCTTATAGCATCGCTCATATTCTTAGTTGTTCTCATGTATTTTTCCATGGGACATATGATGTGGGGCTGGCCGTTGCCTGAGTTTTTCAATGGAAACCATGTGGCTATGGGGCTTTTGCAGCTTCTGCTTACAGTGGCGGTAATGGTCATAAACCAGAAGTTTTTTATCAGTGGCTTTAAGGGCTTGATTCACGGCGCTCCCAACATGGATACGCTTGTTGCGCTTGGCTCTGCGGCATCGTTTGGATACAGCGTGTATGCACTTTTTGCCATGACGGCTGCGCAGGTGAATGGCGATATGGATGCGGTCATGTCATATATGCATGAGTTTTATTTTGAATCCGCAGCCATGATTTTGGCACTGATTACTGTCGGAAAAATGCTTGAAGCGCACTCAAAGGGCAAAACAACAGACGCTTTAAAGAGCCTGATGCAGCTTGCCCCAAAGACAGCAACCGTTGTAAGGGATGGCGTGGAGCAGGAAATTTCTGTGGATGCAGTGAAAAAGGGCGATATTTTCGTGGTCAGACCGGGGGAAAATATCCCTGTGGACGGTGAAATAATAGATGGAACAACCGCTGTCAACGAATCGGCACTCACAGGAGAGAGCATCCCTGTGGATAAGCAGCCGAAAGATACAGTAAGCGCTGCAACAGTGAACCAGTCAGGCTTTATAAAATGCCGCGCAACCAGAGTAGGCGAAGACACCACACTCTCACAGATTATACAGATGGTGTCTGATGCCGCAGCGACAAAGGCTCCTATTGCAAAAATCGCTGACAGGGTATCGGGAGTATTTGTGCCGGCGGTTATTACAATTGCAATCATTACAATAATAGCATGGCTTATAGCCGGTGAGACCGTGGGCTTTGCGCTTGCCAGAGGCATTTCGGTGCTCGTGATAAGCTGTCCGTGTGCACTTGGACTGGCAACTCCTGTTGCGATAATGGTAGGAAATGGCAAGGGCGCAAAGAGCGGTATACTCTTCAAGACAGCGGCAAGCCTTGAGGCAACAGGCCGCACACAGATTGTGGCTCTTGATAAGACAGGCACCATAACAAGCGGTGAGCCGAAGGTGACGGATATCGTGCCGGATGAGACATTTTTTGAGAAAATCGGCAAGCATGCCGGTGAGTGTCAGCGTAAGGCAGACGATTTAAACCCGTACTCATCAAAAGATAAAGCACTGTGGTCAAGGAAGCTTCTTGCAATAGCCGCATCAGTCGAGGCCAAGAGCGAGCATCCGCTTGCAAAAGCCATTATGGAGCGCGCTAAAACGGATGAAATCGCTGTTGCAGAGGTGACGGATTTTAGCGCTGTTGTAGGAAATGGTCTGACTGCAATACTTGCAGGCAAAATGATAAAAGCGGGAAATCTTGCTTTTGTCAGCAAATTTGTAAAAGTGTCAGATGATATGCGCGCGAAAGCTGTCGAATTTTCAAAGGAAGGAAAAACTCCTCTGTTCTTTGCTGCAGATGACAGGCTTTGCGGTATCATAGCCGTTGCAGATACAATAAAGGAGGACAGTCCGGAAGCTGTCAGACAGCTTAAAAGTATGGGTATCAGAGTTGTTATGCTCACCGGTGACAACGAGCAGACTGCCAATGCCATTGGAAAGCAGGCGGGAGTGGACGAAGTCATCGCAGGTGTGCTTCCGGATGGTAAGGAGGCTGTCATAAGGAAGCTAAAAAAACAGGGCAGGGTAGCCATGGTTGGTGACGGAATCAATGATGCACCGGCGCTCACACGTGCGGATATGGGAATTGCAATCGGCGCGGGAAGTGATGTGGCAATAGATGCAGCGGATGTTGTCCTGATGAAGAGCCGCCTGATAGATGTACCGGCAGCAGTGCGGTTAAGCCGTGCTACATTGACAAATATACACGAAAATCTGTTCTGGGCATTTTTCTATAATGTAATAGGTATTCCACTTGCGGCCGGTTTGTGGTATCCTTTATTAGGATGGAAGCTAAATCCGATGTTTGGAGCGGCGGCGATGAGCCTGTCGAGCTTCTGCGTTGTTACCAATGCCCTGCGGCTGAATCTGTGCAGGGTGTATGATCCTAAGCATGACAGAAAAGCAACACCAGATAGAAAAAACAAAACAAATAAACCAAATGAAAGTGAGGAAAAATCAATGACAAAGACAATGAATATCGAAGGAATGATGTGCGGCCACTGTGAGGCAAGAGTAAAGAAGGCACTCGAGGCGCTTGATGCAGTTAGTGAGGCAGCAGTAAGCCATGAGAGCGGAACTGCAGTAGTGACATTAAGCTCTGACATTTCTGATGAGAAATTAAAGGAGACTGTAGAGGCTGAGGACTACAAGGTTACATCAATTCAGTAATCAGTCAGACAGTATAACAATATGAAGAAATATATAGCATTGGTATTGGCTGCAGTGCTGGTGCTTGGGATTTTTACAGGATGTGGTAACAAGGGCAACAAAGAGACAGAATCACAGACAGATGAGAAAGCCACTGAGTCGGTGAATTCTGCAGAAAATAATACTGAGGACAGTACGCAAAGCAGTACAGAAAATCAGAATGTGGCTGACACAGAGCAGCTCACCACAGAAAACGGACAGGAGAGCTCAGTTCTTGCCTGTCCGTCAGTAAACGGTAAGCTGCATGTGGAGGGCAGCAAGCTCGTTGATCAAAATAACAACGAGGTGCAGCTTCGCGGAGTCAGCACACACGGTCTTGCGTGGTATCCACAGTATGTGACCAATGATTGCTTTGCCACGCTGAAAAAGCTTTGGAGCAAACGTGGTGAGGCTCGCCATGTACACCTACGAAAGCGGTGGCTACTGCACAGATGGTGACAGGCAGCAGCTTGAGACACTTGTGCAAAACGGAGTGCAGTACGCGTTCAACAACGACATGTATGTCATCATCGACTGGCATGTGCTAAACGAGGGCAATCCAAACCGCTACAGTGATGTGGCAAAGACTTTTTTTGCCAAGATGGCACAGCAGTATGCCTCATACAACAACGTGATTTACGAGATTTGCAATGAGCCGTGCAACGGTGCGACCTGGGGAGAGGTGAAGTTTTATGCCAGCGAGGTCATTCCGTCAATCAGAAGCTACGACAAGGATGCAGTCATACTGATAGGCACACCTAACTGGAGCCGGGATGTGGATGAGGCAGTCAAGGACCCTGTCACAGGATATGATAATATCATGTATACACTGCATTTCTATGCCGCAACCCACAAGGAGGACTTGCAAAACAAGCTAAAATCGGCGGCAGACGCCGGACTGCCGATATTTGTATCAGAGTTTGGCATCTGCAGCGACGACGGAAACGGTCAGGTGGACATAGATTCCGCAAACAGCTGGATCAGCCTGCTCGACAGCTACGGCATCAGCTATGTGTGCTGGAATCTTTCCAATAAGGACGAAAAATCAGCGCTTCTAACACCTGCCTGCGATAAGACAAGCGGCTTTACCTATGAGGATCTAAGCGATGAGGGCAAGTGGCTGTATGGTGTGCTCACAAGTCATGTGACACCGGTCTTGAATTAACGAAAAGCCTCAGATGTACGGAAAACGGCGCACCTGGCAATGCAGGGATAGAAGCATCCATACACTCAGCCGGCATGCACATGAGGCAGATGCAGATACTTCTCTCTGGTGGCAAGTCCGCCGCGGATATGGCGCTCGGACTTGTTGATATCGAGAATGTGACGCGCTTTTGCGGCAAGCTCCGGGTCTATGCGAAGCAGCCTGTCAGCATCCGTGATATCCTTGTGCACAGTGGATTTGCTGATGCCAAACTGCTTTGCAGCCTGACGCACCGTGGCATTGTTTTCAACTATGTAGTTGGCGATTTCCACCGCCCTTGTCTCAATATATGATTTCAAAAAATACTCCTGCATATTCTGTTGTTACAGTTTATGCGGGAGTATTTTTAATATTACACACAGGTTGTAATTCTATTTACGTTTTTCGCAATAAAATAAGAAAACGGTTTTTAACCGTAGGAAAGCTGTATATTAAGTGAATTAAGCGTATGCGGATGCGATGAGCTTAATACATTTATCGTATCCAAGCACAGAGCTGTTTAGCACAAGGTCATAATTTTTCCTGCTGCCCCACTCCTTGTCGGTAAAGTAGCGGTAATTTACAGAGCGCTTCTTATCGACATCCTTTAGCAGCTTTTTGACCTCGTCATCGCTCTTATGGTAGAGCTTTTTTATTCTTGCAGCCTTCTCAGGCTTATTTCCCTCTATAAAAACATTCAGCACATCATCCCTGTCAGAAAGAATGTAGTCTGCGCAACGTCCCACAATAACGCATGGCTCTTTTTGCGCAATATCCTTGATGAGCTTCTGCTGAATATTGAAAATCTGGTCGGAAAGAGAAACTCCTGTGATGTCGCGCCCCACAAATGCATATGAAAAAATACTTCCGGCAGGTGCATATTCGCCCTGGTTTGCAACAATCTGCTCAGAGATACCGAGCTCCTTTGCCACATGCTCAATTATTTTTTTATCGTAAAACTCAATGCCGCATTTTTGAGCAATCTGCTCGCCGATAAAGCGACCGCCACTGCCAAACTCTCGGCTTATAGTGATTATTTTAAAACTCATGATGAAACCTCCCAGCCTATAAAAGTGTTTATAACTCATTATAACGTAATTGCACATAAAATCAAAACATAAATTTAACAAAATCGCTTGCAGATAAGCACTCCGTAATCTATAATGACATAAGAAAACATGTTGCTTTTACGTAATCAATGAGATGGCAGCATGGCGAATAAACATTTAGGAGGAAAACATGGATCAGGAAAAGGTCATAGTCATAGACTTTGGTGGTCAGTACAATCAGCTTGTTGCGCGCCGTGTCCGCGAGTGCAACGTGTACTGTGAGATTTACTCATACAAAATAGACATTGAGAAAATCAAAGAAATGAATCCAAAGGGCATCATCCTTACAGGAGGTCCAAACAGCTGTTATGAAGAGAATTCACCATCATACCAGAAAGAGCTGTTTGAGCTGGGAATACCGGTGCTTGGCATCTGCTATGGTGCACAGCTTATGATGCATAAATTAGGCGGAAAGGTAATCACACCGGAGGTTGGAGAGTATGGAAAGACAGAAATCACATATTCTGCAAACGGCGTGATGTTCAAGGATCTGCCATCAGAATCAGTATGCTGGATGAGTCATTTCGACAGAATTGCAGAGGCTGCACCGGGCTTTGAGGTAGTTGCGCACACTGCAGACTGTCCAATAGCCGCAACACAGAATGTTGAGAAAAAATTATATGCAGTACAGTTCCATCCGGAGGTACTTCACACCAAGAACG
>OHUC01000423.1_pt1 | contig 11083 bp, 9 predicted proteins | sample 1579121 | NCBI WGS metagenome assembly OHUC01 (sample SAMEA3879555, study PRJEB24766) | human gut metagenome | biome: human-associated habitat; feature: feces | place: USA | collected 1985/1987
GTACAAGTATTGTACAAAGCTTTTTTGCCCAGGTTTATGGGTGGATGTTTTTTGGACTTTTATCAACGGGGATAGTCGCCTATTATACGGCACATTCTCCGGCGTTGTTAAATCTGATCTTTGGCAGTCAAATAACGTTTTATGCGTTTTTGTTTGCGCCGATCGTGTTGGTTATGATCATCAGCAGCAAAATCAATTCGCTGAGTGCGAGTATGGCCAGCTTTCTGTTTTTTGTTTATTCAGCTGTAACCGGCGTTACACTGTCGGCAATTTTTCTTATGTATACGCAGGAGTCCATTGCAACGACTTTTGGGATAACGGCAGGTACTTTTGGCGCAACAGCTCTTTTTGGATATGTCACTAAAAAGGATTTAAGCAAAATGGGCAGTATCTTGTTTATGCTTTTGATTGGTCTGATCATCGCTTCGGTCGTCAATATGTTTTTGAAAAATGACACTATGATGTGGATTCTTACTTATGTGGGGATCGTTATCTTTGTTGGCCTTACTGCTTACGATATGCAAAAGCTTAAAAAAATCGCTCACAGCATAGATGACGATGAAAGCAGTATTGCCAAGTTTGCGGTGCTGGGTGCACTGACTTTGTATCTTGATTTTATTAACCTGTTTTTACGGCTGCTGCAGATTTTTGGTAAGAAGCGTTAAAAGTTGCATGTTTTGATAACAGATAGATTGTTTATAGATATGGGAGATTTTGTTGGTGAATGTAAAAAACAGCTGATCTTTATTTTAGGGTCAGCTGTTTTTATTTGTTCAGCAGTTCTAAACGCTTAAAATAGTTAAAAGATTATAAGGCTATATGTTTGTCAATATCGGCCGAAAAATATTTAGATTATAGCATTAAAAAATTTCCTTTTTGCAAAATCTCTAATATAGTTGTGCAAGCTTGCCTGTTTTTGGTATAATATAGTGATAATAAGGAAGGTGGGTAAACGAGTGAAGAGCAAAAAGCTTGGCATTATGGGCGGCACTTTTGATCCTGTTCATTTGGGGCATCTGCAGACGGCCAAGTTTATTTACGAGCATTTGGGCTTGGAAAAAATAATTTTTGTTCCTGCGTTTATTGCGCCTCATAAGGTTGGTCTGGAGTTTGCACCTGCTGCTGACCGTTATCGGATGACGGAGCTGGCAACAGAGCCTTATCATTATTTTGAAGTTACTGATATTGAATTGCAGCGCAGCGGAGTTTCCTATACTTATGATACGGTTATGGAGCTAAAGGCCCGCTATCCAGAATATGAGCTGTATTTTATTATTGGTGCCGACGCTGTGCCGATGCTGAACACCTGGCACCGCATCAGGGAATTGCTGGCAGAAGTGACTTTTATAGCTGCTGACAGGCCCGGTTATGGGCAGACTATTGACAAGGTTTGCGAATTTTTTGGCGAGCCTGCTAAGAATAAAATTATACTTTTGGATACTCCTGAAGTAGATATTTCTTCGACTGGCATTCGTGAACGTGTCAGACGAGGACTTTCTATTAAGGGTCTGGTGCCGGAAAGTGTAGAAAAGTATATTTTAGAGGAGCATCTCTACCAGTCTTAATGGTAGTGAGAGGAGTTGTTATCATGCTGGATATCACAGAAATGAAAAAACTTCTTAAAGCATCTTTGCCTCATAAGCGTTTTAAACATTCTTTGGCTGTATACGATACTGCTCTTGAACTGGCAGCTGTTTACGGACTGGATAAGGAAAAGGTTGGCGTGGGGGCATTACTGCACGATTGCGGGCGTGAGATACCTACGCGTGATCTTTTGATGCATACAATTGCTTTGGGTTTACCAATGGATGATGTCGAAAGGAATCAGCCTATTTTACTGCATGCCAAACTGGGCGTATATTACGCCCGGGAAAAATACGGCGTTACCGATCAGGAAATTTTGGATGCTATCCGTTTTCATACTACTGGTGCGGCAGGCATGAGCAAGATGGCGATGGTTGTCTATCTGGCTGATCTGCTGGAGCCGACCCGTGATTTTGCAGGTATCGAGGAAATGCGCCGGCTGGCTAAGGTTGACCTGGAACAGGCCATGATAAAGGCTTATGCGCAGACGATACGTTATTTGCTGGAATACGACCTTTTGGTACACCCTCATTGCATAGAGGGGTATAACGAATTGGCGGCTAAGTTTAAAAGGCTTAAATTGAATTTGTAGGAGATGCCAATGTCTGTGGAAGAAAATAGAGAGAGCAGGCCTGTCCGCAAGAAACGTAAATTACGTTGGGGCAGGCTGGTATTTGTACTGTTGGTTTTGGCGGTACTGCTGACGGGAGCTTTTTGGGGAACAGTCTGGATCTATGACAATTTTATCAATCCGCCGAAGGTTGATGTTGTTGGTGCCAGCGACAAGATAACCCAAAATGAAAAATTGAACAAGCGCATCAATATTTTGCTTTTGGGTATAGATGACGGTGACAGTGATGCTGCTCCGGATGAACCAAAGCGAACTGACGCGATGATGCTGGCCAGCTTTGACCCCGGCGATAATAAGGTTGCGCTGCTTTCGCTGCCGCGTGACACCAAGGTGCAGATTCCGGGCCGGGCTGGTTGGGATAAGCTGAATGCAGCCTATGCTTACGGCGGTGTGATGATGGCCAAGCAAACTGTAGCCAATCTGCTGCAGGTACCGATCCATTATTATGTTTTAGTGGACTGGCGTGCGTTTATTGATGTTATCGATCTGATCGGCGGCGTTGATTTATATGTGGAAAAGGATATGTATTATGAAGATCCTTACGCCGATCTTGTTATTGATATTAAACATGGCTATCAGCATCTGGACGGTAAGCGGGCAGGCGAATATGTGCGTTTCCGCAAAGATGAGCTGGGTGATATTGGCCGCGTGCAAAGGCAGCAGAAGTTTATGAAAGCGGCGGCAGCACAGATTTTCAATATCGATACGGTGACTAAGATCCCGGCGCTGTTTTCGACTGTTGACAGACATGTGGAGACCGATATGAACACTTTGACGATGATCAAGGCTGCAAACAGCTTTAAGCTGTTTGGTGACGAAAAGGTCAAGTCGGGTATGCTGTATGGTAATTTTGACGATACAGAAGGTATCAGCTATTGGGCTACATCACGCGAGGAAGTTCAAAAATCTTTGGACGAAATCGGCATTCCCTATATGAAAGATGATGAAGATGAACAAGAATAAAGGAGGCGAAAAGATGGATTTTACTACTAAAGAAATTGCACACAAGATCGCGGCGGCAGCCTGCGATAAAAAAGCAAAGGATATTTTGCTGCTGAATATGGAGAACATTTCTCCTGTAACTGATTATTTTATTATTGCCAGCGCTGGAAATAATATTCTAGTTAAAGCTATTGCTGACAATATCGAAGATAAATTGGCGGAGGCAGGCATTTTTGTTACTCACAAAGAAGGCTATGCTGAAGGCCGTTGGATTTTGATGGATTATGGTAATTGTGTTGCGCATATCTTTATTGAAGAAGAACGCGAGTTCTATAATCTGGAACAACTGTGGGCTGATGCTCCGTCGGAAGAATTTGTGGAGAGCAAAAATGACTGATGAAAAAGACATGGCAAAGCAGCTTAAATATCGTGCGGGTGACGTTGTTACTTTAAAAGTGGCACGTCTGGGCGAAATGGGCGCTTTCCTTGACGCTGGTACTGGCGATACTTCTGATGATATCCTGCTGCATAAGCTGCAGCAGACGGAAGCGGTCAATGTTGGCGATGAAGTTAAAGTCTATTTGTATAAAGATCCGCATGGCCGTTTGACGGCGAGCCAGAAATTACCGAAAATGCGCGAAGGGCAGATCGGTTACGTTAAGGTTTTAAGTGTGACCAAGGACGGCGGGTTTGTGGATATTGGCGCTGAACGCGGTGTATTTTTGCCGTACAGCGAAATGCGAGGGCATGTGTCGCCGGGTCAGCTGGTCTGGATAAAGCTGTATCGCGATAAAACAGGACGCCCTGCTGTCAGTATGCGGGTGGAAGAAGAAATGCTGAAGGCTTCCAAACCTGCTGTTGGTGTCAAGGTCGGCGACAGCGTGACAGGTACTATCTATAATATCCTGCCGGAAGGTTTCTTCATTTTTACTAATCAGCGCTTTTTGGCGTTTCTGCATCGCAGTGAAGTTCCCGGCGGGCGTTTGGATTTTGGTCAGGAGATCACGGCTCGCATCACTTATATTCGTGAGGATGGCAGGGTAAATCTGTCCTTACGCCAGCAAAAAGAAAATGCTATGATCGCCGATGCGGAAGATATTTTAAATTTTTTACATAAACGGAATGGTAAAATGCCTTACTGTGATACTACACCGATGGAAATCATTAAGGAAAAATTTGGTATCAGTAAAGCAGCTTTCAAACGTGCTTTGGGGCATTTAATGAAGGAAGGCCTGATCGTGCAGGAAGAAGGCTGGACTATGCTGACTGAAAAAGGACTGCAAAGCGAAAAATAAGTAAAGACTCTCGTTTGGGCGAGAGTCTTTTTTTTGTGCGTTATTTGTGAATGTTAAAAAACATTTCTTAAAGAACAAATATTGGAAATTGTTTAAGAGTAAGGTATAATGTAGACAATAAGAAGTTTGAAATAGAAAGAGGAACTATTATGGACTCTAGCGGCTTAAAAGAAGATATTTTTTACAGTTCCAGCTGGATGCAGGAAATATTGGAAATCAGTAATATTGGTTTATGGCTTTTGGAAATAAACAAAAATAATACTGACGTGCGTCTGTATGCCGATGATAAAATGTTAGAACTTTTAGGGCTGCAGAAGAGTTTATCGCTGGAAGATAATTATAAACATTTTGCGCAAGGCGTGCTTGCAGAAGATCTGGAAATAGTGCAGAAATATATTGAACAGATGCTGACGACCAAAAGGCTGGTAGAGGTTCAGTATCGCTGGAAGCATCCATGGTGGGGCACAATTTTTATTCGCTGCAGCGGCAAGTTATATAAAGAAGACGATAATGCTTATTATATTCGCGGTTATCATCAGAATGCCAGCGATGTTGAGGTCTTAAGACAGGCCAATATCGAAAAGAGCAGGCAGCTGATAGAAGTTGTACGTAAACGTGATTATTATGACGAGCTGTTTCAGTCCGTATTGTGCGGTATCGTTCAATACAGGCCACAGGCTGACGGAAGTATTGTTTTTCAAAATGCCAATATGGAAGCTATCAGGATTTTTGGTTATGAAAAAGAAGAATTCTGGAAGCGTAAATCCTGGCGGATAGAAGATCTGGCTGCGCCGGAAGACTGTGATAGAGTATATCAGAGCATGAACGCGATACTGCTGGGCAAGGGGAAACAGTCTTTTGAATATCGGGCGCTGAGGGCCGATGGTACTTATTGCTGGATCATTGGCAGCGGTGAATATATCAAAAATATTGACGGAGAACGTGTTATTCAAAGTGTTTTTCTGGATATTGACAACAGAAAGCAGATGGAGCTGCTTAATCAGGAATTGCTGGAGCAGGATAAGGGTACTCAGGAACTGCTGCGCCAGGTTCTGGAAGGAACAAAAATTTTCCATTTTTATTATTATCCGCAAAAACGTCTGGAAGTTATGCCGGTAAGAACCAGTAAATATTTTAACTGTAGTATGGAATACAGGAATATTCCGGAAAGCTTTGTGGAAGATTTTGTGAGCGGTGAAAGTAAGGCAGATTGCTATGCGATGTACGAAGCTATTCATAATGGGGCTAAAACTGCATCTTCCACATTCTGTGACAAGAACAAGCAGTGCTGGGTGCGGGTAACAATGACTGTTATGTCATGGGATGATCAGCAGCAGCCGACTTTTGTCATTGGTATCATTGAGGATATCAGCGAGCAAAAAGGAATGGAGCTTGAAAAAATCGAGCTGCAGTCTATTTATAATTTTACGATAGAACATGACTATGATGCTGTTTGCATCTGTGATTTAAACAGTGGTGATTATGTGATGCGTTTTGCCGGTTATTGCGCTCATTACGGCTTGCCGCTGCGTGGCAGCATTAATGAACAGCTGCCGGTATTTATAAAAGAGTTTGTTTGTGAAGAAGATTGTGAGCATTTAAAAAGCTGGAGTATTGATAGTTTGCTGAAGTGCCTGGAGCAGGAAGAGGCTGTTATGCTGTATTTCCGTTCATCCGCTAAAGACGGGTACAGATATAAAGAAGTTAAGCTTTCATATTTTGGTAAATTAAAAGAACGGCTGCTTTTGACGATGCGCGATATCCATGAACGCACGATGCAGGAGGAAGCAAATAAACAAATCATCAGTGACGCATATCAGCTGGCTTTACAGGCCAATCAGGCCAAAAGTGAATTCTTTTCAAAAATGTCGCATGATATCAGAACGCCGATGAATGCTATTATGGGGCTGGCGGCTTTAGCGGCACATTGCGACGACAAAGATCATGTAGATGATTATTTGAAAAAAATTGTCACTTCTGGCAAACATATGCTGGAGCTGTTGAATGAGGTTCTGGATATGTCGAAGATCGAAAGCGGCAAAACAGAATTGAACTCGGAAGCATTTTTATTAAAAGAAAAAGTTGAGGAAGCATTAGATATCATTAAACCTGCTGTTGAGGAGAAACGGCATCAGCTGATTGTGGAAACAGAGGCACTGAAAAATATAACTGTGCTGGGTGACGCGCTGAGACTGCAGCAGATATTACTTAATCTGTTGTCCAATGCCGTTAAATATACGCCTGATGAAGGTGTGGTAAAGCTGACGGTTACTGTTAAGCCGTTACCACATGATCTGGCTGTTTTTGATTTTATTGTAGAAGATAACGGCATTGGGATGGAACAAAGTTTTATCGAGCGTATTTTTGAGCCGTTTATAAGAGCAGAAGATTCTCGGGTCAGTAAAATACAGGGAACTGGTCTGGGCATGACGATCAGTTTGAACCTGGCAAAACTGATGAACGGGTCGATCGATGTTGAGAGCTGTGTTGGTAAGGGCAGTAAGATCACTGCTTCTGTTTGTCTGAAGGTGCAGCGTCAGAACGGAGTTGCGGTCGAGTATGAACAACCTGCCGGTGATAACGAAAATGCTGCTGATATTGATTATAGCGGTAAACGGGTACTGGTAGTTGAGGATAATGCAATCAATCTGGAAATTGCTTTAGAGTTTTTGAAGCTGTTGGGCTTGACTTGTGAATCCGCTGGTGATGGTGCAAAAGCATTGGAAAAATTCCTGGCGGCGCCTGAAGGATATTATGATTTGATTTTTATGGATATCCAGATGCCAACTATGAATGGCTATGAAGCGGCAAGAGCAATCAGAGCTGCTTCTCGCAGTGATGCGGTCCGGATTCCGATTATTGCCATTACTGCGAATGCTTTTTCGGAAGACGTGAAAATGGCGCTGGCCGCGGGGATGAATGCACACATAGCCAAGCCGTTTGAACTAAGGCTTTTGAAAAAAATAATACGTCAATGGCTGAAATAAGACGACTGGAAGAAGCTCCGTTTTGTAGGGGCTTCTTTTTTGTGTTATAATGCAGATATCTATTTCAGAAAAGAGCGGAGAGAAACCATGGATTATTTTGTCTTGACAGTTGCTTCGTTGATATTATTTGCTGCTACTTTTTTCAGTACTGTAACTGGTTTTGGCTTTGCGCTGATCGCAGCTCCTGTATTAACGATGGTCATGGGGCCGAAAGAGACAGTTGTATTTGTTATTATCGCCGGTGTTATTGTGCGGGTGATCATGATGTGGCGTACCTGGGGAGAATTTGAGTGGCAGACAGTTTTGATAACAGCTGCCGGCAGTCTGTTGGGGATTATTCCCGGAGCGTATCTGCTGAAAGTGGCTGATGCCAATCATTTAAAGATTTTATTAGGGATAGCGCTTTTGCTTGTAACGCTTTTGATGGAATTAAATTTTGTGCCTGAGGTCAAAAATAAAAAGCTGGGACGTGTTTCTGCTGGTTTTTTAAGCGGTTTTTTCAGTGCGACTACCAGTATCAGCGGGCCGCCGATCGCTTTATATTTTTTGAGTGAGAATATGGAGAAAAATTTGCTGCGCGCCAATATGATCTGGATCTTTGCTATCGGCAGTTTTTGTACTTTAGGCAGTTTTTTTGTTGCGGGTACATTTCAGGGTGGAAATTTGATTGCTTTGTCGCTGTATGTGTTGCCGGCAGTACTTTTAGGCTGGTGGCTGGGAGAAAAAATGTTTTTCCGTATCAATCAGCATTTATTTAAGCGCATTGCGCTGCTTGTAGTATTGATAGGCGGGGTAATGACTTTGGGAAGTGGCATCAACGGTGTGCTCCATTGATTTTGTTGTAACATTGTTTACAATAGACGGTGCATAAAAATTAATTTTTTTGAATTTTATGCTTTTGCTTGACACCTTTTTGATACGGGTCTAAAATAACAACAATTAAGTTTTACACAAGAAATTTAAATTAGGTGGGTTGATCGTGGAATCTGTTTTGAGAACTAATTGGGTAAATGAATATGCTTTTGACTTTAGCCGGGGCTATTTTTATTTTAGCGCTGGTTATTTTACTTGCTCAAAACTGCATAATTCTATTACCGTAAACAGATGCCGATACCGTAGCTGAGATATGCTGCTGTAAATAAGAAGATGAATTTTTAATCAGGCTCTCTTACGAGGCCTGATTTTTTTTATTATCTTGTGTAAATAAAAATGAAATTAAGGAGTGGAGATAAATGATTATAGTAATGAAACCGGGGATTCCCGCAGGAGAGGAATTGAGAGTAAAAAGCTTGATGGAAAGTAAGGGGTTTCAGATCCATGAAAGCCGCGGTGCTAATTTTACCCTGTTCGGTGTAGTAGGTGATACGGCTGCCTTCGATATGAATCAGCTGAGAGTATATGACTGCATTGACAAGGTTATGCGTGTGCAGGAGCCTTATAAACGTGCTAACAGGATGTTTCACCCGGAAGACAGTATCGTAGATGTATGCGGGGTGAAGGTGGGAGGCAAACAGATCACGGTAATGGCAGGCCCTTGTTCAGTAGAGACGCGGGAACAGATTATCGGCGTGGCGGAGGATGTGAAGCAAATGGGCGCTGCGATCCTGCGTGGCGGCGCTTTTAAGCCGCGTACTTCTCCATACTCTTTCCAGGGACTGCAGGAAACCGGACTGGATTTATTAAAGGAGGCTAAAGCTGTTACCGGGCTGCCGATCATTACAGAAATTATGGCAGCAGATAAGATCGAACGTTTTGTAGAAGATGTGGATGTGATTCAGGTAGGCGCCCGCAATATGCAGAATTTCGAGCTTTTGAAGGAGCTGGGCAAGACAGATAAACCGATTTTGCTGAAACGCGGTTTGTCTGCGACGATAGAGGAGTGGCTGATGTCGGCTGAATACATTATGGCCGGCGGTAATGATAATGTTATTTTGTGTGAACGCGGTATCCGTACCTTTGAAACTTATACCCGTAATACTTTGGATCTGAGCGCGATCCCGGCAGTAAAAAAACTAAGCCATTTACCGATCGTCATTGATCCGAGCCATGCTTCCGGCATGTGGTGGATGGTTGAACCGATGGCCAAAGCTGCTATCGCAGCCGGTGCAGACGGATTGATCATTGAGGTACATAACGATCCCGAGCATGCACTGTGTGACGGGGCACAATCACTGAAGCCGGAACGCTTTGCACACCTGATGGGTGAATTGAAGGGCATTGCGCAAATAATCGGCAGAGAGATGTAGGATATAGTATAATAATGTTAAAAACGGCTGTTTGCTTGATAAAAAACAAGAAGCCGTTCAAATTATCGTAGGATTGTAGAATGGAGAAAGTTTAACGAGGTGAACGTAGTGGAAAGTGGTTTTAGAAGCACGGATTGGCAGCAGCTTACTTTTGCTGTGGTAGGTATGGGACTTATCGGCGGTTCTTATGCCAAAGCGCTGAGGCGCCTGGGCGTAAAGAAGATCATCGGTGTCGATACTGACGGCAAGGTGCTGCGGCAGGCTCAGGAACAGGCTGTTATCGACGAAGCTCTTTGTGGGGCAGGTCCAGGACTGCAGGCGGCAGATGTAGTGATCTGTTCGGTTTATCCGGCAGCTACGCTGGATTTTGTAAAAAGTGCGGTGCCTTTTTTGCAGAGTGATGTTTTGATAACCGATGCTACAGGCATTAAAGGCAGCTTGCCTGAGGACGTGCAGCGACTGCTTACCGGAAGGATGGAATTTATTGCGGGGCATCCGATGGCCGGCCGTCAAGGCAGCGGTTTGGGTATGTCCCAGGCCGAGATTTTTGACGGTGCCAATTATATCGTGGTGCCGGCAGCTTTTAACAGCAGTGGGGCGATCGAATGGCTGAGCAGCTTTGCAGGCGCGATTGGCTGCGGGCAGGTAGTGCAGGTTGATGCCGTTGAGCATGACCGCATTATCGCCTATACCAGTAATTTGCCTCATGCTTTAGCGGTAGCGCTGATCAACAGTGCTTCTTATAATGAAAATACGAAATATTTTATTGCCGGCAGTTTTCGCGATGGAACAAGGGTCGCAGATATCAATCCGTATTTATGGAGCGATTTGTTTTTGGCGAACCGGGAAAACGTTCTGCAGGAATTAGCTGCATTCAGCCAGCAGTTGGAACGCTGGCGCGAAGCGCTGACAGCTGCCGACACGCAGGCCCTGCAGGAAATGATGCGGGAAGCTGCGATTAAAAGAAAGGATTTGTACTGATGCGTACGATTACAGTAGAGTTAGGTGAGAAAACATATAATATTGAAATCGCAGCCGGGCTGCTGGATCAGATCGGGGCAAAGGCCAGAGTGCTTTCTCAGGCGGTAAAAGCGGCAATCATCAGCGACAGCAACGTAGATCCCTTATATGGCGAGAGGCTGGAACGCAGCCTGGCTGCCAGCGAGTTTGAGGTTACGAGGATAGTTTTTGCCGCCGGTGAGCAAAGTAAAAATTTAACTGTGCTGGGTCAGGTTTATGACGAACTGGCACGGGCAGGCTTGACGCGCAGTGATTTGATCCTGACTTTGGGCGGTGGTGTGCCGGGCGATTTAGGCGGATTTGCGGCAGCTACCTTTTTGCGCGGCATTGATTTTATTCAGGTACCGACCTCGCTTTTAGCGCAGATCGACAGCAGCG
>OHUC01000431.1_pt1 | contig 10986 bp, 9 predicted proteins | sample 1579121 | NCBI WGS metagenome assembly OHUC01 (sample SAMEA3879555, study PRJEB24766) | human gut metagenome | biome: human-associated habitat; feature: feces | place: USA | collected 1985/1987
AATTTACCTGCAAATCCCGGTTTTATCGCGTTTTGCTATATCATAGAGTCTCACTCAGTCTCAAATCTCGTGAGACTTCGTTGAGACTAACTTTGGAATATTCGTTTTTTAAGAAATCACTATAAGAATATTTGCCTTTGAAGGTTTATTATATTTATGCTATTCAATTACCGACTTTTTGGAATCAATCAACGACTTATTGACTACAACAGCTAACTTTTTCAGTTAATCAGCGGTTTTTTCAATAATAACATTTCCCACTTATAAAGTATAACTAACCACCTACAATAGTAAACGCACCGTAAAGTTTTACTTCCACATTATCCATTAGCATACCTCTAACTCATTATTTCCCCCGCAAATGTAACCTTTTGATAAAGCATGTGCCGGAGCCTGCATAAATACAGGCTTTGGGCATTCTAATGCATCATTCAAACTTTTTCTAGTTCAATTTTTATTATAAAAGCAGTTATTTTCTTATATGATTCTAGTGCCGAACATATAAATATCTATGTCTCCCTTCATATACTGATATATCCGCTTCTTTATTAGGCGTAAGTTTTTCAAAATTATAGATTTTATCCACCATATGTTTCTCCTTACTATGTACGAACTTGATTTTTCTCGATATTACACTATATTTATGCTTCATAAAATTTTAATTTTAAAATCTTTTTGTTTAAAATCTTTTTGTAAAAGTGTATTGGCTTTAATATCATGTAACCATGCTGCTATAATCACAGTTTCTTTGTCAGCACCATATTTTTCTGCCAGTATCTCTGCATTTTTCACCACTGCTTCAATGTGATAATAGCACCCCATTCCAAATTTGTTAGTTGGTTGCTTGCACCTGTGATATACTTCTTTCTGTAAATATTCTATGATATCAGTTCTCGTTTTTTATTCCTCTAAAATTCACATATCTGTTAATAGATATCTCTATGTCCCTCTATTTTTTTATACTTTCAGTTATATCTTTGAAAGAAGAAATCATATCTACTACGTTGCCCATCTTTCGTGCTTTTTTCCTTGCTATTCTTCTAGAGTCTCCTGATATGGTTGAAAAATCATATGTGAATTTTTCAATAATTTTCTTAATTACCCACACAACAAGAGCTGTTGTCAAAAACGATATAATATATGGCATAAATATAATAATTGCTTGCAACATGCCATCCATAATCGCTTTATTCATCATTTCTCCTATATTTACCAAATCTCAATCTCCTCTCTTCTTATAATGTATCATCAACAAAATTTTTCATCTGTAAATACTTTTCTATCAATTTCGGCTGTATCAAAGGGTATGTCCAATTCTCAGGCAACTTATCCATAAGAACAACCTTCTCCATTTCGCTATGTAATTCTTTCGTAAATTCCGTTATCTCCGCAAAATAAAGCAGTCCAAATGTTTCTTCACCAGTATCATTTACTCTAGTCTTACCTGTCACCGAATATACGCATATTGGTTTTATCTCAAATTTGATAGCTCCTGTTTTTTCCTGCAACTCTCTTTTAGCAGTTTCAAGAATATTTTCCCCAGCTTCTCTATGCCCTCCCGGCACTTCATATGTATCTCTTTCTTTATGCTTGCAAAATACCCACTTTCCGTTACTCTGTGAGATAATTACTGCAAATTTCAATAGTTCGTCATTAACTGTATCATAAAATCTTACTTCCACCATATTTCCTCTCCATGTACATATCTATAATATTTCATTCTCAATAAAATCCGCAATTCCCTCTTCATCATTTGAACCAATTACAATATCCGCTCTCTCTTTTACCTCATCAATCGCATTCCCCATTGCAACACCTGTTCCACATAATTCAAGCATTCCGATATCTGCATAATCATCTCCAAATGCAATAATTGAATCTGTACTAAATCCACATACTTCCGTAATCTTCATAATTGCGTTTTCTTTCGTCACATTCTTTTTTGTAAACTTGTACCAAAATCCATCAGAGAAACGAATACAATCACAATCAGAGAGACTTCGAGCTAGCTTATCTGCCTTATCTTGATTAAATATCTCAACACACATTTTTAATGAACATTCGTTAAAATCTGAAAAATCTGTATAAATACTATCTCCCCAACTCTTATCTAACTTCTTAGGATCTATTTTATAATTCCAATAATGTGCATCTATTGTATCTATCGTAATTTCGCAATCATTTCCACAAATATTTCTTGCCATGTCAATCATCACATTAGTTTCTTCTTCGGAAAATTCTGCCCTATAAATATATTCTGTTTTGTATTTTACTAATGCCCCTCCACTCGATATTAAAATATCGGGCATCAATTCATTTAAAAATACCAAAGAGTTTTGCTCACTTCTGGAGGTAGAAACACCTATCAATATATCATTTTCCCTGCATTTTTTTAGAGCTGATAACGTTCTAGTTGATATTGTTTTGTCACTCTGTAATAAAGTTCCGTCTAAATCAAGTAAAAGAAGTTTGCATTTCTTCATATCATTTTTTCCTTTTCATTCATCTCAATAATTACATTTGCATCAATTACTCTCCCCACAAATAGAGCCAAACTAGAGCCATTTGATAAAACAAATGCCGGAAACCCGCATAAATACAGGCTTTCGGCATTTTAGTCCGTTATTCAAACTCGGCGTGTTCTTTGTTGTTCTTAACTGCATTTGTTTAAGTTTTATGCAAATACACGCCGTTTTATACTTCAATTACATCATTTATTCTGGCTTACTGATTTTCTGTTGCCAATATGTTGCCGCTATATCATAAATTCTCCTACAAAACTATGCTTTCTGCGCTATGATATAGAAAAATCGTAAAATTTTTATCATCAATATCGCTTATCGTTTCAGATATCATCTGATAATCTTTTACTTGTAAGTTTTCTTCTACAATTGCATCAGACACTGTATATTTATAGCCACTCCCGCCTATCTTTTGGATGATTCTCTCACATATTATATCCACATAGAAAAGAAGATTTTCAACCAAATTCTCAATATTCATTATGTCATCTCCATCATGAATTATACGATTTCTTGCACGATAAATTCGTTGCAGATGCCATCTTACTTTTTTTTCATGTTCATTTAACATACGATTGAGATTTTTCTTCGTGCCAAATTGCTCATTTAAAGTAAAAATCCTAAATCTCAATAATGGAAATGCTTCTAATTCCCTATACAATTCTTTTCTCTTATCATCATATACCTCAAGTGCAATAAATGCAAATAATTTCTCTATTTCATCTCTCCCTACCGTGATCCCTGATAAAACCGCATCTGTTTTCCTTTTACTCCATCGTTGCAAATCTGATAGTAAATTTTTTACTATCTTTTCAATATAAGAGTTTATTAAGTAAGGTGTTACCAAATCAATAATATTAAAAATCCTACTGCGGTCATTATCGTTTTTTTCTTTTTCCAACAATAGTTCAAGAATGGACCATAAACTTAGCAAAGCATTCGATGGCGATTGAATCCCTAATGCCATATTATGTATCTCCATAATTCTAGATAGTTTATACAAGTTTTCATAATTTGTAGTCGCCATGTCAAACAGATTCAAAGCACTAGTAGAAGATACCGCAAATGATTTGGTTCTTTTTGATTTTTCTATACCAGATACAGGTTCCTTAATATATTTAATCTTATTTTCTCCTACCTTCACAAATCCATTTTTATAAATACCATTTTCAACATACCTAAAAAACGAGTAAAAATGGTTTAATAATCCGATTATGCTCTTCCCCATTTCATAAGCTGAATATTCATCATATGCATTTAAATTTTTAATTTCAATAACACTATATCCTTCAATCTTTTGAATACCTTTCGGAATTTTATTATTGTCCAAAATAACAATAGAATTTTCAGGCATTTTTTCCGATAATAGTCCACTAAATTTCGCAAGTTCTTTATGAACTGTAAAATACACCGAATATCCTTTCACTTCTGAATCAAAACAACTAAAAAAAGTTTCTAAACTCGCTACATCATTCACACTTTTTAAAAAAAACACTTTATTTAAACATGAAAAAATAAACCTTGAGTTATATCCTAAAACTGTAAGTTCTCTTACTAAATATTTTGAGCATAACTCAATTTCTTTTTTTCTATCCTCTAAAACTGCATTTTTTAACTCCATCTCAATTTCTTCCAAATATCTGCGACTAGATAATTTGTCTAAAAATAGTTGGCAGACCTTTCTTTTCATATCGCTGTCATAGGAACCATGATTTTTTAGGAATTCTTTAGTTTTACTAATACCAATGATTTTTTGCGCTGCAATATCCTCTTTCAAAGACCACACAATTTCTTCAAATATTGGAAGCTCATTTTTATCCTTTAGCAATCCCTCTTTAATGCTATCGACAGTTTCCAAATATTCACGTAATAACAATTTTATATTTAACGTTGGTGTTTTATAAGTATCCATTGAATAATGAAAAAGCAATTCATCCATCCGTTGTACAAAAAATAACATTCCTTGCAAATCAGAAATATCCTTCCAGTTTTTCAACCCTCTCTTAATCATTAGTCTCCTCCTATGTGTCTGGAATCTCCCGAAATGTAAGGCTTCCAGAGTATCTAAATCGCAACATTGCCATTAAACATTCTTTTCATCAATCATTAGTCTATCATCTACAATTTCATCAATCTGATTCGATTGTTTAATCCGATTTACAAAATCATAATTCAGCAGTTCTTCATTCCATAAACGCACAATATTTTTCTCCGCACAATACTGTAAACTTTTTATAATTCGAGAAATTTTATATAGATAACCTCCCTCATCATACATGGAATCTTCATTTTCCCATTCTTCCATCTGCCCCGAATACTGAATAGTCGGTAAATTATGCACGGATTCTTTTTCAAGCCTCAAATAATTATTAGCCATTAACTTGCAACTATCATGTGCTTGCAGTAAAGCCTTAAAATCTTTGTATACAATTCTTGATTTTACATCATAAGCAAAATATGGTGTCACTTTCCCATCTATCGGATTAACAAACAAATGACAATATGAAAATCCTTCTAATTCATTAGGTCTTTCTACATCAACAATGCAACCATGTATCTTTCCAGAACCGCCAAGATGTTTGATAAATTCGGAAATTCTCTGTTGACCTCCCACGTACCTGTATAGTAGTTGATTTACATTTTCCACATATTTTTTGAGGTTATCATAATAATAAGCTAAATCCTCTATCCTATTTCGTCCTAATCTCCCCAACTTTCCACCATTCATAAGATATAGTGATTTTCCTCTTGAACGTTTGGAGTATTCACAGTATATCAAAAATAAATATATACTATTTCTTTTTAGCATATAAATTGTTCCATCTTCCCTTTTAAATGACATGGAAACCAATTTCCCTCTGTTAAAATCAATATACTGCTCCCGTGTTATTTCATGTATTCCGTCTTGATAATAAGCAAATATATCATAATTATTATCACAATAGAAATATTTTAACCCAATATTCTTTGTTCTATATCCAATTTGGTTATCAGCATATATAGTTCTTCTATCGCTCACTTCATAAAAGTTTTGGTGATTGTGCCCATTCAAATATATCCAATACGGATTATGTGGTTCAGTATTCCAGTCTCCTTTTTTGACGTGTGTAAGGACAATAACTCTGCTTTTGCCTAAGCTTTTTAATATTTTGGTGTATATCGTATTAAAACGAATTGCCTCTTGTATATCTTTCCTCAAAGCTGCTTCTCTTGATAATTCATCAAAACTTTTCCCATATCGAATATTTGAGGCATTGAATTTTTCATTTAAACCACTAAATCCTATTCCACCCAAAATAATGACCGAACAACATTGAGACTTGCTCCTTATTTCTTCTTCACTCATTTTCAATATTTCTACTTCACTGAATATCTCACATTTTTTCCTATCTTCTACACACATTAAATCATTTTGTAAAAATATTATACCTAAATCATCAAAAAATTTCCTATATATTTCTATATTATCTTCCATGTCAATACAAGGATCCCATAATTCGTGATTACCAGGCACAACCACTATCTGATTTGGATTCCACCACTGTATAAGTTCGTTATAAAAAATAGCGGCAAACTCAAAAATAGATGAAGTATCTCCTGCAATCAGCAAATAGCTATTATATGGCCTGGTTCCAATGGAAGAAACCATACTTCTTGCTAAATACTTTATATATGAGCGTATTTCTTCTTTTGTTGCCTTATCCTTAAATTTATTGCAAACTCGATGTGCTAAGTGAATGTCACTAATATAAAAAAACGGAATATGACTAATATCAAATCGCTCATGTTCATCATCATCTATAGGTTTGGGATAACAAAATTCATTAGGTATCATAATCTCATTACTTCCCATAAATTCATCTGAATCTGTTTCCAAAATCTTTTTAATAGATGAAAAATATGTCCCGTCATATAATCCTTGTAATTGCAATATTTCACTATTGATAGTAGCACCATCAATATTATATTGCTTTAAATCTATTCCTTTAAAATCAAAATTTCTTAATTCTGCATCAAAAAGATCTCCATCTAAAAAGCTATAAAACTTGTCAAAGTCTCCAAATTCCATCACAACACAATATGATTCTTCTATCATCTCATTTTCATCAAATATTGAGGCATGTTGTCCACATACAACCTTAATTTTTACACAAAATTTTCCTTCTTCGGAATTATAATACTTGTGTATAAAATGTAATTTTCCTTTCGTTTTTTGATAGTTCAGAATATCATCAGCAATTTTTATCTGCTCTGGCATATACTGTGCAACAGAAAAATCTTCTTCCATACAACTTATACAAAACGCCCTCACATCTGGGCGGTTAGGCATATACATTAACCATTTAGAATTATGCTCTACAACCTTTTTAATTAAATCAATTTCTGTGTTATTGTCAAACAATTCATATCTTTTTTCTCGTGATACATATGATAAAGTACTTACATCTTTTTTAATAGCATTTATACAAATTCTCAATGTCCTAAAATTCTCTGGTACATTATTCAAAAGTTCCGGGTCTGCCTCAACTGCCAATTCGCACATTTTCCTCGTAATAAATTGACTAGGAACATACCGAAATGCCTGTCCATCCTTTTTTACCGCTGCTAAGCACATTTTTGAATCCAAACATTTTCTGGACACAAATTGTAAAGCTAAAGGATTCTGTCTAATAGCCATTTTGCAAATATCTATCGTTTGTTCCTTTTTAGGAATCTTTTTTAGTAACATACCATCCTTTTTTAATTCCTTTGTAATATCCATTCTCCCTTAACCTTTCTTCAGCCTTTATATTTTAATTATAACTTCTTCGTTTGAAAGAGTAAATGGAAATAGCAAATCCCCACCAGCCAGTCAAGAGTAAATTAACGGCTACGCCACTCTTGACTAACTGGCGGGGATTCGCTTCATGCAGCTAAGAGGTCTTTAAGCAGCCCTCCGCCTGTCAGTGGGCTTCCCGATTATGTTTTCTCCTTGCAGCCCGTTTCTGCTCGGCTTCTATCTGTTCCTGCTGCTTTACCCGGTCAATCACAGCATTAACCTGTTCAGAGCCGACCACAGCTTTTATACGCCCAAAATCTTCCACCACTATCCTCAATTCCCGGTTTTCCTCCAAAACTTCTTCCAGCCTGTTTGTCAGTCGCTCGTTTCCGCTCCGTTCCCTGTTATACGCCGCTTGCAGCTTTGTAAACTTATTTGAAATATCCAGATATGCCGAATAAACGGAGCGCATTCGTTCTTATAACATTACTTCAATCTCAATATCTTGCGACAATTCCATGGTTGCTCTTTTGAATCTATCCCCAACCTCAGACTCTCCAATTACATCCGTGTAATGAGTCGGTATAACCTTTTTAGGTTTAATCTTTTGTGTAAACTCAGCAGCTTCCTTAACGTCAAAAGTATATTTTCCGCCGCAAGGCACAAGCAAAATATCACACTGCACATCTATGTTATCTTCATTCGCATCAGTATCTCCTGTCACGAAATATGTCTCACCATCAAGGGTTACAACATATCCTACCCATCCCATTTCCCTTGTATGAAATGGCTTGTTAATATTATACGCTGGTACCCATTTTATCAAAATGTCCTCTCGATTTAATTCGGTTCCAGACTCCTCAGCGTTAACATACTCTACACAACTTACCATTTTACCGACTTGTTCACATACAACCTGTTTCATACTATATGGTGCAACTAATATCGTCTGCTCTTTAGAAACTTTTCTAATATCTTCCGGTGAAAAATGGTCATAATGCTCATGCGTCACAAAAATAAAATCTGCGTCATGTCTCTCCTCCGCAATCTTAAACGGATCAAAATATACCACCTTCGTTCCTTTAATTCTGATACTGCTTCGCGCGTTAATCGAAATTATTGACATATCAAGTTTCCTTTCTATCATTTTACTTATAACTTCATTCTAGCACACTAATCTTATTTATTCCATGATATCATCTACCTACAACAAATGCCGCAGATTCCTCTGCGGCATTCCCTATCTACATATTAAAATCATTCTGATAACAAATTGATAACACTTTTTTGCAACCAATTTGCAACCACGCTTCCTGTAAATCCAGTGTTTTCGGTCATTCTGAGCGTTTTTTCTCTATTCAAACTCAATCGTCCCAGGCGGCTTACTGGTAATATCATAGAAGCAGCGGTTTACCCCCTTCACTTCATTGATAATCCTGCTCATAACTCTCTGTAACACCTCGAACGGTATATTGGCAGCTTCCGCTGTCATGAAATCGACCGTATTGACCGCACGCAGTGCAACCGCGTAATCGTACGTTCTCTCATCGCCCATGACACCCACGCTTCGCATATTGGTGAGCGCGGCAAAATACTGGTTTGGCATCCACTCCGGTGCCTCTCCATGCTCTTTGCGGTATTCCTCTACCGCAGCATCCACTTCCTCACGGTAAATGTAATCGGCATCCTGCACGATACGAACCTTCTCTGCAGTTACCTCACCGATAATACGGATACCAAGTCCCGGTCCCGGGAATGGCTGACGGAAGACAAGTTTCTCCGGGATGCCAAGCTCCAGACCCGCTTTGCGGACTTCATCTTTGAAGAGGTTGCGCAGCGGCTCGATGATTTCCTTGAAATCCACATAATCCGGGAGACCGCCGACGTTGTGGTGGGACTTGATCACTGCGGATTCTCCGCCAAGTCCGGACTCTACCACATCCGGGTAGATGGTTCCCTGTGCCAGGAAATCCACGGCTCCGATCTTCTTTGCCTCTTCCTCGAAGACACGGATAAATTCCTCTCCGATAATTTTACGTTTTTTCTCCGGTTCTGTCACACCGGCAAGTTTTCCATAATAACGCTCCTGCGCGTTGACACGGATAAAGTTCAGGTCAAACTGTCCGTTCGATCCGAAGACTTCCTCAACCTCGTCTCCTTCGTTCTTTCGGAGCAGACCGTGATCGACGAATACACAGGTAAGCTGTTTTCCGATTGCACGGGAAAGAAGTCCTGCTGCAACAGAAGAATCCACACCTCCGGATAATGCAAGGAGAACCTTTCCATCACCGACTTTTTCACGGATCTCTTTGATTGTATGCTCCACGAAAGAATCCATGCGCCAGGTGCCGGCACATCCACAGATATTTCTTACAAAGTTATGAAGCATCCTGCTTCCCTCTACGGTATGCAGTACTTCCGGATGGAACTGGATGGCATAAAGCTTTTTCTCCGGATTTTCATCTGCCGCTACCGGACAGTCAGCAGTATGTGCTACCACCTGAAATCCCGGTGCCGGCTTGGAAATATAATCAAAATGACTCATCCAGCAGATGGTAGATCCTTCTGCCGAATCCGTTGCCACTCCCTCAAAAAGCGGAGAAGACTTGTCCACGAACACTTCCGTTTTTCCGTACTCACGTACCGGTGCCTTTTCTACTTTTCCACCGAGGATATGATTCATCAGCTGCGCACCATAGCACAGACCGAGAACCGGGATGCCAAGTTCAAATAATTCTTTCGTGTATGTCGGGGAATCTGCCTCATAGCAGCTGTTCGGGCCGCCGGTGAGGATAATTCCCTTTGGATTCATTGCCTTGATCTGTTCGATGTCGGTACGGTAAGAATAAATCTCACAGTACACATTGCACTCGCGGACGCGGCGTGCAACCAGCTGATTGTACTGACCACCGAAGTCAATGACGATGACTTTCTCCTGATCCATATTGTGTTTCCTCCTGTTTTCTAAAATGCATTTTTGCATTTATGTGGTGCATTTTTCAAAAGTACACCATTTTTCTACCATTATAATAAAGCCCCTGTGATTTTACAAGTCACAACCTCACGTTTTCTCGTAAAATGCAATCACATCCGCGTAAACTTTTTCATTTTCTTTCTCATTCAGTATTTCATGGCGCATATGCGGATAGGTAATTGTGGAAATATTGGAAAAACCTGCCTGTTTCAGCATGTCCACACTGTCTTTGGCACCTTTTTCATACCCGGTGCACGGATCTTCGCTGCCGCGGATCATCAGAATCGGTAATGCCTCATTTACGTCCCGGTAATTTGACACCTGATGCATAGCAGTTGTCAGCATATACAGATCGTGAAAAGCGGAGACACTAAATCCGTGCCCGCAATACGGATCTTTCAGATATGCCTGTACCACCTGCTCATCGGAACAGATCCAGTCCACTTCGGTTTTTGCATGTTTTATCTGCTTATTGAAATTTCCCACCGACAGTTGCTGCACCAGCTTGGAATGATACATCGGTCCACGCGCCCTTGTGAGCAGATTCGTCAGGAAAAACCCTATGCGGATAATCTGTGTTCCCGGATAATTCGGGAATCCGCTCAGTACCACCTTTGCGTAACTGTGTGACTGGGTACAAAGCAGATTCCTTGCAATGATGGTTCCCATGGAATGTGCAAAAATCATCACCTTTTCCGTTTGAAACCGCTCCCTGATATATGCCGTGATCT
>OHUC01000436.1_pt1 | contig 10910 bp, 7 predicted proteins | sample 1579121 | NCBI WGS metagenome assembly OHUC01 (sample SAMEA3879555, study PRJEB24766) | human gut metagenome | biome: human-associated habitat; feature: feces | place: USA | collected 1985/1987
TCTTCACCGGGGAACATGTCTTTGCGGACTCCTACGCCCGCACCCTGATTGACGTTCAGGGCATCGCCCGCACCATTACCCGGGAATACGAACACGTTGCGGACAAAAAAGAAATGGACTGGGACACCCACTTCAACAACCTGACGGCCCTGGTCCGCGCCGCGGGCGTCGGCGGGGCCTTCTCCCGTTCCTCCTCCGCCATCGTCTCAAGCTACGGCGCACTTTCCCTCTCCGCCGCCACCGGCGCCAACATCTCCCGCACCGCCAAAGACCTCCTCACCCGCCTCTTCGGCACGCCGGAGGAAGACCGCAAAAAGAAGCATAAACGTAAGAAAAAGACTTCTTCTGAAAAATAATTTCCTCCTTGAACGATATTCGGTAGTTCATCAATATCACATTAAAAATCAAAAAAGTTTCTTTTTAATAATAAGTTTCCCGAATTTGAAACTTGACCTTAAAAGGAAACTTCACTAATTTTCTAACATCATGATGACGGAATGGACAATCCTGAATAATCTGCGGGAGAGAAACACCCTGATGGAAGGAATCCTCCGTTGGAAAGGGCTACTCGACGAAGAGCTGATGACCTTTCACACGCAGGGGGGAGACTTCCTCGCTATCCCTGAAATAAAAAAAGCGCTGCCTCCCATCATCCTAGATCGATTTGTCATCGAAGAGCGCGAACGAAAAAAACAGGGCAAGCCCCCGCGCCTGTTGCTTATTCCTTTTTTGTCTGAGGCAATTCTAAAACGTCTTGATGAGGAGGAACAGATCATGGCGGTGGACTTGTCCGGCAATGGTCTGATTAAGCAGCTCCCCATTTACCTTCGTTCTTCGGGCAGACCCAATGCCTATCCCGACACCCGCAGAACATCGCGTCCCTACGACAAAATTGCCGCTCAGGCGGCCATGATTTTGCTGGAACAAAAAATGTGGCCTGGACAGAAACCCGTCTTGGACCGTATCGCACTGCGGGGAGGTTCGATGGCCAAAGGGCAGTTGTCCAAACTGATTCCCTGTTACGAGGAGGACGGCATCCTGAGCAGGCCGGGAAGGTTTGAACTGATTGTTTACAATCCCTGTAAATTGCTGGACAGACTTCGGGAACAGTGGCGTCCCCCCGTCACGGAAAAAGGGCAGGATTATATCGTTGCTCCGGGGCTGGACAAGCGCAGAATTCTTCAAAAAGCCACGGAATGCGGAATTAAGTGGTGCGTTGCCCCACAATCTTCCCTGGGACGTTATGCGACCCTTGGCGAGAGCGGCCCTCTTTATCTATGGACGGAGGATCCCTCCTTTTTCCTGAAAGAAGGACAATTGGAAAAAACGGCCTCGCCCGCTTTTTCCCAGTTGAATTTGACCATGGTAAAATCCCCTCTCGCGTATTTCCAAACGGAAAGGGACAAAAACGGACTGGTCTGGTCCGGCCCGGTCATGACCTGGATTGAGGCGGCGCCAGCAGGAGACAGCCCATGCCCTGGCCCAAGCCCTTACCAGTTTCCACTATTCCACCTTGACTGCATTCTCCCGCTTATGAAAACCTCTTCCTTCGGCATGAATCAATCCCTTCAAGAAATTTGGCCCCAGTTGCAACAGCTCGATCCGAATGTTCAGATAATCGGGGGATATGGCCTCTATCTGAAACAGACCTGGCTGCGAGACTCTTTGGGAGCCGTCACTCATTTCATTCCAATGACTCAGTGGACGGGCGAAAGCATACCACGCACGACGAAAGATATGGATGTGGGAGTCAGTCCCTCATTGATTGCAAATCCCGGCAAGCAGGGAGAACTGGCTGAGGTCTTGCAAAACGCAGGTTTCCAGTATGTCGAATGGAAGAAACAGTGGGGTCTGTTCAAACAAGGAGAAGAAGGTGAGATTATTGAATTAGAATTCCACGCTCCGCTCCCTGATAACGAATACAGCAAAAACCTGCGAACCGATAGCCACCGGATCAAACCGCGTCCCTCCCTCCACTATGGCATCCATGGGCGCACAAACCCGGAACTGATCGGACTGGCTCACCCCTTTTTCTTCGATCTGGACGGATTGCGTCTGGCCATTCCCAACATCCTGACGGCGGCAACCATGAAACTTATGGCTTTTCAAGCCAGGTGGGAATCCTCACAGAATGTTGCAGGCAAATCCTCTGATCTTGACGAGGCGCAAAAGCATGCCAGAGACATCTTTCGTATCGTGGCAATGGAAACGGAAGAAGAAAGGCGTAACCTCCAGAAACTTCGCCAACACTTGGAGCAACAGGAGCTCTACCACAAATGCCAAATCATAGTGGACGATTACTTTTCCGCCCCGGGACGGCAAGGCTTCGATTTCACTTCCCGTTACTGGCACAGAGAGTCACAAATGGCTATTGCACAGGAATTGAGACTCTGGTTTGCCCTTTGAGAAATAGATAAGCAAATGTTTCCTTTCAGAACAAAGTTTCTCAAAAGAGAAACTTATTCCAAAAAAGAAACTTTGTTGTACATCAACAATTAACACTGTGATTTGTATTGACCTTTTGAAGCTCGCATGAAGGAAAAGAAAGTCTTCGGCTGCCATTTGAAGGAATACAATGTAGAGCTCAAAGGACGTAAATTATTGCAGAAGGAAACATTCAAGCGAGCAGACAATTATACGGAAGAACTCCTTCTGGATAAACGGCAAAAACATATTCGTCGTTTTCTAACGGCGGTCTTGGGAAAAAGGCCCCTACAAGAAAAAATTTTTACGCCTATGGTCAGGCTAGGCTCCTCTTCGTGCAAAGAGCGTTGGAGATCTTGTGTAAACATGAAGTGAAACTTTTTGCAGCAGCCATACCTAGAGGCATTCAAAAGCCCAAAGGATATGCCTCGGAAGGCTATCTGCGAAAAAACTTGGTATTCCTGTTTGAGCGCTACGCTAAATTCCTTGAAAGACAACACACAAATGGATTGCTCCTTCTGGACAGTGAGGAAGAAGTATTCGACAGCAAATTTACAAAACAGGTTCACAACTATTTCCTCCGGACGGATAAAGCCGACATATTGTCCCGGAACCTCTTTTTGTGGATTCCGTAAACAGTTACTTTATCGAGCTGGCGGACCTGTGCATCTACCTGCTGAACTGGGGGTACAGGAAAAACTGTTTCGAGAATATCCAGAATGACGAACGGAAAGAAGAACTCCCCCCTTTTAGACGGAATGGTTTACTACTCCGATCCTCCCAACAAACGAAAAAGAATCTGTGGCCTGGTGCTGACAGATTCTCCATATGAGAGTAAAAAAGAGGTAATGCAATCGGAGCCACCAGGGGCCGCTCCTCAGCCGAACCTCTGCAAGGATTCAACCATACGCGGAGATAATTATCAAATTTTCTTTTGTCATCCTTTATTCGTGTCCATCCCTCCCTCTAGGAAAGACTGGCAATGGACGCCGAAGAACCGGCCAGACGGAGACGTTCGAGGACATTCTCCTCGGGGCCCATCAGTAGTTTTCCTACCCGCCCTCCATCTCAAACGTTCATCAATCCCTGCTGGGTAGCAGTCATCCTCCCGTTGAGGAGAAGGGAAGCCTGGCCGGCAAAGGAGAGATGGGGGTGGAGTATCGCATAGGTAGAAACAAAAAGACCTCCCCGTGTGCGCATCACTATCGAGTCAACGGACTAATAGGCTAGGCGGGGGAGGTTTGTTGCCCACAAGGTTTCATATGCCTTGCCTATTGCCAATCATTTTGTGCCATTTCCGTACGTCATAAGGATCATTCCTGCTATGTTTCGATTCTGAGATTGCGCTCTTCTTCTCCAAGGAATATTTTATAGGAATGTCGGATCAAAGCAACTTCCCCAATAATACGCATATTGAAAGCTTTTTGGATTACTATACTGCATTGACTGCACCTCACTATGCTGTCTTGCTCACAGGAAAATGGGGAATCGGCAAGACGTTTTTCATCACCAGATATATGGAGAAAATTTTTCCTAAGCAAGAAGATGAATCAGAAAAAATTCCGAAAATAATTAAAATCAGTTTAAATGGAGTCCAAACGAAGGATGAAATTGATGATATGATTATTAAGGAATTTCATCCTTTCATGAATAAGAAATCCGCCAGATTGACTGGAAAAATATTTTCTTCTCTTTTAAAGTCGCAAGGTATCGATCTTGATAATTTGAAAACAGATGATTTTTTTAACATCTATCATCCTGAATCAATCTATATATTTGATGATTTGGAGAGATGCTGCATGCCGATAGAAGCATCACTTGGGTACATTAATTCCTTTGTGGAAAACAACAACTGCAAGGTGATCATTATTGGGAATGAGGAGGAAATTGCCCCCTATGCTGACAATCAAAAGAAAGCATCCTATAAATCCATTAAAGAAAAGGTCATTGGTAAAACTCTGCGGATGATGCCGGAAACGGAGAATGCTCTCAATTATTTTCTGGATCAACTTCAGAAGGGAGAAGGAAGGAAATTCCTGAAGTCTCAACGGGACTTGATCATTCAGATGTACCAGACATCCAAATTGGATAATCTACGTATCTTGCAGCAATCGTTTAATGATTTTGAAAGGCTGTACGCCTACCTTGAAGATAAGCATAAAAAACATGAGATGTTCATGAAAGACCTTGTCATGCTCTTTTTCATCCTTTCCTTTGAAATCAAAGCCGGACATTTTTCTTGTCATGATTTAGAGGAATGGCAACAGGATATATTAAGGAATAGTATGGGAGGATTATTCAGCACTTCAAATGATCCAGAAAAAGATAATGATAAAAATCAAAACAAAAAAGATTATTTATCAAAATACGGAGAATACTTTGTAAACATCATTGCATATAGAAACATTTTTTCCGAGTTGATGCTGTCTCATATTTTGGAAGATGGGTTCTTTCCTGAAGACGACATCAAACAGGAATTGGATGATCTTCCTGTTTATTTTCCATCAAAGGAACCATGGAGAAATCTATGGCACTGGAGAGATCAGAAAAGCGAAGAGTTGGATTCTATGTTGGAACAATTTGAACAAGATTTTAAAGAGAGAAAATATTCTGATATAGGTGTCATTCTGCACGTTTTCGGGTTGAGACTCTTTTTTTCAAAAAACGGTTTGCTTACCCAAGGAACCGCCGAGATTGGAAAAGAATGCAGACAGTATGTTGATGAAATAGTATCGTCCCTATCAGAGGAAAATTTTGATTTTGAAACATCTCGCCTTACAGGGATGTACGGACTTGGATTTTATAAATCGGATTCGGAAGAATGGTTGGAATTAAAAGATTATTTGAAAGATAAATTCTTGGATAAAATTAATGACAGATTCAGAAAATCATTAAGAGATCAATTATTATATAAACAAGAATTGACAGGAGATCAAATCAATAAATTGAATAATACAAATTTTCAAAATATTAGCATCCTTGAGCTATGTGGTGTTTCTTTTATTTGCAATTACCTAAAAGATGCTTCTTACGACAACGGGCTCGGATTACTCTATATCATAACAAATAGATTTTATCGAGAAGGGACTGATACAAAATCAAGGGAATGGGAATGTCTCCAATCTATCAGAGAGAATCTTGATACAATTCAAAAAAGAGCTTCAAGATGGGACAAGTTGAAGATACAAAATTACATCCAATATATAGACAATGAAGCTTCCAAAAAAATTGGCCCACCCAGCGTTACGAAAAGATGTAGTGAAGAAGAGTCAGCCCCCTCACCATCGCATTCCGTTGAAAAATCCTGATGAAGATTTCCCTCCCTCCAGCAAAATACTCAATGTCCTCTGACGGCAGTCTTTCCTTTCCTGGCTGGAAAGCAGAATAAGCCCTTTCTTACCTGGCGAAGTGACCCTCTTTTGAGAAAAAGATCTCTTATGGATAACTTTCTTGATTTCAATCACAATAAGTAATTCTCCAAAAATCGGTTGATATATTATCATTCTATGATATGTTGAAATTTACCGTGAAAGCTCTCATCTCTTCATTCATATTCTGGATAATGTTGTCCATGGTCTTGGTATCAGGAGCAACTCCTGCCTCAGATTTTTCATCTCCGGCGGCGGCTTCCTCCTTTCAGTCAGGAGGCAACATGCAAATATCTCCGAGCGATCTGGAACGAGCCAGCGCTATTCTGAAAGATAAGGAGAGCATGATGCTGGCAGCCCGTTCATCCAGTTGTTCTACCCGGTGCTCGACAAGTTGCTCCACAAGCTGCTCAACCCGGTGTTCGACAAGTTGCTCTACCAGCTGTTCCACAAGTTGTTCGACGAGGTGTACCTCAACGCGTAGGAGCACTTCCTATCCTTCTCGTACATCATCTTATACCCAACCTTCTAAAACAGTGACCCCGGTCGCTCCCATATCCCAGAAGGAACCAGAAAGACCGAAGATCCAACCAGACCAACAACGGGAAATTTACTGGGAAGACGGATACTCTTGGAAAATCCATAATGCCACCTGTTCTCAATTCGCCAAAGGAAAAGGGTCTCCGACCACGGTTCCACTTGGAGAAGATTGCCCCAAATGTGGTGGCAAAAAGAAGTCTCCCATGACGGATGGAACAGTTAAATTGATAATTTCTCCTGCGGCGCAGACATCGTCATTATCCCCTAAACCATCCCCCGAAACAACTGTATCGCAAAAAGCTGTTTCTTACTGGGTGACTTATTCTTCAGGGAAAATTCACAATCAATCGTGCCGGTATTACCAATCTTCCAACGGATATCTGACAACTTCTCCTCAAGGAACAGATTGCAAAATTTGTGGCGGGAGAAACGGCAAATAATGATTGCCTGAATTTGGAGTAAGTCAGAAAAGCGTTTCACTATTCCCATTCTGTCATCATGCAGAAGAATCGTGTGAAACGCTTTATCTTGTTCTTTTCCCTCTGTTTTGTTGCGGGTAATGGCTTAGGCCATGCTTTTGTTTACACGGCAATTTTGGGGATAGTTCTATCCCTTCTAGTTCTTGAAAGTTACCCTGAGCGTCCCAAAAATTTGTTCAGCTGTATTGCCGTCCTGACGGCTATATCCTTGGAGCCTTCCCTGGGACATTCGGCAAGCCTTTTAGCTATACTTCTAATAGTTACAGGGCATCGTTCCTTGGCAGCCTCCTTTCTTTTCTCTCAACTTCCGACGTTAATCAGTCCATTTCTTCCTTGCCCTTCATGGGTTGTACTCTCCCCTTTCCTTGGCATTGGCCTAATGGTGGCAGCAACGATTTTCTTCCTCTTCTTTCCAAGATTTCTCCGTTGGGGATTCACAGGAATATGCATGATTTACGGAATCTTGTTGATATTCACAACTTGTTCCTCATGGAATCTTTCACCGGTCCCTGAAAGAAATGTTGCGCCTGGATATCAGATTGGGAGCGCCTTGGAAAAAATCACGGGCAAACCGGGGACGGGTGCAGGGCAGCTTGTATATAATAATACAGAGTATCAAAAAGTCACTCTGGCAGGGACTCTGTACCTAGATCATGATGCTTATACGGACTGGGACGATGGCAATTTCTACCAAGGCCGTCCTTGGAGTAGAAATCTCATCATGGCGGGAGAACCTTGGCGTATGGCCGTCCAAAGGGATGGTATCCTCATCTCCAACATTGGTTCTGCTCTCAAACAGGATTCCTACCATCCGCTCTATGGGCAAATGGACGGCTTTACCGTGGTCCCTTTGGCTCTCAATGAACAAGATAAATTGATTCTAGCGGATTCCGATTTCGTCGTAAATGGTATGGCTCCCTACCAATCTTCCCTGATCCGACGAATCACAGGAACAGATCCGGGATTTCTGGCTTTCCATATCATCTGTTCTTTAATCCTCTTTATCTTGCCATGGTATGTTTGCCCCTGGCTACCCTTATTTCCAGTACTGGCTTACTTGTGTGCGGTTTGGTGGCCAATCCAAGGTGAAATTCGTTATATTGGTAATCATCACTACTGGCCCCACACTGAATTGGGTGAGGGCATCGTTCGTCATCTTCAGGATTGTGGCATGAATGTGATCTTTGGATCAGTAGGAACAAAACTACTCGTTGTAGGTTCAGATTACACTGCGTCCTGGAAGAATGAAAAAATCATCATCCTAGAACCGGGAGCCAAAGTGAAAATCAAGGGAACAATCTATGAAGCTCAGGATGTTCCTATGGGTGAGTGGGATGGAATTCTGGATGCCCGGTCTATTCTGAAAAATGGAGAAAAACAACCTTCCCCCATCATAAAACTTGAGCAGGTTACCATAATAGCAACCGGTTCTCCAACAACATTGGAAACCCAATATTTTCGTTCTCTCTTATGAATACCATGCGCTTGCTCACTTTGGTAGGTCTCGTCTTCTGCATGTTCAATGCCCTCATCTGTTCCTATTCGGCAGGGATTGTTTGCATGGTCGTTCTTATTGCAAGTACGCTGGCGTATCGCCCCACTATATCTTGGAAGATTCTGCTGCACACGGGGATCATCTTGGGCACAGTAGCGTTGCTCATGGCAGGATTGCCTCACGGCCCTTGGGTCTATTGGAGTATTCCCACAGCCATCTGCTTGTTGGCAGCTCTATTGATTCGCTTGGCGGAGAAATATCCCCAAGAACGCCTGCTGGGAATCATTCTTCTTTTTGGTGCGGGATGGTGTTTAATGCATTCTTCTCTTCCCTCACTCCTGTTACAACAGACGCAGAGTCGGTCTCTTGCTTATTTGGAAAGAGGGCATTGGGGGATATCCCAGTCGCATGACAACTCACTTGTCATTCGCAGTCAGTACTCCTACGATATGGTAAAAAAGATCATTGGGAGTCGGGATATTCCCAATCTATCCAGGTTGGAGGCCTATACGGATTTGTGGATGATTACTACAACTCAGCCGTTCTCCTCACAAGAAATAGAAAAAATACGAAAATGGGTTCTCAGGGGAGGCCGCTTGGTTGTAATCACGGACCATACAGATCTATTTGGTCATGCCTCTGTACTCAATCCTCTTTTAGAATCCATGGGACTCCGTATTCAAAAGGACTGCATCCTTGATTCGACAGGGGACGGTGGCACTTATCAAAATCTCTTCCAAAAATTTAAAGGACTCAGTGCTAACAGTTTTTCTGGACGGGGAGAAACTTGGTTGGTTGAAAATGGATATTCGGAACGTACTGACTACAGCAAAAATTCCTTCTTTTCAGATAACCAAATATCAGATGAAGAAATACCTGGTATCTATCCTATTGGCCTCACTTCTCCTTTTGGTTTAGGAAACATCGTCCTTTTTGGAGATAGCACTCTGTTTGCCAATTTTGCACTGTCTCGTCCCTCTGCTCAACACCTCTTGCAAAAAGTCGCAGATGCTGGGCCTCCGTTACCATTTCACACAGGCACAGCTATGATGCTTCTCCTGTTTTGGAGTGTTTCCAGAAAACGGAAGATAAAAATCCTGGCAGGCATGATCTCTTTTCTCTTGTTGATTGCTATGGTAATACAACTTTGTAGACCGGCTTATAAGCTTTCTTATGCCTTTTCCCCCATCCTGAACGTATGGGGTGATTGGTCGTTAGCTGAAAACGACCACGCCAAGTATTCGACTCTCTTTGCAACAGCTTTTTCCAAATCTCCCATGTTCCCCGTATGGAAAGAAACATCTCGGAATTCCAATCGCATCGTATTTTCCAATGGATATACACTGGAAAATTCAGTTTCTGAGGAATGGTTGCCGGACCCATCTTGGGAAAAACGTTTGAATATGAACCCCTCCCTCAGCATGGAACAATTTATGACAGCATTGGACCACGATTCATGGCTGTCGTCTTTCTGGTTTGATGATGGAGTGGGCCTCTTGAAAAACAAAGCCTACGAACAATTTTGGAAACAGGTTGCACAAGTTGAATCAAAAAAGGAGAATTTAAAACTATCCTTGATGAAACAAGTCAAAGGAACCTTGAATTTCAATGGAATCACAGTTCCTGTGACGGTAAAGCTGTTTCATATTCAAGGACATCATCCATGGGTGATTCTTGGCGATTGGATCATAGGTAAGGAAATATCATCAGGAATGATACTCATTCGTTCCAACTGGCAGCATCCTTCCTGGGGTGACAAAGATGCAGTTTTTCAATACATCCCTTAAAATCAATTACCTCCTCCTAAACGAAAATTCTCTCCCTTTGCCTTTTCCGGGGAAATCGTGGCATCTGTTTCCCTCTTCCTTCCTAATCTTTTCTTGATTGGAAAATTATTTATTTTGAATCTTGACACAAGGGATTTGAAGATTGATTGTGTAGAGTGACAGGAAGGTTTTTATTCCTGCTTTTCTGTCCTGTGTGTGCTCAAACCATTCATTTTGCGTCCTGTCATGAATACGCCTGTTTCAGATTCCGCCTCTCCGGCCTCCAATCCGGAAAACACCACCCCCGCCTCCCGTCTGCCCGGGGCGGCCCCCTCGCTCTCCAGCAGCGCTGCTCCGGTTTCCAGTTCCTCTGCTCTTCCCTCGTCTTCGGCAAGCTCCAGCGCCCCCTCCTCATCGGCTAGCTCAAGTTCTCCGTCCTCGTCGGCTAGTTCCAGTTCTCCCTCATCTTCGTCAAGCCCTCCCACGTCCTCATCGAGCAGCAGTGTGCCCTCCTCTTCGTCAAGTTCCAGCGTACCATCCTCTTCGTCGAGTTCCAGCGTGCCGTCTTCCTCGTCAAGCAGCAGTTCTTCTCCATCTTCTTCGAGCAGCAGTTCCTCCTCTTCCTCCAGCAGCTCCTCTTCGGAGCCTTCTTCCAGTTCGTCCTCCGAGTCATCCTCCAGCTCCAGCAGTGCTTCCCCCACCCAGGAAGACACTCCATGCCAGCCCTGCAACGATCCATGCAATGAAAGCTGCGCCAACGGGGACGGGGACTATGCCGGGCGCATCGGCTTTGGCGGCACGCCGGATGGCGGCATGTGCGAAGGGTCCGTCAACGTTG
>OHUC01000444.1_pt1 | contig 10686 bp, 9 predicted proteins | sample 1579121 | NCBI WGS metagenome assembly OHUC01 (sample SAMEA3879555, study PRJEB24766) | human gut metagenome | biome: human-associated habitat; feature: feces | place: USA | collected 1985/1987
AGATTCAGCTTCTGACTGTTGAGGCAGAGGATCACCTCGCCGCTGACGGTGATGGCGCAGCCCCGGTACATCTGGGCTTCCGATACCAGCATGGCCTTGGTGGTGTACTCCACCATGCTCACGTCAAAGAGCTGACGCACGTGCTCCGTCTCCGCGCCGTAGCGGCGGAGGGCCGCAGCGGCCTCGAAGGTGCGCACGCCGGTGTGGAGGGTGAAGTCCCGGGTGTCCAGCATGATGCCGGAAAGCAGACCCTCGGCCTCGATGCGGTTGGGCTTGTCGTCCCGGTCGCCCACATACTGCAAAAGCTCCGTGACCAGTTCACTGGCCGAGGAGGAGTAGGGCTCGTGGCAGACAAGGTCTGCATGCTCGATGAAGCCCACGCCCTTGCGGTGGTGGTCGATGACGGCCACCTTGCCGCATTTTTCCAGGATCTCCTTACTTTCCACAAGGCCCAGCTGGTATGTATCCACCACCACGCAGAGCGTTTTCTTGGAGATAATGGGCAAAGCCCCCTTGGGGTCGATAAAATCATCCGCCTGGCCGGCCCGGCACAGGGCATCGATCAGGCTGCCCGCCAGCGTGGCATCCCGCCTGACAGCGATCACCGCCGGGACATCGCAGATCTTGCAGATGCGCAGCACGCCCTCGGCAGCGCCGATGGCATCCAGATCGCTCATCCGGTGGCCCATGATGACCACATGGTCCGCCTCCTTGACGAGCCTGACCAGCTGGTCGGCCACGATGCGGCTGCGCACCTTGCTGCGCTTTTCCACGCCGTGGCTCACGCCGCCATAAAAGGTGAAGCCGTCCGGGGTCATCTCAGCGGCCTGATCGCCGCCGCGGCCCTGCGCCATATCCAGCGCCTGCACGGCCATATCCTGGGCTTCCCGCAGGGTCTTGGCACCGCGCCCGATGCCAATGGAGATGGACAGGTTCACGCTGGGGTCCAGAGCACGGATCTTATCCAGCACATCGTAGCCGCGCTGGGCATACTGCTCCAGATGGCGCTCTTCCACCACGGCAATATAGCGGCCGCTGGCAACGCGGCGCAGAAAGCCTGTGCCCCGGCCGATCATATCCTCCAGCACCCGGTTGATGCCCTCCAGCAGGCGGGCGCGCTCACTGTCCAGCATATCGCTGAACACATCGTCGTAGCCGTCCACCAGGAACACCATGTAGCCCGGGCGGCTGGCCTTGTACTCCGTTTCGATCCTGCGCAGGGCGGTCTCCTCATTGAACACGAGCAGCGTCATGCTCTCGCTGCCGCCCGGCACGGTACTGCTGTGCACATTCCACACACCGTCGGCCAGATTGAGCTGCTGCCCCTCCGGGGTGCGGGCCTGTGCGGTGTCCAGGCCGGGCAGCAGCTTCTGTGCCCTGCCTGCAAGCCGGTCCTCGCCGCCCAGCAGCGCCGTGCGGAAGCGGCTGTTATACCACAGCACCGTCTCACCAGAAAGCAGAGCTGCCGGCTGAGAGAGGGATTCCAGGCTGTATTGGGTCCTGGAATTTTCAAAGCTGCCGCCAGCCACCCACTTGGCGGTCCAGCGCCGCAGCTGATACCGGAAAACGCAGATGCCGATGCCCCACAGCACCACCAGCACTGCCAGCGCAGGCCAGCCCGCGGGCCGCCGCACCAGAAGCGCCAGCGTCAGCAGTGCACACAGCACTGCCAGCGCGGCGATCAGCATTTCCAACGTCCATCTCGGTTTTTGTTTCATGGAATCTTCTGCCTCCTGGTCTGCCTGCCCCGGCGGGGCGGCTTCCGGCTTATACCTCCATCAGAATGGGGAGGATCATCGGGCTGCGCTTGGTGCGGCGGTAAATATAGCTGCTCAGCGCCTCACGCACCCGGGTCTTGACGCTGTTCCAGTCGCGCACATGCTCTTCCACGCAGCGATCCAGCGCGTTTTCCACAATGCTCTGGGCCCCGTCCATCAGGCTCTCGTTCTCACGCACATAGACAAAGCCGCGGCTCACAAGGTCAGGCCCCGCCAGCACCTTGCCGGTCTTGCTGTCCACGGTGGCCACAATGATGACCAGACCATCCTCAGAGAGATGCTTGCGGTCACGCAGGACCACATTGCCTACATCACCCACGCCCAAGCCGTCCACCATCACGGCACCGGCGGTGACAGGCTCGCCCAGCTTGATCTCGTCCCGGCTCAGGATGACGTTGGAGCCGTTCTCGGCAATGAGGATGTTGCTGGTGGGAATGCCCAGAGACGCGGCGGTCAGGGCATGCTTTTTCAGCTGCTTGTACTCGCCGTGCACGGGCAGGAAATACTTGGGTCTGGTCAGGGTGAGCATCAGCTTCTGCTCCTCCTGGCAGGCGTGGCCGGAAACATGGACATCATACATGCTCTCGTAGATGACCTCCGCGCCCAGCAGGAGCAGACCGTTGACGATCTTGGTCACGCTCTTCTCGTTGCCGGGAATGGGGTTGGCAGAGATGATGATGAAGTCGCCGGGCCCCACCCGCACCTGGCGGTGGCTGCAGGAGGCCATGCGGGAAAGAGCGCTCAGGGGCTCGCCCTGGCTGCCGGTGGTGATCAGCACCACCTGCTCCGGCGGGTACTGGTTCAGCTCATCCACACTGATAAGGGTGCCCTCGGGGATGTGCATATAACCCAGCTCCTGCGCCATGGCAGTGTTATTGACCATGCTACGGCCGCTGAACGCCACCTTGCGGCCATCCTCCACGGCCAGATCAATGATCTGCTGGACGCGGTAGATATTGGACGCAAAGGTCGCAATGATGATACGCTTGTTCCGGGCACGGGCAAACAGGTTGCGGACACCGGCGGCCACCTTCTGCTCCGTGGCGGTAAAGCCCGGGCGCTCGGCGTTGGTGGAATCGCTCAGCAGAGCCAGCACACCCTTCTGACCATACTCCGAAAGGGTGGTCAGGTCGGTCACGCCGCAGGCCAGCGGGGTATAATCGATCTTGAAGTCGCCGGTCTGGATGATCGTTCCGGCGGGGCTGTCAATGGCAAAGGCCACGGAATCGGGGATGGAGTGGTTGACATGGATGGGCTCCACGGTAAAGCAGCCCAGCTTGATCTTCTGTTTGGGGGTGATCTCCACGAACTTGGTCTTGCCCGCCAGGCCAAACTCCTCCAGCTTGTTCCGGATGAGGCCGCAGGTCAGCCGGGTGCCGTAGATGGGCAGATCAAACTTCTGCAGCAGGTAGGGAATGCTGCCGATGTGGTCTTCGTGGCCGTGGGTGATGAGCAGGCCCTTGATCTTGTCCTTATTCTGCACCACAAAGGTAAAGTCGGGGATGACCATGTCCACGCCGTACATCTCACTGTCCGGGAATACAAGGCCGCAGTCCACAATGATCATATCCCCGTTGCACTCGTACACGGTCATGTTCTTGCCCACTTCGCCCAGACCGCCCAACGGGTAGATGTGGATGGGCACAGCGGCCTCCTTGGGCTGCTGAGAACGGCGGGGCCGCCGGTTATAATAAGGGCGGCGGGTGCGGGTACGCTTTTCCCCGCCGGATTCACTGTTTCTGTTCGGATTGTTCTGAGCCTGAGCCGGGTTCTGTTCTTTGACCTGTGCCATGCGGTACCTCCAAAATCAATTACAAAACGCAGGCACACCCCTTTGCGAGCGGCCTGTCTGCTGTGAAGGAGCAGCAAACACACCGCCGCTCCCATCGAAACCATCGTATAGAATTTTTCGCTTCCATGCCCGTTTTCGGCACTGGGATGACCGGAACGGAGTAATTTCTGCCCTGTCAGTCCATCTGTTCGATGCGACCGCGGCACTGCCCCGTTCCGGCCGGACACACCGCACCGGTGCGCCCCTATACGCATTTTGTTACAAATAGTATAGTATTTCTTGTCCACTTTGTCAATTCAAAGCTTTGCCGGAAAAGCCGGGGATGATACGTTTTCCTCTTGACAGAACCGGAAAAATAGCTCTAAATAGAAGTATCCAAAAATTCAAGTTCCGGGAGAAACAGATGAAACAAGTCGAAGTTTACACCGATGGCGCGTGCAGCGGCAACCCCGGCCCGGGCGGCTGGGGTGCAGTGCTGCGCTACCGCTTCAACGGCAAGGTCTATGAAAAGGAGCTCAGCGGCGGCGATGCTTCCACCACCAACAACCGGATGGAGCTGACCGCCTTTATCGAGGCCCTGCGCCAGCTCAAGGAGCCCTGTGAGGTGCGGCTGTGCTCTGACAGCCAGTACGTCATCAACGGGCTGGAAAAGGGCTGGGCCAGGGGCTGGAAGCGCCGGGGCTGGAAAAAGTCCGACGGCTCCCCTGCCCTGAACCCCGACCTGTGGGAACAGGCATTGGAGCAGGAAGCCCGGCACAAGATCACCTATGTCTGGGTCAAGGGCCACGCAGGCCACCCGGAAAATGAGCGCTGCGACCAGCTGGCCGTGGCACAAAGTCAGGCACACGGAGGGAGACAGGGACGATGAGCGATACATTTCTGCCCGGCAGCGGGTTCGATACTTATGAACAGCAGGACAAGGTGCTGGTGGGCCTGTGCGGCGGCACGGGCTGCAAAGCAGCTGTCCGCATTTTACAGCAGCAGGGCTTTGCGGTGATGGGCGCTGTGGTGCGTCTGTGCGCCGATGACCCCGTTGTGGATGCCGCTAAGGAAGCCGCCAAGGCTCTGGGCATCGAGTGCATCACCCTGAATGCCAGCGAACTGGCCAGCCAGCTGGCCGAGGAGACCGCTGCCCCGGCCGACCTGCGCTTCCCCGCCCTGCTGGCGGCGGCTGACCAGCTGGGCATCCAGTACATTGCCACCGGCCACCGCGCCCGGGTAGAGACCGGTGCGGACGGCGTGCACGTCCTCTGCCCTGCCGAAATTGCGGACGAGAGTGCCCGGCTTGCCGCCCTGCCGCAGGAGACGCTGGGCCGGCTCATCCTGCCCTTGGGCGATTTCAGCCCCGCGGATGTGGCTGAGATGGCAGCAGAATAAAAAACAAAAGAGATGCACCCCGCCTTCCTGAAACCGGTTCAGGGAGCGGGGTGCATCTCTTTTTGCTCTGTTTTATTTCATCGTACAACGCTCAATGGAAGTCATCCGCTTACTTTGCGAAGATCTGGATCCAGTTGTGGCCCCACTGAGAATTGGCATCGTAGTTGTAGCCAAGGCACATATACTTGGCGGCGGGGTCCATGATATTGACACGGTGGCCTTCCGAAGCCATCCAGTCTGCAACGACCTTTTCGGGCGTGGTCTCGCCCCAGGCGGCATTCTCGCCGGTGGCGGTATCAGACACGCCGTACTCCTTCAGCACGGTGAAGCAGTTGGTGCCATCGGGGCGGGTGTGGGAAGCGACCTTTGCCACTTCCTTTGCGCGCTCATCGGCGGCGGCCTGCAGCTTGGCATCGCCCATGGCCAGAGGTGCCAGATTTTCCTTTGCGCGCTCAGCGTTGACCAGCGCCAGCACTTCCTGTGCGAAACCGTTCTCACTGGTGCCGCGGGCGTAGGTGAAGATCATCACCCAGTAATTGCCGTACTCGCCGCCCTCGTAGTAGCCAATGCCAACGGAGGTGGCATCCTTGTCCAGCATCCGCTCCTTGAAGAAATCGTAGCGATTCCAGGCGGCGACCACGTCCGAAGCATTCTCAGCAGCTGCCCAGTAGTTCTCGCCCACAGACACATCGTCCACACCGTACTCCGGCAGGATGGTGAACTCGCGGCTGCCATTGGGGCGGTTGTAGGAATAATTGACGGTAAGTTCTTTTGCACGGGCCTGTGCAGCGGCATTCAGTGCGCTGCTGCCCATGCTCAGAGGAGCCACACCAGCCTGTGCACGCTCTGCGTTGACGAGCTGCAGCAGCTCATCGGCCTTGGAAGCTGCGTGTGCGGGCATTGCCAGAACAAACATCAGGCAGATGAATGCGGCGCAGCAGACCAGATTCTTCAGGACTTTCATCGAAGCGTTACGCATGGTGTTGAACCTCTTTTGTGTTACCCCATGAAAAAAGGTGTCGATTGCTGGTATACTCGGCAATCGACACCTGATGCTTCAGATGAAGGTCACTCAACACCCAATCTCCGCTGTGGAGACCCTCAGGTAATGAGAAGCAACTGGCTGCCATTTTACAGGCCCTATAGCTTTGCGTCACAGCCTTTCGACTGCTTTGCCGAGGATATTCAGTTTTGCGTGCCTTTCTTCTTTTGGGAAGAAATTTGAGAACGAAAAAAGGTGTTGTTCTGCAATACACTCAGCAAAACAACACCTAGAAAATCTAAGCAGGTCGCCCAAAGAAAGATTTCTTTGAGAAGCAGCTGGCTGCCATTTTACAGGCCCTGTAGCTTTGCGTCACAGCCTTTCGACTGTTTTGCCGAGAATATTCAATTCACCTTGAGGAGCCGTTTCCATTTCCTCGACGCTATCCTACCACATCGGACAGAACCTGTCAACTGTTTTGGAGCAGCTTTCTCAAAAAATCTTCTTTTTTGAAGAGTTCTTCCGTTATGCCTGCACCTCTGCCGCCTTTTTGCGCAGCTGGTCGAGGTCTGCGGCATCCGGGTGAGCCAGTGCCTTATCAAAGTTCTCGATCAGCATCTCGAGGTTGGGTGCATGGTTGGGCTGCTGCAGCATCTTTTCGTACTGCTGGCGCACAGTCATGGGCATCTTGCCCTGGCACATATAAGTTCCAATGACCGTGTTGCTCTCATCCAGCGATTTCTGCACCGCCGCCAGGATCTGCTCGAAATATTCCGCACTGCCGCCAAAACCTGCGGTGCCGAACAAAAAGACCCGCTTCCCCTTCAGGGTCTGCAAAAAGGCGGTGAGGGTGTCATCGGCATGGCCCTTGTCCGTCCAGAAGCCGATGTAAAGGGTCTCAGCCTCCAGTGCCTCCGGGGCCGGTGCTCCGAAGTAGGTGCACTCATTCTGGGGCAAGCTTGCGCGAAGGGTGTCGGCCAGCAGGCGGGTGTTGCCGGTCTTGCTGCTGAAAACGATGGCGTAGCTCATGGTCATTCTCCTTTATTCTCTTTGAGATCAGATGCTTCCCTGTTCTTTTGCGTTCAGGGCATCATAGACACAGCGGGTGCCCTGATGGGCGATCAGGCCGCCCAGGCACTTCTTGTTGCAGCGGACACAGCGGTGGATCTTTGCCGCATTGCCGCTCTGCAGTTTGTTGACCCAGTTGGGGTCGGCCAGCAGCTGGCGGCACATTGCCGCGCACTGGATGCGGCCGCTGGCAAGCTGCTGCTCCACAAAATCGGGGTCGTTCAGGCCGCCCACACCGCAGAGCGGCACGCTGGTATACCGGCGCACCTCATCGCAGAACTTGAGGAAGCAGCCGGTCTCCTTGAACTCGGGGTGGCTGGCCGACGGGATGGTGTTTTCCAGCGCAGAGTGGTTGGCCAGTGTCACATGGAAGCTGGTCACGCCTGCCTGCACCAGCAGGGGCACGAACACGGCCAGTTCCTCCTCCACCACACCGGCGTTGCCGTAATGGGGGTTCTCCTGCCGGACAGCCAGCTTGTAGTCAATGGCCATGCCGGGCACAGCGGCGTGCACTGCCTTGACAGCTTCCACGGCAAAGCGGGCGCGGCGCTCGGCACTGCCGCCGTATTCATCGGTGCGGTGGTTGAAGATGGCGGAAGAGAAGCTGCCGCACATCCGGTCGCCGTGCACCTGCACCATGTCAAAGCCCGCCTGCTTTGCCAGCACAGCGGCCTTGCCAAAGCCATCGATGATCTGATGGATCTTTTTCTGGGACATCTTGGTGATGTAGGGGCCCACGGCATCGTTCATCCGCTCCCGCAGCTGGTCGGGGGTGATCTTTTTCATCAGCATCCCCGGGATGCACTTGATGATGGACATCATGTCGGTATCGGTCTGGTGGAGCTGGGCGCAAACCTTACAGCCGTATTTGTGGGCAGTCTCGCAGATCTGCTGATAGAAGGCAAAGCCCTTTTTGTCAAACAGGGACTTCTCAAACCGGCTCTTGGCCACCGGCACATCGCCGATGATGATCATGGCGCAGCCGCCCTTGGCCAGCCGCTCCATCTCTGCCAGATATTCCTCGTCCGAAAGGCCGAAGGTGGTGGGGGCAAAGATGATGCGGTTCTTCAGCTGCAATCCACCGTAATCAATGGGGCTCAGGATGGTGTCGTACATGTTACACACTCTCTTTTCTCATCCGTGCTGCCTTTTGCAGCAGGCTCAGGAGCTGGTGCTGTTCCTCTTCGGTCAGCCCGCTCAAATTTTGTGCATCCCAATCGAAAAATACCTGGTGGCAGGTCCGGAATGCTCTCTCACCCGCCGGGGTCAGCCCCAAATGATAACTGCGGCCCTGCTTTTCCCGGGTCATAAAGCCATCTTCCACCAGCTTGATCACGCTGCGCTGGCAGTGGCCCCAGTCCAGGTGCAGGTTTTTGGTCATCTCAGCCGGGGTGCAGCCGGGATGTTTGCCCACGTAGATCACAAAATACATCATGCCAAAGCTCAGGCCGAACTCCTGCAGCTGCTGGGTGGTGTAGGCTGCGAACCGCTTGTAAAACTCCATCACGTAGAAGGATATGGTCGATTGGATCACTCTTTGCATCTCCTTTACTTGACAAGGTCTAGTATAATCACATTACTTGATAAAGTCAAGTGCTTTTTCAAAAAATTTCTCCCTGCTCCGTATTTCTGTTTCGGGAGCAGGGAGAAAACGATTTTTTGCCTCAGACCAGCGGCATGATATTTTCCGGGGCGGCAGCCAGGCAGGCGGGTGCTTTTGGCGGCGGGGCCGCCAATGTCTCCTTGGACACCTTCCACCACAGGCGGGCCTCACCGCCGGGCAGGGTGAAGATCATGTTCCAGTCAAAGGGATTCTCACTGGTGGAGACAGCCTGCACCGGCAGGCTGTTGGGGGTGCCGGGAGCGCAGGGCGCAAAGTCATGGGCGCGGATGCCCACGGCACGGCAGCCCTCGGGCACCGGCAGAGCCACGGTCAGCGGCTGTTCCCAGCCCGCCAGATGAACGGTATGCTCCCCCACCCGGGTGCAGGGCAGAATGTTCTTGCAGCCGGTCAGGCGGGCGGCGGCACGGGTGCGGGGGTCAGCAAAGACCTCCTTGGTCGTGCCTGCCCGGAGCACCTCGCCGCTGTCCATCACAATCATCTCCCTGCACAGGCGGTAGGCCTCGTCCCGGTTGTGGGTCACCAGCAGGGCCGTGCCCGCAAACCCGGCCAGCAGGCTGCCCACTTCCCCCTCTACCTCCTCGCGCAGGTAGCTGTCCGCCAGGATGCGGGCCAGGGCGGCACGCTGCTGCTGCCCGCCCGAAAGCGCGCCGGGCAGGCGCTTGGCCAGTTCCTCCAGCCGCATGGCCCGCAATGCCTCGGCACAGGCGGCCCTGCGGGCGGCAGGGTCCTTTTCCTTTTTCAGGGCACAGAGGATATTCTGTTCCACGGTCATGTTGGGGAACAGGGCATAGTTCTGGAACAGCAGACCCACATTGCGCTGCTGGGGCGGCAGATTGATGCCCTGAGCGCTGTCGAACAGCACCCGGCCATCCAGCACGATGCGCCCCTCGTCCGGCCGGACGATGCCTGCAATGCAGCGCAGGGTCATGCTTTTGCCGCAGCCGGACGCGCCCAAAAGGGCGGTGGCAGTATCCCCCGCCGTGAACGCAGCGTGGAGGGTAAAGCCATCAAACCGCTTGGTCACATTTACTTCCAGGCTCATGTGCGCTTTCCTCCCTGCTTCTGCCTGCGTTCCAGCAGGTTCACTGCCAGCAGCACCACCGCCGAGATAACAATATCCACCAGCACCCACTGCATGGCCCCGGCTTCATCGTTGGTGCGCCAGAGCTGGTAGACCGTGGTTGCAATGGTGGCCGTCTTGCCCGGCGTGTAGCCTGCAATCATGCTGGTGGCACCATATTCGCCCAGCGCACGGGCAAAGGCCAGCACCGTACCGGCCAGAATGCCCTGACGGCAGCAGGGCATCCGCACCCGCCAGAATATCCACGCATTGGACTGTCCCAGTGTCTGGGCCGACCAGGCCAGCGTCTCGTCAAAGCTCTCGAAGGCGCCCCGGGCGGTGCGGTACATCAGCGGGAAGGCCACCACGATGGACGCAAAGATGGCGCTGTACCAGTTCATGACCAGCTTGACGCCGAAATGCTCCATGAAGAAGATGCCCAGCGGCCGCTTTGCGCCGAAGAGCAGCAGCAGAAAATAGCCCACCACCGTGGGCGGCAGCACCATGGGCAGGGTGAGCACCACGTCCAGCGCGCCTTTGACAGTGCGCGGCAGCTTGGCAATATAGTAGGCGGCAAAAATGCCAAGGAAGAACACCGCCGCGCAGCTGACGAGGGCGATGCGCAGGCTGTTCCAAAGGGGATACCAGTCCATAAATGATACCTCCGAATAAAAAGGCTTCCCCCAGAGGGGAAGCTCTGAAAAACAACGGATTTACAGTGCGGTGAAGCCCACGCTCTCGAACACGGTCGCGGCGCGGTCGGTCTGCAGATAGGCCAGAAACTCCCTGGCAGCCTCGGCGTTGGGGGCGGCCTTCAGCACGGCGGCAGGATAGATGACCTGACCGCACATCTCTTTGGTGGCCTCATCCACAGGGGTCAGGCCTGCGCTGTAGGCATCGGTGCAGTACACGACACCGGCATCCACGCTGGCTTCGGTGATCTGGGTGGTGACCTCCTTGACGTTGGAGCCGTAGGTGATGACACCGGCTGCGGCCAGTGCTTCC
>OHUC01000445.1_pt1 | contig 10665 bp, 6 predicted proteins | sample 1579121 | NCBI WGS metagenome assembly OHUC01 (sample SAMEA3879555, study PRJEB24766) | human gut metagenome | biome: human-associated habitat; feature: feces | place: USA | collected 1985/1987
GCACGCCGAGGTGGAGAAGCTGGCTGCGGAGGCTCTCAAGCCCCTGCCGGAGCTGCCCCCTCTGCCCACCATCTCCTTCCCCGGGGACGAAAAGAAGGACGCAGAGCAGCCCCCGGAGGCCGCTGTGTCTGTCCCTGCGTCTCCGGCTGCCCCGGCCCGACCCAAGACCCGCCTCGAACATCTCGGCGATGAGGTGCTGGCTCAGCTGGCGAGGCTGATGCCGGGAGAAAAATAACGTAAAAAAGAACCGCTCATCGCGTGCTTTGGCGCGATGGGCGGTTTTTAGGTTTGTGGGATGACCTCTCCATTATTGTCTCTTGGACAGGTCTCGCCTTCGTACAACCTCTCAGTCTGCTTCGCAGACAGCTCCCCTAGTAGGGGAGCCTCTGGCGAAGAGGCGAGGCTTTCCGGGATGCCAAGGCCTCCCCTCGATAGGAGCAACGGCGACGACCGCCGCCAGTGGCGGAAACAGGGAGGAATTGTTGGGGCAGCGGCCAGCGGGACGCAAGTGCAAAATTTTGCACAAAGCGGACGCTGGGAGCCGCAACCCGGACGGTGGCATCCTGCAGGGATGACGGAGAGGTTTAATCCGTTCCCTGCAAATACCTCCGGATCTCCTTCTCCGCCTCCTGCACCTCTTCATGGAACATGCGGGCAGAGACACGGAGGGCACCATGGCCCAGGATGATGACCTGTTCCATGCCATCGGAGGTGGCCACGCGGACGCGGCGGCCCTTGCCGATCTCATGGGTGACACGTTCGATGAACATATCGGCGGTCTCGGCTTCCCGGGTGTAGACCACATGGATATTGTGGTACTGCTCTATGCTGCCGGGGCTGCCCGGCACACGGTAGGCATCAAACACAAGGATGAGCACGCACTTCTTAAAGCCCTGATAGTTGCAGAGGATGTCCATCAGCCTGTGGCGGGCCGCTTCCAGGCTCTCTTTGGAGAGTGCGTTCAGCTCGTCCCATGCAAAGATGATGTTGTAGCCGTCCACCAGCAGGTATTCGGGCTGGATCTCCCACTGCTCGGCGTTGAAATCAGGGCGTTCCCGCTTCTGGGTGGGGCGGAACGCCGCCAGCGGGTCCCGCTTGATGGGCCCATAGGTCTGTTCAAAGATCTTCAGCAGCTCAGCATCCTCTTCCAAAGTAGCACGATAGGCGGCCATCCGGCGGGGACGGGCCTGCACCGCTTCCTCGGTCTTTGCAGTCTTGCCCCAGCCGCTGTCCACATGCATGTGGCTGCGCACCTGCTCCCAAGGCACCACAAATCCGGCCCCGTGGGCGCAGAACACCGAATCCGCCGGGTTGTCGAGGTCGTGTTCCGGCTCATAGCCCGCGGCCTCGATGACCTCTGCTGCATTGTGGCAGGGACGGTAGCCGTCCAGCGTCAGGGTCAGGTGTCCCCTGCCCCGGGTGTAGCCCACCACCTCCATGGGGTAGCTGCGCATGGTGGAGGCCGGTGCCGTGCCGGTGAGCAGGGTGGTATCCCCGTCGGCTCCGGTCTCGGGCGGGTCAAAACTTCCGCCCATGTTCTGGATATCGTTCATGGCGCGGCCCACGTTGTCAGAGGGCAGCTCCAGCCGGAAGGCATACCACGGCTCCAGCAGCTGGGTCTTGTGGATCTGGTCTGCCATCATCAGGCCCTGCCGGACGGCGCGGTAGGTCGCCTGCCGGAAGTCGCCGCCCTCGGTGTGCTTGAGGTGAGCGCGGCCCGCAATGAGGGTGATCTTCACATCGGTCAGAGGAGCCCCGATGAGCACGCCCAGATGCTGCTTTTCCTCAAGATGCGTCAGCACCAGCCGCTGCCAGTTCTTGTCCAGCACCTCTTCCCGGCAGTCGGCGGCAAACTGCATTCCGCTGCCCCGGGGCAGCGGCTCCAGCTTGAGGTGGACTTCCGCATAATGGCGCAGGGGCTCGTAGTGGCCCACACCCTCCATGGCTTCGGTGATGGTCTCCTTATACAGGATGCCGCCGGGGCCGAAGCTGACCTCCAGCCCGTACCGCTCGGCCAGCAGGCTTTTCAGCACCTCCAGCTGGATCTCGCCCATCAGCTGGACATGGATCTCGCCCAGGGTCTCGTTCCAGACCACATGGAGCTGGGGCTCCTCTTCTTCCAGTCGATGGAGCTTTCCCAGCGCGGCGTGCACGTCTGCGCCCTCGGGCAGCAGCACCTGATAGCTCAGCACCGGCTCCAGCACCGGCAGGTCACTGTCCCGTTCCGCCCCCAGACCCTCGCCCGGGCGGGCTCTGGTCAGGCCGGTGACGGCGCAGACCTGTCCCGGCCCGACGGCCTCTGCCAGCGTATACTTTGCACCCGAATAGAGCCGCAGCTGGTTGGCCTTTTCGGCCCATGGCTCCCCGTCGGCTTCTCCGGTGAGCTGGGCTTTCACCTTGAGCGCGCCGCCGGTCACCCGCAGCCAGGTCAGGCGGTTCCCCTGCTCATCCTGGCTCACCTTGAACACCTTGGCCCCGAAGGCTTCCAGCGCAGGGGCCGGGCGGGTATACCGGTCAAGGCCCTCCACCAGCGCATCCACACCCTGCAGCTTCAGGGCTGAGCCAAACCAGCAGGGAAACACATGCCGCCGGGCAATGGCGGGGATGAGGTCGGTATCGGTCAGGCTTCCCCGGTCCAGCATCGTCTCCATCAGCCGCTCATCGCAGAGAGCCAGCGCCTCGTCCCGGTCGGCCTGCTCTGCCCCAAAATCCACAAAGCCATCCCCCAGCCGACGGTTCAGCTGGGTCAGAAGCGCTTCCCTGCCCGGGCCGGGCAGGTCCATCTTGTTCACGAACACAAAAGTGGGGATGCGGTACCGCCGCAGCAGCCGCCAGAGCGTCTCGGTATGGCTCTGCACGCCGTCGGTGCCGCTGATGACCAGCACCGCATAATCCAGCACCTGCAGTGTCCGCTCGGTCTCCGTGGAAAAATCCACATGGCCCGGGGTGTCCAGCAGGGTAAAATCGGTATTGCCCGCCGTGAAGAGGGCCTGCTTGGAGAAAATGGTAATGCCGCGCGCCTTTTCCAGCGCGTCGGTGTCCAGAAAGGCATCCTTATGGTCCACCCGGCCCAGCTTGCGGATGGTGCCGGTGCCGTAGAGCAGGGCTTCGGAAAGGGTGGTCTTGCCACTGTCCACATGGGCCAGAATGCCGATGACCAGCTGCTTGTGCTCTTGTTCCATGCTGCGGCCCCCTTACAGTGCGCTGGCGATCAGCGCAGCAGCGACCAACGGCAGGCCCAGCACCAGATTGGAGAGCAGGCTGCAATAGGTGCGCTCCTCGGGTTCCAGCTCCTCAAAGGAGACGATCTTCTCATCCGCATAGTCGATGATGGAGCGGGTGGAGTGGATCTTTTTCTGCCGCTTGCCCATCCCCTTGAATTCCTCCAGCAGATGGTGGATGGTCACGCCATCCAGCCGCAGGTAGTCCACCCAGGCCCAGATGAGCAGCACCACGCCGCACAGAAAGCCCGGGGCCTCCCAGATGGTAAACGTGCCATCGCTGACATAGCGCTGCCACAGCAGCATCAGCACGGCCACAATGGAGGTGCGGGTCACGGTCTTATATAAAATGGGGTGGAACATGTAGCGTTTGTACATCGAGGTCAGTTTCTTCATGGTGCGCTCCTTATTGATACAGATACACTTTATTGTATCATGTTTTTGTGAAAAAAGATAGCTGTTCTGTGCGCACAGTGTGAACAGTTTCTCTCTTTTGCCTGTTCTTCACAGATATACAGTTCTTTCCATTTTATAGTAATTTTTTCATATTCTTTTCCTATGAAAGTGTTTGTCACCGTTTTGTTTCCAATTCTATGCTGTTGCGGATTGACTTCTTTTCAGTAAAGTGCTAAAATATACAGTGGTGCGACTTTTGTCTTTCCTGTGCACTTTTTGGAAAGGCAGACAGCCTCACTGCGTTTAGGAAAAGGAAAAACGCGCGGCTCTGTCCGCGCAAGATCTGGGAGGATCATCCAATGAGCTTCAATTTTGATCGCCGCACCTTCCTGAAGGGTGCAGGTGCTGTGGGTGCCGCCAGCCTGCTGGCAGCCTGCGGCGAAAAGTCCAACAACACCGGCAATGGTGCTGCCGCCAGCGGCGCTGCTGCCCCCAACTCCACCGGCGCTACCCCCCTGAAGGAGTTCATCTCCTTTGAGAGTGGCAACCGTGAGCTGGAAAGCTGGAACATGCTGTACACCCAGAAGGCTGAAGATGCCAACGTGGTCACCAACCTGTGGGACGGCCTGCTGAGCTTTGACCGCTACGGCAAGGTGGTGCCCGCCATCGCTTCCAGCTGGGAGCACAATGAGGATGCCACCGTCTGGACCTTCCACCTGCGGGACGACGTGGACTGGGTGGATTGCAACGGTGAGGTGAAGGCTCACCTGACCAGCAAGGACTTCCTGGTTGGTTTTGAATGGGTGATGAACGCCATTAAGAACGAAGCCAACAACACCTCCATGCCCAACGATACCATTGTGGGCGCTTACGAGTACTACGCGCTGACCAAAGAAGCCGGTGACGCTGCTGCTGACATGACCTACGAGGACATGCTGGCTGCCGGTGTGGGCATCGAAGCTCCGGATGATTACACTCTGGTGTTCACCTGCCCCAGCGCCTGCCCCTACTTTGATACCGTTGCCGCCTACAACAGCTTCTACCCCGTGGCCCCTGCTCTGATCGAGGAGCTGGGTGTCGATGGCTTCCGGAGCTGCGACAACACCACCATGTGGTACAACGGACCCTATGTGGTGGAGGAGTACATCCAGGGCAACACCAAGAGCTACATTCCCAACTCCAACTACTACGATGCTGCCAACGTCAGCCGCTTTGAGCGCTTCACCGTCACCATGATCAGCGACGGTTCCATCAGCCTGCAGCTGTATCAGAACCGCGAGCTGGACGAGGTGGACCTGGGCGAAAGCAACATCACCACCATTCAGTCCGATCCTTCCAACGAGTACAATCAGCAGCTGTGCGAAAAGCGTGCCAAGAAGTTCAGCTACTGCTTCATCTTCAACTACGACAAAAAGAACACCGATGGCACCCCCGATGAGAACTGGAACAAGGCCATTGCCAACAAGGCGTTCCGTCAGTGCTTCTCCAAGGGCATGGTGCTGAACAAGTTCTTCGCCCGTTACAACCCCATCAATCCCCTGAAGTGCGAGAACGATTTCTTCACCATGAAGGGCCTGTGCTACACCTCTGACGGCACCGACTACACCAACCTGGTGGCCAAGGAGATGGGTCTGGACGGCGCGGCTTACGATGGCAAGACCATGAAGCGCCTGCGCGCCAACAACGGCGACATCACCGAGCTGAAGAAGCAGGCCATGGAAGAGCTGAGCGCCATTGGTGTCACCTTCCCTGTTCACTGCTCCTACTACATTCTGGCCGGCTCCACCTCCGCTCTGGACAGCGCAACCGTGCTGAAGCAGTGCTTCACCGACAGCTTCGGCGATGACTTCATCGTGCTGGACATCAAGACTTACGTCTCCTCCATCACCCAGGAAGTCCGTAATCCTCAGCTGCAGAGCTTCGTCATTAACGGCTGGGGCGCTGACTACGGCGATCCCGTCAACTTCGTTGGTCAGGAGATCCTGCACGACGACAACGCTTACTACAGCTGGTACTACTCCAACATCGCCAAGATCGTTGAGGCCGGTCCCGCTGACTGGCAGAAGGATCTGGTGGCCTGCTACGAGGAGTTCACCGATCTGGTCAACACCGCAAAGGCCATCGTTGATGATACCGATGCCCGCTACGCTGCCTTCGCAAAGGCTGAGGCCAGCATGCTGAACAACGTTCTGGCCTGCCCCTGCTACTTCGATGTGGCCTGGACTCTGACCCACGCCAACGAGTACAGCAAGATCAACGCCATGTATGGTCCGTGCAACTACAAGGCTGTGAACTGGGAGACCAGCGAAGAGCCTTACACCACCGAGCAGTACGAGGAGTTCGCCGCTGCATTCGACGCAGCTACCAAGGCTTAAGTTCCCCGTTTCCCCGCCCGAAAGGGTAGAAATAAAAGTTAAGGGTTCGATAACATGTTAAAATACACGGTTAAGCGGCTGCTCCAGTCGCTTGTCACAATCTTTCTGATCGCAACAGCAGTTTTCCTGATGATGCGCTGCCTGCCGACGGACTACTACTTCACTGAGGAACAGCTCATGAAGTTTACCGATCAGCAGAAGACCGCCGCTCTGGAGGCTGCTGGCCTGACCGATCCCATCCCCACCCAGCTGGTCAAGTTCTATAACAACCTGCTGCATCTGGATTTCGGCACTTCCCGCCGCATTCAGAACGGTGCCCCGGTGGTCAAGGTCATTGGTAAAAAGTTTGGTGTCTCCATGCGTCTGGGCCTCACCGCCTCCGCCATCTCTCTGGTGGTCGGTGTGCTGATGGGCATCCTGCAGGCGGCATTCAAGGACAAGGTATTCGACTGGATCGGCACGGCCTACACCGTGTTTGTCAACGCGGTCCCGTCGCTGGTGTCGTATTCTCTGGTGCTGGTCTTTGGTTCCAAGTACCTGGGATTCCCCACGCTGTACTCCACCCGCAATGTGGGTGCTTCCAGCGTGCTGCCCATCACCTGCCTTTCGCTGGCATCCATTGCAGGCTATGCCCTGTGGACCCGCCGCTACATGGTGGATGAGCTGACCCGCGACTATATCAAGCTGGCCCGTGTCAAGGGCCTGAGCTCCCGCGAGATCATGTTTAAGCATGTTCTGCGCAACGCCATGGTTCCCATGGTGCAGTATATCCCCCAGTCCATCCTGCTGACGGTGGGCGGCTCCCTGCTGATGGAACGGTTCTTCTCCGTTCCCGGCATGGGCCCCCTGCTGACGGATGCCATCCAGCGCTATGACCTGAACGTTGTGCAGACCCTGGTCATCCTCTACGCTGTGCTGGGCATCGTGGGCGTGTTCCTGGGCGATGTGCTGATGATGGTAGTTGACCCCCGTATCACTCTGACCGGAAAGGAGGAGGCTCGCTGATGGCTAAGGCATCTGATTTTGAAGGCAAGAAGCAGGACGAGCTGTTCTACTTTGTGGATTATTCCCCGGAAGAAGCTGAACGCATCGGCTACTCCAACTATTCCTATTGGGGTTCTGTCATCCAGAACTTCCTCAAGCAGAAGGTCGCTGTCTTCTGCCTGATCCTGTTCCTGGCGCTGACGGTGTTCTCCTTCATTGCGCTGGGCATCGGCAAGTATCACTACACTACCCTGATCTCTGATTCCAGCAAGGCTTTCATCAGGCCCAACAGTGAGTACTGGTTCGGTACCGACAACTTGGGCCGTGACTACTGGTGCCAGGTGTGGTACGCCACCCAGGTTTCCATCCGTCTGGCTCTGGTGGTCGCCGTGGGCGAGAGCATCGTGGGCGTGATCTTCGGCCTGATCTGGGGCTATGTGCGCAGCCTGGACCGCTTCTTCACGGAGCTGTACAACCTGATCGACAACGTGCCCTATATCATCTATATGACCCTGATCGCCCTGATGGTGGGCCAGAGCTTCTGGATCATGGCCATCTCCATGATCGCCATCAACTGGCTTTCCATGGCACGCCGTGTCCGCAACATGGTGTTCATGTTCCGTGACCGCGAGTACAACCTCGCGTCCCGCTGCCTGGGCACCCCGCTGTGGCGCGTGCTGACCAAGAACATCCTGCCGTATCTGGTCTCCGTTATCATCCTGCGTATGGCACTGTCCATCCCGGGCACCATCAATCTGGAATCCACGCTGTCCTACCTGGGCCTGGGCCTGGGCATCGACACGCCTTCTCTGGGCCTGATCCTGAGCAAGGTGCGCGGCTTCTTCCTGGATTATCCGTACCTGCTGGTTTTCCCTGCATCCATCGTGTCCATCATTTCCATTTCCTTCTATATCATGGGCAACGCTTTGTCGGATGCGGCTGATCCGCGCAACCACGTTTGATAGATTGGAGAGAGAGACGTAAATGGATAGACAACCGATTATCTCTGCCAAAGACGTGGAGATCACTTTCAGCCTGCGCGGCCGCAAGCTGAACGCCATCCGCAAGTGCTCGCTGGACCTGTACGAAGGCGAGACCCTTGCTATCGTGGGCGAGTCCGGTTCGGGCAAGTCCGTATTCACCAAGACCTTTGTGGGTATGCTGGATGCCAACGGTAAGATCACCGGCGGCTCCATCATGTTCGAAGGCCGCGATATGACCAAGTTCACCGAGAAGGATTGGCTGGGTGTCCGTGGCAAGAAGATCGCCATGGTCATGCAGGACCCTATGACCAGCCTGAACCCGCTGAAGAAGATCGGCAAGCAGATCCAGGAGAGCATTGAGCACCACCAGGGTCTGAAGGGTGAGGAAGCCAAAAAGGCTGCCATCGAGATGCTGGGCAAGGTGGGTATCCCCGACCCCGAGCGTCGGTACGAGCAGTACCCCCACGAGTTCTCCGGCGGTATGCGTCAGCGTGTCGTCATTGCCATTGCAGCGGCCTGCCGCCCGCAGATCCTGATCTGCGACGAGCCCACCACTGCACTGGACGTGACCATTCAGGCACAGATCCTGCAGCTGATCCGCGACCTGCAGAAGGAGCTGGGCATGTCCGTTATCTACATCACCCATGACCTGGGCGTTGTGGCAAACGTGGCAGACCGTGTGGCCGTGATGTATGCCGGCCAGATCGTGGAATACGGCACCGTGGAGGAGATCTTCTACGACGCATGGCACCCCTACACCTGGGCTCTGCTGCAGGCTCTGCCGCAGCTGGGCACCAAGGGTGAGGCCCTGCCCAGCGTGGATGGTACTCCCCCGAACCTGTTCAACGAGATCAAGGGTGACGCATTTGCGCCCCGCAACAAGCATGCGCTGGCAATCGACTTTGTGCAAGAGCCTCCGTTCTTCCAGGTGTCCGAGACCCACGCCGCAAAGACCTGGTATCTGGACCCGCGCGCTCCTAAGATCGAGCGGCCGCACTCCATCCAGAACCTGCGTGAGAAAATGGGAAAGATGGGAGGCGCCAACTTAAATGGCTGAACGCGAAAAGCTGATTGAGCTGAAAGACCTTCAGATCACCTTTGGCTCCGGTAAGAAGAAATTTGTTGCTGTCGATCATGTCAACTTTGACATCTATAAGGGCGAGACCTTCTCGCTGGTCGGCGAGTCCGGCTCCGGCAAGACCACCATTGGCCGTGCCATCTGCCGCATCAACCCGACCTCCGGCGGCGACATCTTCTTCAAGGGCCAGAAGATCAACGGCAAGATCTCCAAGGAACTGGACAAGGAGGTCATCCGCAAGATCCAGATGATTTTCCAGGATCCCATGGCTTCGCTGAATGAGCGCGCCAAGGTCGAGTATATCATTGCTGAGGGCCTGCTGAACCATCATCTCTACAAGGATCAGGAAGATCTGCATGAAAAGGTGATGAACGCCCTGCATGAGGTCGGCCTGCTGCCGGAGTTTGCCTCCCGCTTCCCCCACGAGTTCTCGGGCGGTCAGCGCCAGCGCATCGGCATTGCCCGTGCACTGGTCATGGAGCCGGAGTTCATCGTGGCCGATGAGCCCATCTCTGCACTGGATGTCTCCATCCGTGCACAGGTGCTGAACCTGCTGAACGAGATGAAGAAGAGCCGCGGCCTGACCTACCTGTTCATTGCACATGACCTGTCGGTGGTCCGGTTCATCTCGGATCGTATCGCCGTTATCAGCAAGGGCCGCATCGTGGAGCTGGCTGAGGCGGAGGAGCTGTTCCTCCATCCGCTGCATCCCTACACCAAAGCCCTGCTGAGCGCGGTCCCCATCCCTGACCCCAGCCTCGAAAAACACAAGAAGCTGCTGGTCTATGACCCCTCGATCCACGATTACAGCGTGGATAAGCCGGTCTGGGAAGAGATCGCAAACGGCCACTTCGTGTATGGCAACCAGCGTGAGCTGGAAGGCTACCGCAAGGAGTATGAAAGCCAGCTGTAAGCTGAACCGCTTTCCTGTATTTTAACACAATGACCCCGCCGCGCTGGGAGTTTTCCCGCGCGGCGGGGTTTTGTGCTGTCAGGGAGCAAAAAAAGAACCGGACGCTTCAAAAACGTCCGGTTCTGCTTTTTGCTATGGGTTGATTCGATCAGGCCTGCGTGGCTGCGTCGAATGCGGCGGCAAACTCATCGTACTGTTCGGTGGTGTAAGCCTCCTCGCTGGTCTCCCAGTTCACAGCCTTGTAGTTGCAGGGACCATACATTGCGTTGATCTTGCTGTACTCGTTGACGTGGGTCAGGCACCAGGTGATATCGTAGACGGTGGGGAAGATCAGGTTCTCGTCCAGGAAGTAAGCCTCGGCCTTGGCAAATGCAGCGTAGCGTGCATCGGTGTCGTCAACGATGGCACGGCCCTCGTTCACCAGATCGGTGAACTTCTCGTAGGCGGCAACCAGCTCGGTCTGGTAGCTGGCGGGGCCATTGTTCACAATGCCTGCGATGTTGGTCATGTTGCAGCTGTAGTAAGCATTGTCATCGTGAACGATGATTTGGGTCAGGAAGTTGATGGGATCGCCGAAGTCAGCGCCCCAGCCCATGTGGACGAAGCTCTGCAGCTTGGGTGCCACGACCTCCTTCATGGTGGAGGACACGAAGGTGTTGATATCCAGCACGATGAAGTCATCGCCGAAGCTGTCGGTGAAGCACTGCTTCAGCAC
>OHUC01000449.1_pt1 | contig 10651 bp, 10 predicted proteins | sample 1579121 | NCBI WGS metagenome assembly OHUC01 (sample SAMEA3879555, study PRJEB24766) | human gut metagenome | biome: human-associated habitat; feature: feces | place: USA | collected 1985/1987
CGATAGGTACTACCGCTTCCATCGTACCTTTGACTATTTCAGCCGCACCCTTTATTGCCCGCATCATCGAATCTTCGCTGCTGGAAATCGACCACGGCGTTATCGAAGCGGCTCAGGCCATGGGCGCCAGCCCCATGCAGATTATCCGCAAGGTCCTTTTGCCGGAAGCACTGCATTCCATCGTTTTAGGTATCACCCTCGCTGTTATCGCTTTGATCGGTTATTCCGCCATGGCTGGTACATTAGGCGGCGGCGGCTTAGGCGATCTGGCGATCCGTTACGGCTATCAGCGTTTCCAAATGGACGTTATGCTGATCACTGTCGTCGTACTTATCGTTATGGTCCAATCTATCCAGTCACTCGGCGACTACTTTTCCAAAAAGCTTAATAAAAACAAACTATAAAATCATCTTATAAAGGGGAAATTATCATGAAAAAATTAGCTAAAATACTGACCGCGGCAGCTTTATGCGTAGCTGCCCTGACCACCTTCGGCTGCGGCGACGATAAAAAAGAAGCAGCAAAAGCTCCTGCCGGCGATGCGCCTATCAAAATCGCAGTTACTGCAGGCCCTCATGCTGAAATTATGGACAATGTCAAAAAACTTGCTGAAAAACAAGGTCTGAAAATCGAAGTAGTTGAATTCAACGACTATGTAACTCCTAATGTAGCACTGTTCCAAGGCGAGGTTTTTGCCAACAGCATGCAGCACCGCCCTTATTTAGATGCCACTCTGCAAAAAGAGCCTAAATTTGACCTGGTAGAAGTTTTCAAAACCGTTAACTTCCCGATGGCCGCTTACTCCAAAACTTTGAAAAAAGGCGACGCCATTCCTGACGGCGCCACAATCGGTATTCCTAACGATCCATCCAACGGCGGCCGTGCGATTTTAGTTCTTGCCAATGCCGGGCTGATCAAAGTCAAAGATATCAAAAACGTTACTACCACCGTTGCCGATATCACCGAAAATCCACATAACTTCAAATTCCTGGAACTGGATGCAGCTACCATTCCCCGCAGCCTGCCCGACGTTACCTTTGCTGTAATCAATGCCAACTACGCTATTCCAGCAGGCCTGAACCCTACCAAAGATTCCATCATTCTGGAATCTGCTGACAATCCGTTTGTCAACATCTTCGTAACCAAGAAAACCAATGAAAACGATCCCCGGATCGCTAAACTGAAAGAAATTTACCAATCAGCTGATAATGAAAAATTCATTATGGAACACTTCCAGGGCACCATTTTACCGGCCTGGAAATAATTAAAAACTAAGCCCCCGGAATCTTAAAAATTCCGGGGGCTTTTTATTTATATTTTCTCTGATCTACAGTCAACAGCACTCAGCAGAACTTTTTGCACTGTTCAAAATACTGCGGTATAAAGCTGATAAAATTACGTGTTGTCGGCGAGTGATAATACTTGCGCCCCCATACCACTGCCGCCGTAGTCGTCAGTTCCGGGTCGTCCATACGGACACAGGCCAGCCCTTCATGCCTGGCGATTGCTTCTGCTGATTCTGGGATAACGGCCAGTCCTAACCCGGCTTTCGCCCAGGCAATCAGATAATTACTGTCATCGCTGAGACAGAAAAAATATGCCTGGATGCCATTTTTAGCAGCAGACTGTTCCAACAGTTCCTTATAACGGCGGTGGCATAAAAGCGGCAGCCCCTGCAGCCTGCTTACAGGCAGTTCAAAAGTCCCCTCCAGCTGCGGAAAAAACGCCGCATCATAGACTAATGCCAAGCGTTCAGTTGGCAGCTTATAGCTTGCAAAATAATCCTCGTCCACAGGCAAATGAACGATAGCAGTTTCAATGACCCCCTTTTCCAGCAGTTCGATCACCCGTAAACTTTCGCCGATCAACAACCGATAGGTTATTTTGGGATACAACTCTTTAAAAGCGGCAATCATCTGCGGTAATACCATCAGGCTCATCGAAGGGACAACTCCCAGTGATAAAATACCCTCCTGTCCCAGCTCACTGCTGGATAATTCACATACAGTCCGATCCGTTAGATTTAAGATTTCTTCTGCCCGATGCAGCAGCATATGACCGGTTTCTGTCAGATGCAGACGCCGGCCTGATCTGTCGAACAGCACCACGCCCAGTTCCTGCTCAAGCTGTTTGATTTGTCTGCTTAAAGGCGGCTGCGCGATATGCAGCGCTTTGGCAGCCTCTGTAACATTGCCCAGCCTCGCTACCATTACGAAATACCGCATTTGCTGCAAATTCATAAGTATTCCTCCATTCATACTTTTTAGGTATTATAATTTCAAAAATAAGTATTTTAAGTATGATTTTATTGTTGTTATAATAATATTAAAGAAAAGAAGAACAGTCAAGTAAAGAGCAGGATGCAAAATTCAGGGAGGGATTTATATGAAAGAGAAAATTTTAATCGCTATCGACAGTTCTGATTCGTCCAGTAAAGTGCTTGCTTATGGTATCAATCTGGCCGGTAAGCTTGACGCAGAAGTAAAAGTAGTCCACGTAATCGAACCTTACAGCAAACGATCGACCATTTTGAACCAGTTAAACCCCGCTATGGTCAAACAAACCAATGAATTATATGAACTGGCCGGTCAGGAATTAATGGAAGCAGCAAAAAAACAGACAGCTGCCGCCAAAGTTCCCGTTCATTATGAAACTTTAGTTGGCAACGCCGCGCAGCAAATCCTGACCGCCGCCAAAAAATCCGAAGCTAGCATGATCCTCATCGGCAGCCGCGGCATGAACGCTGTTGCAGAATTTATCCTCGGCAGCGTCAGCTCCAAAGTTGCCATGTATGCGGAAATACCGGTCTTGATCGTTAAATAGTGGATTGCTTGGGCATCTTTCCCCTATAGGCAGCGACTGAAATTTTCGCTGCAAAGCAAAATACCTGCCGTTGATTAACGGCAGGTATTTTTTATTTTGACTGATTTTTATAAACCTTCTACCCTGATTTTAAAATGCAGCAGAGCCAGCCAGCCCGCAATTGCCAAGGTGACGCAAACAGCGGTAATGATCCCCAGCCCTTCAATAAAATTGCTCCAGTTCAATGCACCCAGCATCATACCCAAGCTGCCAAAAACAGTATTCACCGCATTGATCAGCGACGAGGCAGAGCCGATATCCGTCTTCTGCTGATCCAATAATATGGCCGTACTGAAAGGCCTGGCAGCGCTTTCCATGATCGTGACCGGTAAAAAGGCTATTAAAAACCACCACGGTGAAATACTCCCTACTGTCAGCAGCGCTGCCGCTGCTACTACAGTAAAAATAAAACAGCCATAGGTAAATTGACGCGGCGATACGATCCCGATCAACTTCATATATAAAAACGGACCGACAACGGCAAAAAATGAGTTAGCAGCAAAAAAATAACTGTAGACCTGCTCACTAAGCCCAAAATACTGTACATAAACATAGGAAGATACTGCCACGTAAGCCATATAAGGTGCTGCCAGCAGTGAAAATACAGTCAGTACACCAGTAAAACCAACATTTTTACCGACAACTGCCAATCTGCCGAAGGTACTCCAAAAGCTGCCCTTATAACGTTCGCTTTCCGACAGCGTTTCTTCAAAAAAGAAGCTGGCGGCCAGATTAACAGCACCGGTGGCGATCAGGACCCCGAAGGTACCGCGCCAGCTGACAAACTGCAGCAGAAATGCGCCGATAACAGGGGCGACCATCGGCGCAATAACGGCCATAGCCTGCACCAGCGCCAAAACACGATTTTTAGTGGTGCCATAAAAAGCATCTTTAACAACCGCCATCGACACAGCAACCATGCCGCCTGCACCCAAAGCCTGCACGATTCTGTACGCTATCAGACTGTAAATACTGCCGGCAAAGGCGCACAGACCACTTGCCAGCGTATACAGAACTATTCCCAGCAGTAAAATCTTCCGGCGTCCGTATTTATCACTTACCGGCCCAAACAGCAGAATCCCCACTGCGAAAAAGAAGAAAAAACTGACCAGCGTCAAATTGACCATCAAAGGTGTCGCAGCAAATTCTGTACCTATCGTCGGCAGTGCCGGCAGATATAAATCTATCGACAACGGTACAAACATATTCATCACAGCGATCAGTACGATCAAACCCTTTGCGCCTAAATATTTCTGCTGGATTTTTGAAGCGTTTTCCGTAAGCATTATTTTTCCTCCTTTAATCTAATAAAAAAACCGGATAAGAGAATATCTCTTATCCGGCAGTACTGCCCTCCGAGGTGTTTCCGTAAAAACAAGGTTATTTTAGCATCTGTTTAAATATTTGTCAACATTTTCACTGCAGAGCATTTTGAAATATCGACCGGCCTGTCAGCTCATATCAAAAATATTAAATTGTTCATATTTGCCCCATAAATGCAGCGTCATATCTATTCGCCCGTCGGCAAGGAAGGTTACGCCCTCCGCTTCCAGCAAAGCACGTTGTTTTTCCTGCCCGCCGAAAGCATAGTCAGGTGCCAGAGCCCCGGTACGGTTCACGACCCTGTGACAGGGCAAATTCCGTCCAGAAGGAGCGCAGCTCATGATGTGCCCTACCTCACGCCCAGCCAGCGTATCACCGACCTGCGCCGCTATCTGTCCGTAGGTAGCCACTTTACCGCGAGGTATCCGGGCGACTGCCTCATACACACCTGCTCAGCAAATGCCGCATCCACTATCCTTTCGCCGTTATACGTAATCATAATTTCCCTCCGATTTTATTAGTATATTACAATGCCGTACCTTTTTGGGGGATAAAAAATCCAGACATATCTACGCCTTCCAGCTCCAGCAGTTTTATTTTTTTTTCAATACCGCCGGCATACCCAGTAAGACTGCCGTTTGCACCAACGACCCGGTGGCAGGGAATAATAATAGAAATGGGATTATGTCCAACAGCACCGCCGACAGCCTGGCTTGACATCCGTTCCTTCTGCAGCTTCACTGCCATTTTTTTAGCAATACTGCCGTAAGTTATTACCTCTCCATAAGGGATCGTACATAAAATTTCCCAAACGCCCTGACGAAACGCATTGCCTTGTGGTGCCAGCGGCAGCTCTGCCACATCAGGCTTCTGCCCGGAAAAATATCTGTCCAGCCACTTTTTTGCAATATCGAAAAGCGGCACAGCATCCTTTTCAATCAAAGCTTCCTTCAGCGTACCCTGATAATACTTTTGCCCTTCCAGCCATAAGCCGACAAGATTTTTACCGCAAGCGTCACACGCAAGCGTAATTTTTCCCAGGGGCGATAAATAAGTCGTAGAGTAGTACATATAGGGCCTCCTCTATAATGTATTCCATAAATTAACCGTAGCATAACTGCGCCAGGGACGCCAGGCTTCCGACAGTACCTGCAGTTCTTTAGGCGTATGATCCGGCAGCGCCTTTTTTATTCCTGCATCCGTTGGCAGAAAAGCATCGGGCCAGCCCATTGCCCGCATGGCTATATACTGCGCCGTCCAACTGCCAATACCCGTGCCAGTTGATAAATCGTATTCGCACGCGCAGAGATAATACCTAATTTTCCCAAATGCTCACTAATATTTTCTCCCAGTGCAAGTATCGCCGCAGGCGCAGGAAAGCTGTGCGTAAGACCTTCAATACCTGTCTGGACCTGAGTTCCATACACAGCGACGAGCCTTGCCGCTAAAGTACTTGCAGCTTTTACAGTGATCTGCTGACCCAGTACAGCCCGCACCGACATTTCAAAAACATTGAAGCAGCCGGGCAGTCTGGTTCCTAAAACACACAAACCGGGCTGCAGAGTATTCATCACCTGCAGCGTTTCATATACTGCCTTAGGCTCACAATATAAATCAAATAAATTCTTGATGCGGGCCAATACCTCAGGAAGCACCGGCAGAAGACTTTCGCTGACCGTAACGCTCAAAGTATTTTCAGCCGGTCTGTGCCCGACCCGCACCCAGCCGCAGAACTGCTGGCCTTCCGCATTTTGCAGCTTTACCGTACGCAGATATTCATCATTATTTACAACTTCTATTCCTGTTATTGCCCGTCCTGCCAAAAACTTTAATATTTTATCCCAGGCATAAGGAGGGCGGTAACCAAGAGCCAAGGTGATCTCACCGTTATGGCTTTTTGCTTCTGCCTGTCTTTTCCGCAAAGCTGTGGGCACAAGCTGATAATGTTTTTTAAATAAATCGTTAAAACGGCGCAGACTGCCAAATCCTGCCGCCATTGCAACTTCCAGCACTGAAAGATCGGTGTCGGTAAGCAGATTTTTGGCAAGCAGCAAGCGGCAGGTCTGTAAATATTGGACAGGGGAAACGTGGTATTCCGCAGTAAATACGCGCCGCAAATGTCTGTCCGTACAACCAAGCCGTTCTGCTATTTCCCGCAGGCTCTGGCCGCTGCCGCAATTCCTTTCCAACATTCGCGCAGCCCGGTAAACTAAATCAGCCGTAGCATCAGTAACAGAGGTCCCGGGAGCAAGTTCCGGCCTGCACAAAAGGCAGGGCCTGTAGCCGGCCTGTTCCGCAGCGGCGGCCGTCCTGAAAAAAGTGCAGTTTTCCGCTTTGGGCTGTCTGGCTTTGCAAACCGGACGGCAATAGATTCCCGTAGACGATATGCCAACGAAAAAACGTCCGTCAAAACGGGCATCTTTGGCTTTAAAAGCCGCGTACAATCCCTTGATATTTTCCTGCATCACCGTTTGCCTCCTTACTTGAAATCGCTTTAATTATATCATAACATTTCTATAATTCCCGCCATTTTCGGACATGCTTTTATTAAAATAATTATCAGAACCACCTCGATCGCAACACGCACGAGCAAATATTCCTGTCAAGCATTTTCTTTTATATTGTTTATTTCATTGCGTAAGTATATAATAATAGCGGTATTGATTTTTGAACAGATTACTGAACGTACTCCATTCACTTGAAAGAACCTAAAACATTACTACAAAAGGGAGGTAATTTATGCCAAAAATGTTCCTTGTTCTTATGATACTTTTACTGACGAACAATATTTGTAATGCCGCGATCTATAAAAATATCGAAAATGATTTTCTGATCGATATCGGCGATAACTGGAACCTTTCAGACAAGAGCACCCAGGAAGGCGGTATGGTGCTGATATTTACGGCTTCAGACGATAAAAAAAGCACTGTAAGGGTAGGCGTTTCTCCGGTTATAGACGAAAAGGAAAACGCAACTTTGAGAAATATGCCTAAAGAATTATTAAATGAATATTTTGACGCATTTATCGGGATGACCAAACAGGCATCAAGTAAATATAATATCACTTTCGCCGACTGTAAAAATATAGGCCCTCATTATGTACTTCTTGTGAACGCCTCTTTGCCTATGGAAATATACAAAAAAGATAAGCAGCTTCCTTTTGTAAAATCAAATGCCTTCATTGTTTTTAAGAAAAAAATATATTTATTTATGATGGATTCCTGGGATACGGAAGAAACACATCTGCAGCAACTCACAACAATAATCAAATCGCTGCAGCCTCTATGATTGCACCAGAAAATATATTATAAAAAAATAAGCTCAAGATTTTTCATAGTTTTGAAAAATCTTGAGCTATCTTTTTTTGGAGCTACTGACAGGATTTGAACCTGCGACCCTCTCATTACGAATGAGATGCTCTACCAGCTGAGCTACAGTAGCGGTTCAGAGCATAATAAGCTCTGCCATATAGTATAACGCAACCCGGCAAGTGCTGTCAATATACCCTGTTTGCAACAGCTCATTTTCTCAGCAGGATTTTAATTACTGCCCGTCGATAAACAAACCTCCGTTCCATAAAAATGGAACGGAGGCTGGGGATATTCTCAAGCAAGCTGGAGGGTTGCAACACCTTGCCGAAAATCAAAGAAATTATTTAGAAACTCCATCTGGCTCCGACATTCCACTGCCAGTCTTTTTTATAATCACTGCCGGCACTGCGCTCGACATCAACATAGAAGTAATTGTTTTTACCAGTCTGCACTGCTGCGCCTAAGCCATATTCAAACCAGGTATCATCAAAATCACGATCCAGTCTTGCTTTTGTACCGCCGGCATCCACCATTGAGGCATTATAGCCGCCGCCAAATTCATGCATCAGATTAGCTTTCAAGTATATATTAGTTTTTTCATTGATATCTTTACAAATATTGAAACCAATACGTCCCACAAAACTGTCGATTCCATCCTGATCTACCCTGATGCCATTGCTTGTGGTATAGTCAGTTCCGCGCAGCCTGCCAAAAGTGAGCTGGGCCTGCGGTTCGATATACCAATTATTTTTCAGATTGTTTTTGCGCCCATATTCCGCGCTTATCGATAATCCATTTTGGTCATAGTCGCCGGTGATCTTATTGCCGGAGGTATCAAAAACCTTAAAATCATTATCGAGCTGACTGTATTTCAACACTAAATCAAGGTAATGGCCCTTAGCACCGATCTGCGTACCGTAAATATTTAAAGCTTTAACTTTATTCTCGCCGCTGCCGCTGCTGTAACTGCTGTCGCCATCAAAATAGCTGAAGGAAATACCAGCATAACGCGTATACGCCGGCGTTGACTTCAATTTTTGGTCATAGCCAAGCTCATACTGTGTGTATTTATTCTCAAATTCAAACTGGTCACTGCGGCTCAGCTTACCGCCTTTGACCCTTACCCAGACGCCCTCTTCCTCTCTACCATGCTGGCGCAGATCTCCCAGCCGCTGCAGCAGCTGATCATGGTCGCGCCATGTATGATAAGCCAGTGCTCCCGAAGCAGCGATAGCCTCCACACTGGTTGTCGGCAGGTTAAGATTTGTAATGCCTTTCAAATACCAGTCCGTCGTATAACCGGAAGCAGCACTGTCTTTTTGTCCCAGCTCATAACGCTGCCAGTACAAAGTGCCTTCCTGATCATCAGCCGTAAAAGTACCGCTGCCGTTGACACTGGCTAAAACAGTATTTTCTGCCGCCTGGCCTATTCCCGGATCACTGTCGAGTCCATTTATCTCCTTCAGTGACAGTGTATGGCTTCCGCTGAAATCACCTGTGACATAAATTTTATCACTGGCATCAACCTGGGAACCATCAATATCCATAATGATCGTCCCACCGTTACCTGTCAGCGTTTCCACAGACAGCGTACTGAAAGCCTTATTATCGCCGGTCATATCGATCACAGACTGTTCATTCTGCAAACTGTTGAGCTGTGAATTGCCAGTCAAAGTCCACAGCGAGTTTTTAGCCATAGTTAAGGTGCTCTGTGAATCATTGCCGCTGTCGAGCACAGCCTTTCCCTCAAACCGCGAACCTTCTGCCAGATCTAATGTAAGAATGCCGCCGTCCGCAGCCCTGATATCACCGACAATATTATAAACACCACTGCCGGTAATAGTACTGACGGCAGCTGTATCACTATCTTTACCTTCCGCACTGAAAGCATAAGCATCTTTTGTTGAATCCACAGTAACAGCAGCGTCCTGTAAAATTACCGTGCCGCCGGCAAGCGCCGTTACGCCATGAGACTCACTGCCAACTGTCGTTATGACCGCGTCTTTTTTTAATTCGATCAGAGTGCCGTCATAACGGGCGTCTACACCATGTGACTGATCCCCCAGAGTTTTGATTTCTGCCCCTTCATCAATAGTGATTTTGCCGCCGGCAGCAGTAAAATCATATACTTTAGTAATATTGCCGCCGCGGACAGCCGAAGCCTTATCGCCCTGAGTACTGATCTCGGCATCTTTGCCAACATAAAGCGTGGAATCGGCATGGATACCATAGACAGCAAAGGACTCGTCCCCTTCCGTCCAGATAGTTGCCTTATCGCCTACACTTATCTGTCCGGAGCTCCCCTGTTTAGTACCAACACCGTTAAAACCAGTATATGATAAATAGCCCGCCTGAACGGCATTTGCGCCATAACCTTTCCCTTTGGCATAAATCGTACTGTCGTCGCCGATTGTAATATTACTTTGGCCTTGGCTCGCATTGCCATCCATCGATAATACCGCAATGCTGTTGACATCATAGCCTCTGATATTATCGTGCCCTATCGTAACACCGTTGCCGATTTCAATCTTACCGCCGCTGGAGGAAGCAAGCGCTGCCCCTGTAGCACCATAACTGTTGCCGGTAACTGTACTGCCATCGCCTATTTGGAGCAGAGAATCTTTACCCGTAACGTACACAGCAGAATTAGCTGATGAATTTAAAATACTGCCGGCACCTAAAATAACTGTCGCCTTTTGACCATAGCTGCTTGAGTCTACACGTACCGCAGAAGATTTAGCCTCAACGATCGTTTTACCAAGCTCAATACTGCAATCGCCGCTGCCTGCAACGCCCCCTGTAGCATAAGTCTGGATTTGGATACCATAGCCGTCGCTGGTAACGGTGACATTATCGCCAACAATCGTACCGCCATCTTTATACCCGACAAAAATACCTGTTGTATTAGAACCGGTATTTATTACAGAATCAGCTGTCATCGTATAGGTACTGCCGTCTGTAATCCTTACGGGACTTACATCTGCGGCCTGCGCTAAAAGCGGCATATTTATTATCGCCAGTGTGACCGCCATTCTTAAAGCTTTCTTGTTATTCATTTTTATCTCCCCTTTGATTTTTTATATAAACTTATAGTGATAAGTTTATGTTTTGGCCAGTTTATCGCTTCCTTTCACTTATCCGCTATATTATTTATC
>OHUC01000467.1_pt1 | contig 10335 bp, 9 predicted proteins | sample 1579121 | NCBI WGS metagenome assembly OHUC01 (sample SAMEA3879555, study PRJEB24766) | human gut metagenome | biome: human-associated habitat; feature: feces | place: USA | collected 1985/1987
ACGGTTTTTGGGACTATTTTCTTTGGTGTTATGGCCAGTTTTGCAGCTGCGTACCTGCCTTTCCATCCTTATGCGCTGGCAATGGCAGCCGGTGTCGGCTCTGCCAGTATGATGACTGCTGCTGTAGGATCTTTAAGCGTTATGTATCCGCAGATGGCGGATCAGATCGCTGCTTTTGGTGCAGCCAGCAATATGCTCTCCGGTCTTGACGGCCTGTATATGTGCATATGGATGGCTTTGCCGCTGACAGAGTGGCTGTATAAGAAAATCTACCGCTTAAAATACGGTGTTGAACCGACAGGAAAGGATGCTGCAAAATGAAAATCAAAGATACACTGATCGTATTATTTATTGTCGGCGCCATGTCTCTTGTCGCCAACGCTATTGGCACCAAATATACTATCGTGGAAGCAATTCCCGGTCTGCTATTTTTAATATTTTTGGCAATTGCCGGTGTTGTTCTGGCAAAATATTTGCCGGGACGTATCCCTGCTGTTGCTTATATCGTAACTTTGGGCTGTATCCTGACTTATCCGACTATGCCCGGCAGTGACGTGATCAATGAAGCTGTTAAAAAAGTAGGCTTTTTACAGCTTTGTACTCCGATTCTCGCTTATGCCGGTATCGCTATCGGCAAAGACCTTGATGCTTTTGCCAAGAGCGGCTGGCGGATCGTTGTAGTTGCCTGTGTAGTTTTTACAGGCACTTATATCGGCAGCGCGATTATTGCGCAGACTATCTTGAAGGCACTGGGACAGATTTAATCAGCAGTATTTTCAGGCACTGGCCTTTGGCCAGTGCTTTTTCTTTGACCACTTTACTAAATTTACAGAGGTAAAAGCGAATGAGTTGAATTTATCGGCAAGATAAAGTACAATAGAAGTTAGAATTTTACCATATGGGAGGTATGATTATGGCTGAAGTTTTAGCAAAAACTACATTTTCCAGTGTTATTCACAACAACGAAGTTTGTGATGAAATAGTTAAATGGGGCAATGCTAACGGTTATCCTGTTACGAAAGCAAAATTACAAAATAAATTAGATGCGTATGTAGGGTTTTCGCCTGAGTATATGATTTTGGCAAAACGGCTGCCGCCTATTCCCGGAGGCTGGGATGTGACTGTCGAAAGCTACGAACCCGAAGAACGTATCATTCCGCTCAATGTTAAACCGGAAACAGGAGAGATCAACCGCTTTATCGTTAAAATGATGGAAGAATATGTTAAAGAAGGTCTGAAAATGGAGCTTGCTGAAAATATTTATGAATCTTATGGTACGCACCTGCGTGATTTAAAGGTCGTAGGTCATCCGATTCTCATCAATAATTTTGAAGATTTTATCGAAAATATGCGTTGATTGCCAGAACCTGCGTTTTACGCAGGTTCTTTTATAATTGCAGTCAATATTATACAAGATGGCACGGTAGATTTTTGGTAGGATAAGAAAAAGGAGCCTGCTGTGAAAAATGAAAAACGTTTTGTAAAATATGATAAAGAACTGCAGATAGAAGCCTATTGGTTTCAGGGAATCCTGCAGAAATTCCCGCAGCATTTTCACGAATATTATGTGCTCGGGTTTGTTGAGAAGAGTGGCCTGCGTCATATGTGCTACGATAATGTGGATTATTATATAACTGCCGGTGATGTGCTGCTGTTCAATCCCTGCGTGCCGCATAACTGCGAACCAATGGATAATGATCTGCTTGATCTGCGCTGCCTGAATATTAAACCGGAGATTATGAGTCAGTTTATGCAGGAATTGACAGGCAGTGAGGAAGTGCCGCTGTTTGCCAGCCCTGTTTTACGCGGTGACGAATTGTCTGGATCACTCCTGCGTGAACTGCATCAAATGATTATGCAGGAACGGGAAGACCTGGCGAAGGAAGAAACTTTTTATTTTTTGCTGGAACAGCTTGTTGCTGCCGGTATCAGTAAAACCTCTATCGAGGCGAAAGCCCCGCCTGTACGCAGAGTAACAGAACATCTGCTGGGGCATTATACAGAAAAAGTGACGCTGGAAGAACTGGCAGCTGTGGCTTGTATGAACAAATATTCCCTGCTGCGGCTGTTTACGAAAACGGAAGGTATCACGCCTTATCGTTACCTGGAAACAATAAGGATCGGCAAAGCTAAGGAACTGCTTGCTCAGGACCTGGAGCCTGCTGAGGTTGCATTGATGACCGGTTTTAGTGATCAAAGCCATTTCAGTAAATTTTTCAAAGAGGTCATTGGCCTGACACCAGGGCAATACCGTAATATTTTTAAAGTAAAACAATAGGAGAAGCTATGCAGAATAAAATTTTGATGGGGCATCTTTTTGCTCTTGTAACGATCTTGCTCTGGGGTACGACATTCATTTCAACTAAAGTATTGCTGCGCAGCTTTACTCCGATAGAGATTTTGTTTTTCCGCTTTATTATGGGGCTGATAGTTTTGTTTCTGATCTATCCGTATCGGTTGAAGGTGACTGATAAAAAACAGGAATGGATCTTTGCCGGTGCCGGATTAAGCGGTATTACTTTGTATTATCTGTTTGAAAATATTGCGCTTGTGTATGCTCCTGCGTCTAACGTGGGAGTTATTACGGCCACAGCACCATTTTTTACAGCATTACTGGCCTGTCGTTTTTTGGCAGGCGAAGCTCTGCAGAAAAAATTTATAGTCGGGTTTGTACTGGCGATTGCCGGTATCGCCATGATCAGTTTCAACAGTGCTACACAGCTGCAGATTAATCCTTTAGGAGATTTTCTGGCTTTAGCGGCAGCTGCTACATGGGCAGTTTATGCTGTATTGTCTAAAAAAATCAGTTCATTTGGTTACAATGCCATCCAAAGCACACGGCATACTTTCATGTATGGTTTGGTATTTATGCTGCCGGCACTGCTGTTTATGGATTTCCGCTGGGGTTTTGAGCGGCTGGCTGATCCTGTCAATCTGTTTAATTTGTTGTTTTTAGGTGTCGGAGCGTCGGCGATGTGCTTCGTGACCTGGAATATGGCAGTCAAGCTGCTGGGAGCTATTAAGACCAGTGCCTATATTTATCTGGCACCTGTAGTTACTGTGATTACCTCTGTTATTGTTCTGGATGAGAAAATCACAGCGGTTATCGCCTTCGGTATGCTGTTGACGATGACAGGACTGCTGCTTTCAGGTGATGTTGTAGCTTTGGTCAAAGCAAATATGCGCGGTAGGGGAAAGTAAAATATTTTGTAAAAAGAAAATTTAAAATAACGTCTGCGAAAATGCAGGCGTTATTTTTTATGATATTTATGCCTTAGAGGATATAAAAAAGAACCCGCAGATAAATCTGCGGATTCTTTTAAGCAGTTTTTACATATCCTGAATATGGGCTTCAGCTACGTCAAAGTCTTTGACTATAGAAGCATCGGGTTTTTTATCCAGCAGGCTGACAACATAAATAGCCAGAGCTGAAATGATGAAACCGGGAACGATTTCGTAAATACCGGTGTAAGCAAAAAATTCTTTCCAGATAAGCACTGTACTGCCACCGAAGAAAACGCCTGCAATAGCGCCTTTGATAGTAGTGCGGCGCCAGAAAAGGCTGAACAGTACAAGCGGGCCAAAAGAGGCGCCGAAGCCTGCCCAGGCATATGCTACCAGCTCCAGGATATAGTTGTTGGGGTTGGAAGCCAGCGCTAATGAGCAGCAGGCCACTAAAATTACAGATAAACGGCTGACAAAAACCAGTTCTTTTTCACCGGCATTTTTACGCAGCAGCGCTTGGTAAAAGTCGGTGGAGATTGCTGAAGCTGTTACCAGCAGCTGGCTGGAAGAAGTACTCATGATCGCGCCCAAAATAGCGGAAATGATGATGCCGGCCAGGAAGGAAACGAAGAATTCATTGTTAAGAACCATAAAAACAGTTTCGGCATTGACGCCTGTCAGCGTATCGCCCAACAACACGCGTCCTACAAGTCCGACCGTAACTGCGAAGAATAGCGAAAAGATTACCCAGACCATAGCGATACGGGTTGCCTGAGGGATCTCTTTGGCAGAGCTGATGCCCATAAAGCGTACTAGGATATGCGGCTGGCCGAAGTAACCCAGGCCCCAGGCCAGCAGAGAAATAATTGCCGTAGCGCTTAGTGTGACGCCGGTAGCGTCGGTAAAAAAGCTGAAATAGTTGGCGTTCATATTATAAAGTTTTTCAAAGGCTGTTACCGGACCACCGGCTTTAAAAATACCGGTTACAGGAACGATGATGATCGCAAAGAACATCAGGCAGCCCTGGAAGAAGTCGGTGCGGCAGACCGCTACATAACCGCCGGTAAAGGTGTAAAAAACTACAATGCCTGCCGTGATGAGCAGTGATTCAAAATAAGGCAGTCCAAAAACAGTATTGAATAAGCGTCCGCCGGCAACGAAACCGGAAGCTGTATAGATAAGAAAGAAAATAAAACTAAAATTTTTGACAAAAAATCTTTACAATTAAGAGGTTTTATTATTCCTATGATGCTCATAATATTTATACTAATAACTGCAAAAAAATCCGGTAAAGTGATCGAATCGTTGGCTATTTTGGTATAAACACGCAGCCGCTTAGCCACAAACAGCCAGTTCAGCCAGGTTCCGATTGCCAAGCCGATAGCGATCCAGAATGCGCTGACACCTGCTACATACGCATAGCCCGGCAATCCCATCAGCATCCAGCCGCTCATATCTGAGGCTTCGGCACTCATTGCCGAGACCCATGGCCCTACCTTACGTCCGCCTAAAACATAGCCGGCCAGATCCTGTTCTTTTTTCATATGGAAAATCCCTATGCCGAACAGTGCTAAAAAATACAATCCAAATGCAAAAATGATGCCCCAATCTTGCTGCATCGCGACCCCTCCTCTTTAATTCAACAAAAACAGTATAAATATTATACACTTTTTTTAACCGCAGGTGCAAGAGTCAGCCTTTCCTTGACTGAATACGGCCACTGATATATAATATTTGAAGAAGTTTTGTAGACCGTTCCTTTTATTTATTGAAAGGAAGGTGCAGGCATTGAGGGGCTTGCTCCGTTTCGAACATAGGTTAACGCGGCGAAAGGGAGTAAGCTCTAGTCGTTTTTTATGGAGTGAAAAGTGTTATGCAGCCTGTGAAAATACATATTTACAGCCAGTCACACAGCAGCGCAGGGACGGAAAATATCGAGACCACAGCTTACGGGAGACTGGCAGAAAAAAATAATAAATATTATGTTTTTTATGATGAATCTGAAGCAGCAGGTCTGGCAGGCACTAAAACTACTATCAAGTGGGATTATGAGAGAGTCATTATTCTACGCAGCGGCACGGTGGATTGCAGGCAGGAATTTGCCGGAGGTCTGGTCAGTGAAAGTATGTACCGGACTCCATATCTGGCTTTGCCGATGCGGCTGACGACAGAGTATTTATATGTTTACTGCCGCGACAAAGTCTGGCATATCGATTTGGAATATGTTTTAGAACTGGAAGGACAGACACGCAGCAGATTTAAGCTGAAGATGGAAATCGAGGAGGATGTCAAGCGTGAATATGAAGGAAGCACTGGCTGCTGCCATTAAAGCTGCCGCGGTTAAAGCGATTGCCGCCGGTACGATCAAAGAGGGAGACTTGCCGGAGGTATTATTAGAGGTGCCGCCGCAAAAGGAATTTGGTGATTTTGCCACCAATTTTGCCATGCAGTCAGCCCGCGGCTTAAAATGTAATCCGCGTTTAGTGGCTCAGGCTGTGATCGACAATCTGGACTGCCCTTATGTTGCAAAGGCTGAGATCGCGGGACCGGGGTTTATTAATTTTTATCTGAAACAAAATTGGACAGCCGAACTTTTGGCAAGTATCGTAGCAGCAGGTGCTGATTACGGCAATCTGCCTGCCAGAGGCGGCGAAAAGATCCAATTGGAATATGTGAGCGCCAATCCTACCGGACCGCTGCATGTCGGCCATGGCCGTGGTGCTGCGGTAGGCAGTTCACTTGCCAATCTTCTGAAAGCGGCAGGCTATGATGTTACCCGTGAATACTATATCAATGATGCCGGCAATCAAATCAATAATCTGGCTGCTTCGGTCAATGCCCGTTATCTGGAAGAGCTTGGTGTGGATGTGGAGTTCCCGGAAAACGGTTATCATGGTTACGACATTGTGGAAACTGCCAAACGCATCGTCAAGATCTACGGCGATAAATTCCTGCATATGGATGAGCAGGAACGTTTGCACGAATTCCGTACGATTGCCTTAAAAGAAAAGCTTGCTGCTCTAAAGGAAGATTTGGAAGCCTTTAACGTCACATTTGATGTCTGGTTCAGCGAGCAGACACTGCATGATGCAGATAAGATCAACGAAGCCTGCGAACTTTTGACGGAACGCGGCTATATGTATGAAAAAGACGGAGCATTGTGGCTGAAAGCTACTGCTTACGGTGATGATAAGGACCGCGTCGTGATCCGTGATAACGGTGTGCCTACTTATTTGGCTGCTGATATTGCTTATCACTGGAATAAATTCAGCCGCGGCTTTGACCGTGTCATCAACCTGTGGGGCGCTGATCACCATGGGTATATCGCCAGAATGAAGGCAGCTGTAGGCGCTTTAGGGTATGATCCCGAGCAGCTGGAAGTTTTGATCCTGCAGATGGTCAGTCTGTACCGCAACGGTGAGCTGGTCAAGATGTCGAAGCGTACGGGTCAGAGCGTCACTTTGAACGAGCTGATCGAAGAAGTCGGTACTGATGCTGCCAGATTCTTTTTTGCTATGCGTTCGATCGACAGCCAGCTGGATTTTGATCTGACCCTGGCTACTGAAAAATCTAATGAAAATCCTGTGTATTATATTCAATATGCACATGCCCGCATTTGCAGTATCATGCGTCAGCTGGCTGAGGAGAATGTTGTTGAAGCGGCTGCTGCCGATTATAATCTGCTGACAGATGCGACAGAGCTGGAACTGATCAAAAAACTGGGCGAATATCAGGAAATGCTGGAGCTTGCGGCTAAAGAACGCGCGGTACACCGTGTGGCGCATTATGTGCACGATCTGGCCGGACTGTTCCATTCCTTCTATAATCAGTGCCGTATCCTGGGTGTGGACCCGGAAGTGCAGCAGGCACGGATCAAGCTGGTACAGGCGACCCGCCATACTATTAAACATGCTTTGAATATTTTGGGCGTATCGGCACCGGAAAGAATGTAATTTTTGGAGATAAAAAGCCATTTTATGAGGAACGGGAGGACAATCATGACGAAATATATTTTTGTAACAGGCGGTGTAGTTTCTTCGCTGGGGAAAGGGATCACAGCGGCTTCGCTTGGACGTTTGCTGAAAAGCCGCGGCTATAAGGTAACGATCCAGAAATTTGATCCTTATATCAATGTTGATCCGGGGACAATGAGCCCTTATCAGCACGGCGAAGTTTTTGTCACCGATGACGGTGCTGAGACCGACCTTGATCTGGGTCATTATGAGCGCTTTATTGATATTAATTTGTCAAAGAGTTCCAATGTGACCGCGGGCAAGATCTATTTGTCCGTTATCAATAAAGAACGCCGGGGCGATTATCTGGGACGTACAGTGCAGGTAATCCCTCACATTACTAATGAAATCAAAGAGCGCGTTTACCGCGTTGGCCGTGATGATAATGCTGATTTTGTTATTACAGAGATCGGCGGTACCGTCGGCGATATTGAAAGCTTGCCGTTCCTTGAAGCTATCCGTCAGGTAAAAAAAGAAGTTGACCGTAACGACGTCTTGTATATCCATGTAACACTTGTTCCTTATATAGCTGCTGCAGGTGAGCTCAAAACCAAGCCGACCCAGCACAGCGTTAAAGAGCTGCGCAGCATCGGCATTTCCCCGGATATCATTGTCTGCCGCAGTGAACGTCCTATTTCCAAAGATATGTGCGAAAAAATGGCTATGTTCTGCGACGTTGATCCGGAAGCTGTAATTCAGAATCTGACCGCGGCAAGTATTTACCAGGTTCCGATGCTGATGGAAGAACAGGGTATGGATTCCATCGTGCTCAAAAAATTGGATATGCCTGATAAACCAAAAGATATGACTTACTGGCATGAAATGGTAGAGCGTATACTGAAGCATTATGACCGCAAAGTAACGATTGCCGTAGTTGGTAAATATGTTGAATTACAGGATGCTTACATCAGTATTACAGAAGCATTGAAACATGCCGCTGTTGCTAATGAAAGCGAACTGAAAATAAAATGGGTAAACGCCGAGAATATCGAAGCGCCTGAAACTGATATGCAGAAAATTATGGAAGGTGTAGATGGTATTTTGGTGCCTGGTGGTTTTGGCGACCGTGGCATAGAAGGAAAAATCAAAGCTGTGCAGTATGCCCGTGAGAACAAGGTCCCGTTCTTTGGTATCTGTCTGGGTATGCAGTGTGCTGTTATCGAATATGCTCGTAATGTCTGCGGTTTGGAAAATGCTAACAGTGCCGAATTTGTAGCTGACTGTAAGTATCCTGTCATTGATCTTATGCCGGAACAGGTAAGTGTAGAAGATAAAGGCGGTACGATGCGTTTAGGTCTTTATCCTTGTAAAGTTTATCCCGGTACTTTGACTGAGAAGGCTTACAAGGAAGAACTTGTTTACGAACGTCATCGTCACCGTTATGAAGTAAACAACGCTTTGCGTGAGCAGATAGTTGACGGCGGTCTGAGAATCGGCGGCACTTTGCCTAACGGACGTCTGGTTGAGATCGTTGAGATCCCGGAGGACAGACATCCATGGTTCCTGGGTGCACAGTTCCATCCGGAGTTTAAATCCCGCCCCACTAATCCGCACCCATTATTTAGAGATTTCATTGCCGCTGCTTTGCGGGAACAAAAATAAGACTCTGAAGAAAAACCCAAAAGCAGACTGCGAGTCAGTCTGCTTTTTTTGTAAAAGGAGTAGAAAGTATGCTGAAAAAATTTTTTATCAGTGCGATTTTATTGATCGCTGTCCTGTCTTTTGTAGTGTCGCTGCTTTCAGGTAAAAATAATGATGAAAAGGTTATTGCTGCCCCGGCAGACAGGGTAGCAGTCATCAATATCGAAGGGACTATCGTCAGCGGTGAACCGGGCGAGAATATCTGGGGTGAAACTACTGGCGCTTCTTCAGGCCGTCTGATGCGTGAGATCCGTGAGGCGGCTGCCGACAGCAGTGTAAAAGCACTGGTGCTGCGGATCAATTCCCCAGGCGGCAGTGTTACCGCAGCAGAAGAAGTTGGCCGTGAACTGAAACGTTTTAAAGAAACTACTGATAAACCGATCATTACTTCGATGGGCGACAGTGCTGCTTCGGCAGCTTATTGGCTGGCTGCTTACAGCGATACCATTTATGCCAATCCGTCTACTTTGACAGGCAGTATCGGGGTCTATATGCCCTATATGAATACGCAGGAACTTTTCAAAAAAATCGGTATCTATACTACTAAAATCAAAAGCGGTCAGTACAAGGATATTATGTCCGCTGACAGACCGATGACTCCGGAAGAACAGCAGATATTACAAAATATGGTCAATCAGATGTTTGAGAATTTTGTCGCCGTGATCGCTGAAGGGCGTAAAATGGATATCGCTAAAGTAAAAGCTTTGGCGGACGGACGTGTTTATACCGGTCAGCAGGCTCAGGCAGTCGGGCTTGTCGATGAACTTGGCAATTATTATGACGCTTTGGAGGCAGCAGGTAAAGCCATCGGAGTAGATGGAATACCGGAAATTAAAGAAAACAAGCGTCAAAAACCCTGGGAAGTATTTTTCAGTGCCCAGTTATCTAAAATGATGCTGGGGCAATTGGAAATGCTGCTGCAAAAAGACGCGGCTGGAATGTCTTCACCGCAGGCGGCGAGGTGATGCCTTATGAGGCGTAAAACCTTTGACGTTTTGTTTGAAACCAGAGATGGCATGCGTTTGTTGGTACAGGAGCGCTGCATGTGGCGCAGCTTGTGGTATTTTGCCTTAAGCGTGGGTCTGTTCAGCGGCGTTGTAACAAATCAGTTGTTTTTAGATCAGGCGCTGTCGGTACGGTTTGCTGTTATTGCGGCCGCTGTTTCCATTGCCGGCGTAGTTTTGTCGATGTATGGTTTTTTGCTGCACGGGATTTTGGAAACTTTAGGAGCCATGGCCGGTGATGCTGTGGGATTGATCTGTCTGCTGGGTTATACGACTTTACCGTTTCTGGTCATGACTCCGGTAGCTTTGCTGGGGACAAAACTGGGCCTGCCGGGGATGCTGGTAGTAGTGGGGGCCTGTATTACAGCGAAGCTGTGGATGCTGTACCTGCTGATCAGAGCCTTACAGGTGGTTTACCTGATAGATTTTAAACGGTCGCTGGCAACTGTCGC
>OHUC01000480.1_pt1 | contig 10093 bp, 12 predicted proteins | sample 1579121 | NCBI WGS metagenome assembly OHUC01 (sample SAMEA3879555, study PRJEB24766) | human gut metagenome | biome: human-associated habitat; feature: feces | place: USA | collected 1985/1987
AGAAATGCCTGAGAAATGCCCGAAATGCGGATGCACACATCTTCATCAGGATGAGGATACACTGGATACCTGGTTCAGTTCTGCATTATGGCCATTCTCCACACTTGGCTGGCCGGAGAAAACACCGGAACTGGAATATTTCTATCCGACAGATGTACTTGTTACAGGATATGACATTATCTTCTTCTGGGTTATCCGTATGGTATTCTCTGCTCTGGAGCAGACTGATCAGGTTCCGTTCCATCATGTACTGATCCATGGTCTGGTACGTGACTCCCAGGGACGCAAGATGAGTAAATCACTGGGCAATGGTATTGATCCACTGGAAGTCATTGACAAGTATGGCGCAGATGCACTTCGTCTGACACTGATTACCGGAAATGCACCGGGAAACGACATGCGGTTCTACTGGGAGCGTGTGGAGGCATCCCGTAACTTTGCCAATAAAGTATGGAATGCATCCCGTTTTATCATGATGAATCTGGATGGATTTGAACTCCATACGCCGTCAAAGGATGAGTTACATGCAGCAGACAAGTGGATTCTTTCCAAGGTGAATACCCTTGCTAAAGATGCCACAGAAAATATGGACAAATTTGAACTCGGAATTGCTGTACAGAAAGTATACGATTTCATCTGGGATGAGTTCTGTGACTGGTACATTGAGATCGCAAAAGTCCGTACCTATAAAAAGGATGAAGATCCGGTATCTGCCAATGCAGCACTGTGGACCTTAAAGACCGTACTGACCGAGGCATTGAAACTGTTACATCCGTATATGCCATTTATCACAGAAGAAATCTTCTGTACATTACAGTCAGAGGAAGAGACGATTATGCTCTCCAAGTGGCCGGAGTACAAAGAAGAGTGGAACTTCCCGGCAGAGGAATCTGCCATTGAGCACTGTAAGGATCTCGTTAAGGGAATCCGTAATGTCCGCACAGAAATGGATGTTCCGCCATCAAGAAAGGCAAAGCTTTATATTACATCTGAGGATGCAGGGCTTCGCACTGTTTTTGAAGAAAATAAGGAAGTATATGTAAATCTTGCTTCTACCAGCGAGATTATAGTACAGGCAGACAAAAACGGTATCAGTGAGGATGCGGTTTCCGTTGTGATTCCGGGAGCAGTTCTTTATCTGCCGCTGGAGGATCTGGTAGATTTTGAAAAAGAAAAAGAGCGTTTGCATAAAGAAAAAGATAAGCTGACGAAGGAACTTGCACGTTCTAAGGGCATGCTTTCCAATGAAAAATTCTTAAATAACGCAAAACCGGAAAAGGTACAGGAAGAGAAAGACAAGCTGGCAAAGTATGAGCAGATGATGGCTCAGGTAGAAGCGCGGCTGGCACAAATGAAATAAATGGTTTCGGATTTCTATAGCAGAGAGGGGAAAATGCCATGGAAGATATTTCAATGAGAGGTGCGGTTGTTCGGATTTCACAGGATAGTATGGAAGCATATTTGACATTGCAGCCGCCGGAGAACGGAGAGGGATACACATTATCAGAGCTGGTGCGGTATATCCGCACCCAGCGGGTAACCAATGGAATTGACGAAGCGGCGATCCAGGAGATGATCGATGGCGGAGTGTACATGAGAGATGTATGTATTGCAAAAGGACAGCCACCGGTCAATGCAGAAAATGGCCGCTATGAACTTCATTTCAATCCGGATGTGGATGGAAAACCAAAGGTCAAGGAGGATGGTTCCATAGATTACTGGAGCATCCGTACAGTGGAGATGGTAAAAGAAGGTCAGACAATTGCCACCTACTATCCACCAACCGAGGCGGTAAACGCCGATACTGGCAGTCCGTGGCAAGCCATTGCAGCCACTCCGCGGAAAAGGATTTCACTGTACAGAAGACGGAAGTACTTATATTGCAGACCTGTCTGGAAAGATTGAAATGTCAAACGGAAAGATCCGGATATCCGCAGTTTATGAAATTCCCGGTGATGTGGGAATCGGTACAGGAAATGTGGAATATCACGGAGATGTTGTAATCCACGGTGGAATCAAACCGGGGGCAAAGGTAAGTACGAGTGGAAGTCTCACGGTAGACGGTATCTGCGAGAACTGTGTGATTGAAGCGGGAAAAGATATTGTCCTGCGAAGCGGTGTTCTCGGTGGAAACAAGACCAGTATTCGTGCAGGTGGGAATATCCACGCAAAATTTTTCGAATACTGTAAGGTGAAAGCCGATGGCTTTATTGAAGTGACTTATGCATTAGACAGTCATATGATCAGTTTTGATCATATTTATGTAACCGGAAAAAAGGGAAGTATCATTGGCGGATATGCCTACGCAATCAGTGGAATGGATGTGAATGTAATCGGAAATTCCACGGAAGTAAAGACACAGGTGCATGTCGGAGTCAGTGCGCAGATGCGGCAGGAACTGTCGGATCTGCAGAAATCCATTGAAGAAAATGGGGAAGTGATCAAGAAGATTACCACTGGGCTGAAACAGTTTGAACTGGTGGCTGCGCAAAAAGGAATTGATGTATCGAAAGATCCGCGCAGAACTGAGCTTCTTCGTGCCAAAATGAAAACGCAGGCAGATATTGCTGAAAGCCAAAAAGCGGTAGATCGTCTGGAAGAACTGGTCAAACGCGGGGAAAATGCAAAGATCAGTGTCGTACGCAAAGTGTATTCCGGATGTGTTGTAACCATTGACCAGCAGACGCTTACCGTAAAAGAACTGCAGGAATCCGTTTGTTTCCAGAAGAAAAAAGAAGGGGTTGTGATGATCTCTCTCAAGTAAACAGATGCAGTTCCTGTAATATTTCCGAGAAATAATGCGAATAAATTTACTTGCATATCCAATGCATTATATTATAATTAAGATACATGGGAACGCAGAACCTGTATATCGCAAAAAGGAGCAGGAGAAATGATTAATTTTGAAAAAGAGCTGAAGAATTTTCAGCCGAGTCTGGAAGTAGAAGAAGCCGAGGCTGCAATTTATAACCATGATCTGACAGATGTAACGGATATTATTACCGAAATATTGCGTGATGTACGTCAGAATGGTCAGCAGTTAGGACAGTAATGAAAAAGAGGAAGAAATGATTTGTTATAAATGTGGACAGGAGGTTGGAAATGCAAAGCGCTGCCCGAATTGCGGGGCAGATCTTTCCGTATTTTTGAAAGTGCGTCACATTTCCAACGCATATTATAATCTGGGGCTGGAACAGGCGGGCGTGAGAAATCTTTCCGGAGCGATTGTCAGCCTGAAAAACAGTCTGAAGTTTAATAAATATAATATTGATGCACGAAATCTTCTGGGATTGATTTATTGCGAGACAGGAGAAGTGGTAGATGCCTTAAGTGAATGGGTGATCAGCCGCAGTTATCAGCCGAAGGACAATCTTGCCAGTCATTATCTTGATGAGATCCAGCAGGACCGGGGAAGATTGGATTCCGTAAATCAGACGATTAAAAAATATAACCAGGCATTGCACTATTGCAAGCAGGACAGTCGGGATCTGGCAATTATCCAGCTGAAAAAGGTACTTTCGCTGAATCCGAAGCTTGTCAAGGCACATCAGCTGCTGGCGCTTCTTTATCTGCAGGACAATAAGCTGGAACTGGCAAAAAAAACTTTGCGCAATGCGGGAAAGATTGATACAAATAATACAACCACCCTGCGTTATCTGCGCGAAGTGAATGCAAGACTGAAGGAAAAAAGTCCTTCCAAAAAGCCGAAGGATGATGATCTGATTTCTTATCAAAGTGGAAATGAGACCATTATCATGCCGAAGCGGTTTAAGGAATCTTCGATTGGGGCAACATTGGTATATATCGTGATCGGACTGATTGTGGGTACTGCGATTACCGCGTTTCTGATCGTGCCGAGCGTCCGCAACAAGGCAAAAGAAGAGGCACAGAGAAAACTGGTTGAGGCGAGTGATACCATTTCCACGAATGGACAGACAATCAAAGATCTGGAAGGACAGGTGGAGGATCTGAAAAATCAGCTGGAGGAGCAGACGACCAACAACGAAAAGGTCAAGGTTAAGATATCCACTTATGAAAATCTCCTACAGGCATGTGTTTCCTATTATGGATCAAAGGATGTGACGACTGCGGGAGAGACGCTGGACAAAGTAAAGACGAAGTATCTGTCCGATAAAGCCAAAACCATATATGATGATATCCATGGGGAGGTACAGGATAAGTATCTGAATCAGCTTTACAAGGAAGGCTATAGTTTGTACTCCCGTGGAAAGTATAAGGACGCCATCGATACATTAAAACAGATTACGGATGAGCAGGAAGATTTCCAGGATGGATCAGCTGCCTATTATCTGGCGCAGTCCTACCGGAAAAACGGGGACCTGAAATCTGCAAAACCGTATTATCAGTATGTGATTGAAAATTATCCGGATACGGAGCGGGCGAGAACGTCACAGAATTATGTAGACGCACAGGAATAAAAAGGAACACATTGCATTACAAAAGACACTACAGTACAGGTTACTGTCGGTGTCTTTTTTTGCTTATTTATAAAGAAGTAAGGGAAAGGAAGAGGTTTTATATGGTAGCAGCATATCGAAAGGAAGCGGACTGCATGATTGTGCCGATGCCGCGGGAGGTGGATCATCATGTGGCAGGCAATATGAGCAGGGAAATAGATCTGCTGGCGGAAAGCTGGCATGTTCACAGGATTATATTTGATTTTGCGGGGACTGATTTTATGGACAGTTCCGGAATCGGTATATTAATAGGAAGAAAAAAGACGATGGACATGCATGCAGGAAAAGTGACAGCGGTAAATCTGGGAGAACGGGTGTATAAAATATTTGAAAAATCCGGGTTGTTTCAGATTATTTCATTGGAAGAGGAGGAAAAATAAAATGGTGCAGGAAAATCATATGCAGGTTCATTTTGATGCAAAATCCGTAAATGAGGGATTGGCACGCATGGTTGTGACCGCATTTATGACAAATATGAATCCGACGCTGGAGCAGATTGCAGATGTAAAGACAGCAGTGAGTGAGGCTGTGACAAATGCCATTATCCATGGATACGAAGATGAAACGAAACAGGTGGAACTGACCTGTGACCAAAACGGTCAGCAATTGGTGGTAACGGTGGAAGATCACGGAGTCGGAATTGAAGATCTTGAACAGGCATTGCAGCCTTTTTTTACTACAAAACCGGAATTGGAACGTTCCGGTATGGGCTTTTCCTTTATGGAGGCATTTATGGATCGGATTGAGGTACGGTCAAAAAAAGGAGAAGGAACACGTGTGGTTATGTGGAAATACATAGAAAGGGAACGTGAGCAGTAAGATACCGGCAAAAGAGGAAAATGGACGACAGAACATCCAGAGGGCGCAGCAGGGAGACCGGAAGATCAGGCAGCAGATGATAACCGAGAATATGGGGCTGGTTTATATGGTGGCGAAACGATTTGCAAACCGGGGAACCGATTTGCAGGATCTGACACAGATCGGAGTGATTGGTCTGATCAAGGCGATCGACCGGTTTGACACTTCGCTATCCTACTCTTTTTCTACCTATGCGGTTCCGCTTATTATGGGGGAAATCCGGAGATTTTTACGGGATGACGGTATGATTCATACGAGTCGCCAGATGAAAGAACATGCAAGAAAAATAGCAATTGTCAGAGAACAAATGAAAAAGACACAAAATAAGGAGCCGACATTGCAGGAACTGGCGGAAAAGACAGGAATTGCCATTGAAGATCTGGTGGTGGCAATGGAAGCAGGAAGAGAGGTGGATTCTTTTTCACGACCGGTGACGGAAAATGAAGAAAAGCTGGAGGATAATCACCGGTTTGAAACTCCGCTTCTGAATCATATTGCATTGAAACAGGCGATCGACCAGCTGCCGGAGGAAGAAGCACAGCTGATAAAATTTCGCTATATGGACAATCTTTCCCAAGCAGAAACAGCAAAGCGCATGGGGAAAAATCAGGTATCCGTATCGCGCAGTGAGAGGAAGATACTGGAAAAACTTCGCAGAAAAATGTTGTAGCTACCACTTACAGGTACAGGGAAAATCTGGTATAATTTGCACGTAAAAGATCACAAAAGGGAGAAATTAACATGGGAGAATATTTGCAGGAAGCCGTGTTGCCGGTGCAGTACGACAATTATGTGTTTGATCTGTACGGGACACTGGTGGATATCCACACAGAGGAAGATTTTCCAAAACTGTGGGAGAAACTGGCATTGTTTTTTGGATATTACGGGGCCATTTATGAACCGAAGGAATTGCAGAAGCGCTATGCGGCACTTGTCAGCGACTGTGAGCGCGCGTTGAAAAAGACGCTGGAAGAGGACAGGCATTATACGCATGAGGCATCTCCGGAGATTGAGATCGGGGAAGTGTTTGAAAAACTGTATCAGGAAAAAGGGATCGTGGCCGATAAGACCCTTGCCATACATACCGGACAGTTTTTCCGTGCGCTGTCTACCGATTATGTCCGTTTGTATCCGGGGACACAGCAGATGCTTGCCAGTCTGAAAAAAATGGACAAAAAAGTATATCTGTTATCGAATGCCCAGCGCATTTTTACCGCATATGAAATGAATGTTTTAGGCATTACAAAATATTTTGATGATATTTTGATTTCTTCGGATTATCACACCAAAAAACCGGATAAACGTTTCTTTCATATATTGTTGGAGCGGCATAAGCTGGATGTGTCACATTCCCTGTATATCGGGAATGACAGCCGTTGTGATGTCGGTGGTGCAAAAGGTGTCGGAATGCCGGTGTTTTATGTAAATTCCAATATTTCCCCGAAAAATGATGACGGAAAAGAGGCAGACTATATTGTAGAGAATTTTTGTGCCTGGAAGGAGGTAACCATATGAGTAAATTAAAATCAGGAAAAGTAGCAATTATCGGATGTGGATTTGTCGGTTCTGCATCTGCATTCGCCCTGATGCAGAGCGGATTATTTACCGAGATGGTGCTTTTGGATGCAAACCATCAGAAAGCAGAAGGGGAAGCCGAAGATATCGTACACGGAATTCCGTTTGGAAGACCGATGCAGATTTATGCCGGAGATTATGATGATATTGCGGATGCAGCCATTATTGTAATTACAGCAGGTGCAAATCAGAAGCCGGACGAAACACGGCTGGATCTGGTAAACAAAAACATTGCAATTTTCCAGTCGATTATTCCGGAAATTACAAAAAGAGATTTTGAAGGAATTCTTCTGATTGTTGCAAATCCGGTAGATATTCTGACTTACACGGCGCAGAAACTGTCCGGTTATCCGGAAAAACGGGTAATTGGTTCTGGAACTGTGCTGGATTCTGCCAGACTGAAGTATCATCTGGGACAGCATCTGGGAGTGGACAGCAGAAGTGTACATGCTTTTATCGTGGGAGAACACGGGGACAGTGAGATTGCGGCATGGAGCAGTGCGAATATATCCGGAATACCGCTGGACAATTTCTGTGAGATGCGGGGGCACTATAATCATATGGAAGCAACGGAACGTATCGCCGCGGAGGTAAAACAGAGTGCCTATGAGATTATTTCCAAAAAAGGAGCCACATATTATGGAATTGCCATGTCAGTTAAGCGCATCTGCGAAGCAATCATAAGAGATGAAAAATCAATTCTGCCGATTTCGACCATGCTGCACGGAGAGTATGGAATCTCAGACGTGGTGTTAAGTCTGCCGTGTATCGTTGGCCGCGATGGCTATGAAACCAAGGTTCCAATCGATCTGGATCAGGAGGAAGTTTCCAAACTGCATGAGTCTGCAAATACGCTGAAAGAAGTTCTTTCGAAGTTCTTTGCCGAAAATTAGTTTTTTTGTGCTTGCATTTTTTGGAAGAAAGGGGTAGAATACCACAGTGGGTAGAGCAAAGGCGTCGTAATGTATGTACGACGCCTTTTTTTATATATAAAGTGTATGACCATATGAGAAATATACAAATATGACATATAGTTTATATAAAAAAAACGTTTTACTTTTTACAATATGACAAATATAATAGCTTTTGATTCAAAAGTTAAGAAAGGAAGTGAGACTGTTGGATGCGTTGGTAAAGAATCTGATGGAGGAGCTGAATTGCGATACCGTCTTTACAATCCCGCTGTTTGGTGGCATTCCGATCTATGAATCGGTTGTTGTTACATGGATCATTATGGCGGTCATTCTTCTTTTGTGTCTGATCCTTGTCAAAGGACTTAAAGTTGAGAATCCAAGCCGTAAGCAGGTAGTACTTGAACTTGCTGTTTCAAAACTGTATGGATTCTTTGAGGACACGATAGGAGAAAACGGTAAAGCGTACATTCCGTACCTGGCAGCAGTTGCCATCTACATAGGAATTGCCAACCTCATCGGCCTATTAGGCTTCAAGCCGCCGACAAAAGACATGAATGTCACGGTAGCGCTTGCATTGATGAGTATCATCTTAATTGAAGCAGCAGGAGTGAGAAAGAAAGGTACCAAAGGCTGGTTAAAGAGTTTTGCGGAACCAATGCCTGTAGTTCTTCCAATTAACATTCTTGAGATATTCATCAAACCATTATCACTTTGTATGCGATTGTTTGGAAATGTACTTGGTTCCTTCGTTATTATGGAGTTACTGAAGATGGTGGTTCCACCCGTACTTCCAGCAATATTCAGTTGTTACTTTGATATTTTTGACGGACTGATTCAGGCATACGTATTTGTATTCCTTACAGGCTTGTTCATCAAGGAAGCAACGGAGTAACACACTAATTAACTGAGAAAAGAAAAGGAGAAAACATTATGTCAGCATCATTATTTGTAGCAATCGGAGCAGGAGTAGCAGTATTAACAGGTATCGGAGCAGGTCTTGGAATCGGTAAGGCAACAGGTTCCGCAGTAGACGCTATCGCAAGACAGCCGGAAGCAGAAGGTAAGATTTCCAAAGCATTACTTCTTGGTTGTGCACTTGCCGAGGCAACCGCTATTTACGGTTTCGTTATTGCATTACTTATCATTCTTTTCTTAAAATAATGATTACCTGCGTAATTATTACATTAAGAAAGGAGCAGTAAACTATGCTGAGTTTAAATCCATGGGATATCTTGTGGACGATCGTAAATCTGCTTGTTTTATATGCAATCTTTCGTAAGTTTTTGTTTCAGCCGGTCATGAATATCATTCATGAGAGAGAGGACATGATCAACAAACAGTTCGAGGATGCCCAAAAACAGCAGGACGATGCAGCGCAGATGAAGAGTGAGTATGAGAACCAGTTAAAGGGTGCCAGAGAAAAGGCAGATCAGATCATTCTCGATGCGAAGACGCGTGCACAGGAAGAATATAACAATAAAATGGAAGCAACCAGAGCCGAAGCAGATCATATGCTTGAGAAAGCAAAGAGTGATATTGCAAATGAGCAGGAAAAGGCAACAAGAGATGCTCAGGCAAAGATCGCAGAGCTTGCTTTGCTGGCTGCTAAGAAGATTATGAAGACGGGTGAAGCACATGACGCAGGCAGCAGTAAATAGTGCCAAGGTACTATACCGGCTGTCTGTCAGCAGAGAGGATGTCGAGAAAGCGGAAAAACTTTTCTTTATGACACCGCAACTGCAGAAAGTTCTGACGAGCCCGGTCGTACCGGCAGCTAAAAAGTATGAAATTATCGATCAGGTATTTGCACTGGAAACGACAGAAGATGTGTTGGTCCGGTACATGAAGATCATGTGCAGGATTGGTAACATGACCGAGATGCAGGATATTTTCCAATATTATTATAAATACTGGGATCAGATGCATCATGTGGTTCGTGCGGACCTGATTTATGCCGAGACTCCGAGCAAAGAAGAGGAGGCCGAGGCGAAAAAAATTCTGGATAAAAACTATCCGGATAGTGAGATTACCCTGACGCAGAGTGTGGATGAGTCGCTGATCGGTGGCTATGTTGTTAAGGTGGGATATAAAGAATATGACCACAGCTATGAAGGACGTCTGCGTCAGTTACAAAGAAAACTTACAGGGAGGTGACCCCTTTGGGCGCTATTAGTGCAACAGATATTATCTCCATTATTCAGGGTGAGATCGAAAATATCAACTGGGATGAACAAAGCCGTGAGACAGGTGAGGTCATCTGGGTCGGTG
>OHUC01000481.1_pt1 | contig 10035 bp, 8 predicted proteins | sample 1579121 | NCBI WGS metagenome assembly OHUC01 (sample SAMEA3879555, study PRJEB24766) | human gut metagenome | biome: human-associated habitat; feature: feces | place: USA | collected 1985/1987
CGTGATGTGATCGCGGCGCGCATTCCGGCCAAGCTGGATGCCGCCAAGCTCTTTGGCTGATGGACGCCCAGAGCTACACCGCGCAGGAGCGGCGTGCGGCCAATCAGGTCTGGGCTGCTGCAGGAGCCTATGGCTTTGAGCCGCTGTTTCTGGCCCGCTATACCGACGGCACCACCGATTTTTACATGAACACGGTCGTGGGCCTCATCCACAAATATTACGGTGACACGCTGATCCGCAGCGTCTTTGACGCATGGGACGGTGATCTGCGGCAGACCATGCTGGACGACATGACATGGCTGTATCTGGAAAATGCAGCCTATCGGCTGGAGCTGCCCCGCCGCCCGGTTCTGGAAGCGCTGCGCCATGCCCATGCAGATTACTTTTTTGCGATTCAATACAAGCTCTCCCGTCAGGAGTGGATGGCAAAAAATCAGCTGGTGTACACCATGCAGGCTGCACGCTGGCGGGCCGTGCAGGGCCGGACGCCGCCCGTCATGACCCCCTACGAAAAGAGCCTCAGCGCTGCCCTCGGCCCCGAAACGCCCCCTCGCCCCGAGGAGCTGAAAGCCGCGCTGCTGGCCGTCTATGCCAAGTTCGAGCTGTTCGACGGGACGGTGCACCAGAAAGCCGGGCTGCACCTCCACTTGGACGGCCTGCTGGCGTCCCTCATGACCCGCACCATGCCCACCCAGATGATAAAGACCGACCGGGTGACGGTGGAGCATTCCGGCTCGGTGGACGCCTCCGGCAGCGGCATCCACGCCGACAAGCGGCTGGCCCATATCACCCTGCGCCAGCGCGCCGAGGAAGACCGCGCCTACATCGAAAGCTGCTTTGGCCGGTCGCTCTACCCGCCCGAACGGCTGCGGAAGGCCGAGCAGGAGCTTTGCACCGGCGAGCATCTGGGCTGTCATCTCTGGTTCGCCTCCGGCGTGCCCAGCCCGGAACAGGCCCCCACACCGGAGGCAAAGCACCTGGCCGAGCAGGCTCAGCTGCAGGCCGACCGCAACCGCGCCTACTACGCCAAAAACCGGGCGCTTCACCGCAGCGTGGTGCTCCGGCTCACCGAGCAGATCCGCAACTGCATTCTGGTCCACCAGCAGCCCAATGCCCGGATCGCCCGCAGCGGCGCTCTGGACCCGGAGCGGGTCTGGCGCGCTCCCCTTCTGAACGACAGCCGGGTGTTCCGCTGTGCCGAGGAAGAGAATCAGCCCTCCTTCACCGTGGACCTGCTGCTGGACGCTTCGGCTTCCCGGCTCCACTGTCAGGAGGTCATTGCGGCGCAGGGCACGATCCTGGCCCAGAGCCTTGCCGCCTGCGGCATCCCGGTACGGGTCAGCAGCTTCTGCAGCCTGCGGGGCTATACGGTTCTGCGGGTGCTCAAGGGCTTTGCGGACAAAGGCCTGCAGGGTATCGACCAGTATTTTGCATCGGGCTGGAACCGCGACGGCCTTGCCCTGCGGGCGGCAGGCGATCTGGTCAGCTTTGACCCCGGCCCCGCACCCCGGCATCTGCTCATCCTGCTGACGGATGCTTCCCCCAACGACAGCCGCCGCGTACCGCCCAGCCCGGAACAACCGCTGGGTTGTGATTACGGTGGCTCCTACGGTGTGGACGATGCCGCCGCTGAGGTGCGTACCCTGCAGCGCATGGGTCTGCGTGTTTCTGCCGTGTTCATGGGCGAGGACAGCTCCAGCCACGATGCAGAACGCATCTACGGCAAAAATCTCGCCCGTATCCGGGGCATGGATCAGCTGGCACGCGCCGCTGGGCGGCTCATCCAGAATGAGATCCGGGAGCTGGGCGATTGAATCCTGCCACCACAAAAGGCTTCTCCGACGGGAGAAGCCTTTTCCATTTACAACCAATCCGTTTGTCCGCACCCCCGAATTTCCAAAATATTTTGGTTTTTGTCAAACTTATAGTTGTATTTTGTTGTCGTATATGTTATAATGCAGGCAGAGAACAACCGATGGATGGTTTCCGACACATCATCCAAAACCAGAGAGGAGACCCGCTATGGATGCCAGCCGCTATTTTGAAGAGATGCACCGTGCCATGTCCGCACAAAAAAACAATTCTTCCCTGCTCCTGACCGTCAAGGTACAGGACCTGGGCGGCGCTGATGCCTATCTGGAGCTGCGGCAGTCTCCCAATGGCCGCGCCCGGGTGTTTTACTCCACCATGGGCCGCCGCAACCTGAACTTCCAGCTGTTCCGCAAGGGCTGGCAGCTCTGCCACAACGCATCCGGCGAGATGACAGGGCAATTCCCAACCCGGGCCGAAAACCTGCTGGACAGCGCGGACTTTTCCGCCTGCATCCGGGATGACACCCTGGACACGGCCCGTACTGAGATCATTCTGCGGGAGCTGCGCCGCGCGGCAGGCACCTCCCGCTCCTGCCTGCCTCAATCTGCCCGGGAAGGTGCCATGATCACCGTAGAGAGCTTTGTGGACCGGGGCGGCGAGTGGAACTACTGGTCTACCCGTGCCGCCGACTGCCTGCCCATTGCGGCCATTCTCTGCTGGCTGGGCGATTTTCTGGCCGGAACGGAGCGCCGCACCCTGCAATCCAGTCCTGAAGCCATGGCACTGGCCGCCCGCTGGCAGGCCGAACTCGCCTCCCCCTTTGCGCAGCCGGCTGACTGCGTCCAGCGTCCTGCCCGCACGGTTTCGCCTTCCGCGCCCCGCCGTGCCGCGCAGCAGGTGCAGAACCCCCGCTGGCAGAGCATCCTTGCCGTGCTTGCAACCGTATGAGAACAACAGGCGGTGCCGAAAATTTCCGGTACCGCCTGTTGTTTTCTGTTTTACTGTGCGGATGCGGCATCCACCACATGGCCCACCAGCACAGAGGTGGTCACTGTGCCCACACCGCCGGGCACCGGGGTGACAGCCTCCACGATGGGTTCTGCCTCATCAAAGCGCACATCGCCGCAGAGCTTGCCCTCTTCGTTGACGTGGATGCCCACATCCACCACGACCTGACCTTCCCGCAGGCAATCGGCCCCGATGGCTCCCCGCCTGCCCATGGCGACCACCAGCACATCGGCCTCCCGGCAGAGGGCGGGCAGGTCCCGGGTGCGGGAATTGCAGAGGGTCACGGTGGCGTTCTCCCGATCCAGCATCATGGCGGCGGGCTTGCCCACCACCAGGCTGCGGCCCACGACCACGGCCCGTTTGCCGGACAGCGGCACGTTGTAGTATTTCAGGATTTCAAGGCAGGCCTGCGCCGTGCAGGGCGGATAGCCGATGGGCATGTTGGTAAACACACCGGCCATCGAGCCGTCCGTGATGCCGTCCACGTCCTTTTCCGGGGCAAGCGCCTCCTGGACCCTGCGGTCATCGAACCGCTTTGGCAGGGGCCGGAAGATCAGGCACCCGTGAACCGATGCATCCCCATTGATCTGCCGGATCACATCCAGCAGTTTCTCCTGCGTAACATCTTCCGCCAGATGGAACTGCCGCACCTCCACGCCAACCTTACCGCACCGGGTGACGATCCCCTTTTCATAAGAAATGTCATCCTCCCGCGCGCCGACCCGTACCACAGCCAGCGTGGGCACGATACCCTTTTCCTTCAGCGCGGCACAGCGCGCGGCGTTTGCTTCGTTCATGGCGGCCACCACGGGCGCACCCTTCAAGATCTGAGCCATTTTCTTCTCCCCTCACTCATTTGATACAATCTGATAGACCGTGTCAGCCTGCGGCACAAACTCGGCCAGCAGCTGTTCCGCTCTGGCCTCCAGCGCATCCGCACGGGCTTTGTCTGCCATCAGGCGGGTGTTGACCTTCACGTTCAGCCCCGCCGCCTGCATGGCTGCCTTGCAGAACAGCGCCGCGCATCCGGCATCGGAACGGGCCAGCACGCTGCCCTTTTCAGCGTACTCTGCGGCCAGTGCGATGCCCTCACCGCAGGCAGTCATCACCTCCAGCGGCACGGCGCAGGCTCTGTCCAGTGCCTTTTCCAGCACCGCGGCCTTGTGGGCCTGCTGTTCCGGGGTCTCTTTCGGCAGCTTGTAGGCCGCCGCAACAGGCAGAAAGGCCTCCGCGTCGGCCTGTACCAGCGCTTCCAGCCGCTTGCGCAGGGCCTCGGCCCGGACATTCAGGGCAATGATGTCCGCTTCCACGGCAGCATATTTCTTTTTGCCCACGGTCAGGCTGCCCACCATGCTGCCCAGCGCCACACCGGCCGCGCCCACCAGCGCCGAAGCGCCGCCGCCGCCCGGAGCCGCCGCCTTGCTGGCCAGCTCCTCCAGAAAACCTTCACAGCTCAAATTCATCAGTTCCACGATATACTTTCCTCTCTGTTACAAATCCATCCAGCCGCCGGTCCTGTTCATCTGCAGCCGCTTCCGGCACCCGCTGGGCCTCAAAGGCCACGCCCAGCGCCACAGCGTTCCGGCACCTGGGCAGATAGCGGTCATAGTAGCCCTTACCCATGCCCACCCGGCGGCAGACCGCATCAAAGGCAGTGCAGGGCACCAGCACCAGATCAAGCGCCTCCGGCCGGATGAGCACCGCCCGTTCCAGAACCGGCGTGCGGATACCGTAAGCCCCCACCTCCCAGCCATCCGGCCCCGGCACGGCGGCGGTCAGGGTAAAGTTTTCCTCACAGACCGGATAGGCCACCGTTTTGCCCAGCCGGGCCGCCTGCTCTGCCAGCCCAGCAAGATCTGCCTCCCCGCCAAAAGCGGCGTAGAGCAGCAGATTCTCTGCCTTTTGGAAGCAGGGCATGGCCAGAAGGCGGGCACAGATGGCTGCATTGGCCGCCGCTCTTTCTACCTGCGGCAGACCCCTGCGGGCCATGATGCCCGCCCGGCGCTGCGCTGCTTTCCGGTCCCGGATCTCCATTGACACTTCTCTCCCCTGAAATTTCATACCCACTCAATATATCTGAAATGCGGAAGAATTGCAAGAGCATGGCTGGAAAATAACCGCCAAATAGGCTATAATGGTGCAGAACAAACCAAAAAGGAGAACGATTATGCTCATTTATCTGCTGCGTCACGGCCAGACGGAGTACAACGCGCAAAAACGATATCAGGGCCAGCGGGACATCCCCCTTTCCGCCGCGGGCATCGCCCAGCTGCGGCAGGCAGATTTTGCACCGGAGGTGGTCTATGTCACCCCGCTGCAGCGCACCGCCCAGACGGCGCGGATGTTCTTTCCCGGGGCAAAGCTCATTCCGGTGGACGGGCTGAAGGAGATGAACTTCGGCCGGTTCGAGGGCCAGACCTTCGTACAGGTGGAGCAGGACCCGGAATATCTGGCATGGGTGCAGGAAAACGAGCACGCCGCCCACCCGGATGGGGAGCGCAGGAGCGATTTCTGCAACAGGGTGTGCAAAACGCTGGCTGACCTCATTGACAAGGCCCTTGCCGAAGGGCAGGAGCGGCTGGTCATCGTGGCCCATGGCGGCACACAAATGGCTGCACTGGAGCGGTTTGGCGTGCCCCGCCGCAGCTTTCACGATTGGTGCGGCCCCAACGCGGGCGGCTATGTGCTGGATGCCCGGGACTGGCCGGAGCAGCATATCCTGCACCTGGTGGAGACCGTGCAGTACACCAAGGAGAACGGATGATGGAACAGGGCCTGCTGCATCTTTACTGGGGCGACGGCAAGGGGAAGACCACCGCCGCCATGGGCCTTGCCCTCCGCGCACTGGGCAGCGGCAAACGGGTTGTCATCGTGCAGTTCCTCAAGGGCGGGCAGAGCGGCGAGATCCCTCTGCTGGCCCAGCTGGGGGCAAAAATTTTCCGGGGCAAGGGCGGGCAGAAGTTCGTGTTCCAGATGAACGAAGCGGAAAAGGCCGCTGCCCGGGCCGTGCAGAACGAAAACCTGACCGCCGCACTGGCCGAGCCTGCCGATCTGCTTATTTTAGATGAAGCCGGTTCAGCCTGGGAGCTGGACATGGTGGACAAAGACCTGCTCCGGCGGGCCGTTCTGGAGCGTCCCGCCGCGCAGGAATGCGTGCTGACCGCCCACAAGGCCCCGCAGTGGATGCTGGATGCCGCCGACTACTCCACCGAGATGAAATGCCGCCGCCACCCCTACCAGAAGGGCATCAAGGCGCGCAAAGGCATCGAATACTGAAAAATGCCCGGAGAACCGCAGCTTTCAGCGGCCCTCCGGGCGTTTTTGTGTTTACTGTTTTGCGATGATATCGCGGCTGGCCGCCAGCAGGCCAAGGGCCAGCGCAGCGCTCAGGATGTCGGCCACAGCCTGAGCCATCAGCACGCCCTGATACTGGAACAGATGTACGCAGACCACCAGTGCCAACAGAAACACCACGCCCTGACGGCTGATGGAGAGCAGGAAGGACGGTACGATTTTACCAGTTGCCTGGAACAGCACCGTGAGCAGGAGCACCACGCCGCCAAAGGCTGCGGTGTAGACCTGCCAGCGGAGCATCTGCGCACCAGTGGCGATCATCCCAGCATCCTGCACGAAGAGCCGCATCAGCGCCCCGGAATTCAGGCAGAGGATGAGGGACAGCACCACGGCAATGGAGACGAGGAAGGTCAGACAGAAGCGGATGAGCTTGCGCATCACGTCCCGCTTTTTTGCGCCGTACAGGTAACCGAACAGTGGGATGCCGCCGAACGAGAAGCCAACCAGAACCAGCTGGGCGATCATGCTCACCTTGCTGGCAATGCCCATGGCGGCAATTTTATCGTTGCCATAGGGCAAGAGAAACTGGTTCATCACAATGACAGTCAGGCTCTGCATCAGGTTGCTCAGCGCGGCAGTAACACCCACGCCCAAAATCTGCTGCAGCTCCTTACCCGTGACGTGGCACTGGGATAGCTTGACAGACAGGCAGCGGCTCTTTTTGTGGAGCAGCCACAGGAAGTACAGGTCGCTGCACAGGTAGCCCACAATGGTGGCAATGGCCGCGCCCCCTGCGCCCCAGCCCACTGTGGTGATGAGGATGGGATCGAGGATGATATTGATGACCGTGCCGCCGATGCTGCCGATCATGGACTGGGTTGCCATGCCCTCGCAGCGGACGAGGTTGGAATGAATAAAGTTCAGCACCGTGGCCGGGGCACCAATGGCCAGCACGGTGTAATAGGCCTCTGCGTGCGGCATCGTCTCAGCAGTCGCACCCAGAATGCCCAGCAGCGGGACGCGGAACAGCATCATCAGGGCTGCCAACACCACGCCCGTGGTCAGGGCCACATAGAAGCAGAACGAGCTGACCCGACCGGTGCCCTCACGGTCGTCCTGTCCCAGCAGGCGGGAAATGAGTGAGCTGCCGCCCTGGCCGTAGATGTTGCCAAAGGCCATGAGGGCTGTGAACACCGGCGCACAGAGCGAAACACCCGCAATCAGCGCCGTATTGTTGGACTGCGCAATGAAAAAGGTATCGGCAAGGTTATACACCACGCTCACCATCAGGCCGAACACCGAGGGCAGCGCCATCTTGAAATAGGTGCGGTACAGATGATCGAGATCAAAAATAGAATCCATTGGTTTTTCCTCCACTTTCGTCCCTATTATAAAGGTTTTGCTTGCATTTGTTTGTGACACATGGCACAATAAAATAAAAGAAATGAGGTGAACTCATGCAGGAAATTCGTGACCCAGCCTGTCTGAAAACGCTGTACCGGAAGCTGGAACTTTCCTCCCGGACCAGAACAGCAAAACGCCCGCGCAGGAGATTTCCTGTGCGGGCGCTGCATTTCTTTTTGTGTTTTACCGCACCAACAGCAGCAGCCAGGCGGATGCCACAGCCTGCAGGATGAGCCAGCGGGCCACGACCTGCTCATCGCTCCAGCCCAGACGCTTGCGCACATGGTCGTGCAGCGGGGTCAGGGTGTTCTTGAGGATGGAGATGTGCAAAAACCGCTTGAAGCTGATCTTCAGGATGCCCAGGCTGCCGTCCACGATGAACACCAGCGCGGCCAGCAGGAAGGCGAAGGGGTGGCTGCTCTTGAGGGCCAGAACGGCCAGGAAGAAGCCCATGGCGCGGCTGCCCGCGTCACCCATCAGCAGGGTGGAAGGCTTGGCGTTCTGCCACAGGTAGGCCAGCAGGGCACCAATGAACACGATGCCTGCGGTGGCGTAATCCCCCAGTTCCTCCCAGTAGGCCAGCAGGAAGGTACCGATGCTGACCACGGCAAGGCTGGCGGAAAGGCCGTCCACGCCATCGGTGCAGTTGACCACGTTGATGCTGGCCCAGATGAGGATGACGATGAGCAGCAGGTAAAGGGGGTACGGGATGGCGAAGGTCATGCTCAGGAAGTGCACCGCTGTGCTGTTGAAGTTCAGGTAGGTGACGCCCGCCACCACTGCGATGACAAAGTCGATGAGTCCCTTTTTGTACTCGTTCCACGCCGTCTCGGAGGCGTCGTCGAAGTAGCCTGAGAGCATGGAGGCGATGAGCAGGACGGTATAAATAAGGTATTCTACCTTAAAGGGCACCACCGCCAGCGTCACCAGCGCGATGCAGAGCACAAAGATGAGTCCCGAGCCCCGGGCCTTGCCCTTGGAAAGCTCGCCGTTGACCGCGAAGGCACGGCCATGGTCGTGGGGGAGCTTGTCGTGGAAGACCGAGTCCATCAGGGCGGTCAGGGCAAACGCCAGCAGGAACGCCAGCGCGTCCACGGTCTGCTGGCCGGTGGCTGAAATAAGCTGCAGCATATTTTAAACCTCTTTCAATGATATTCTTCTTACTCCGAGAGTGTATCACGCCGGGGCCAAAAAATCAATCACCCGGTCATAAAAGCTGTAACCCTCTTTTGCCGATGCCAGGACCTTCGCCCTTTAAAACTGTACTTCCGGTACAGACGCCCCCATTCGTCACCTGCGGTGACTGCATCCCCCGGCCGGGGGATGTTATAATGCGGAATCAATTTCATCACGGAAGCTGCTGGTTTGACAAATTTCAGCCTCTTACTTATAATAGGAGAGCAAATTCAACCATAACGAAACAGGAGACGACATGACACTTTCTTTGGAGCAGATCTCCGCCCGGATGCGGCAGGGCGAAGACATTCCGCTGTCCGATACTGCCCGCATCGCCCTGACCCTGAGCATCCCCTCCATTCTGGAGCAGCTGGTGGTCACAGCGATGGAGTACATCGACGCCGCGATGGTGGGCCACATCGGCGCAGAGGCCACCGCCGCCATCGGCATCGTCAGCTCGAGCACATGGCTGCTCCATGGCATCCTCGTGGGGCTGTACACAGCATTTTCCATCCAGATCGCCCAGTACCTCGGGGCCGACCGCCAGCAGGACGCCCGGGGCGTGCTGCGGCAGGCTATGCTTTTCAACCTGATGCTGGGGCTCGGCGCTGCGGTCTTCGGCGTCGGCATCAGCCGCTTTCTGCCCGGGTGGCTGGGGGCAGACGTCTCCCTTCAGGCCAACGCCAGCGCCTACTTTGCCATCTGGTCAGCGGCTCTCCCCTTCACCATGGCGATGGGGATGTATACTGCCATGCTCCGGGCCACCGGCGACGCCCTGACCCCCGGCCTCATCAGCGTGCTGGTCTGCGCGCTGGATGTGGTCTTCAACTTCTTCCTCATCAATCCCACCCGGCAGCTGGTGTTGTTCGGCCAGAGCGTCACCGTCTGGGGCGCAGGCCTCGCCGTGCCGGGCGCAGCGCTGGGCACGGCCCTCTCCACCGTCGTGGGCGGTCTGCTGGCGCTGGGCGTCCTGCTGCTGCGGGACGGCCCGCTCTGCATCCGTAAGCCCGGCAGCTGGCGCATCACCTCCGCCTGTCTGCGCAACCTCTGGCGGGTGGGCGCACCGCTGGCCGCAGAGCGCGCAGCCCTCTCCTCAGCGCAGGTGCTCCTTGTCCGGATCGTCTCGGGCCTCGGCACGGTAGCCATCGCCGCCAACAGCCTCGGCGTCAGCGCCGAGGGCCTCTGCTACATGGCGGGCTACGGCATTCAGGACGCCTCCATCGCCCTCATCGGGCAGGCCGTCGGCGCACACCGCCGGGATATGGCGAAGCGGTTCGCCTGGCTCTGCACCATGATGGGCATCGGCATCATGGCACTGTCCGGCGTGGGGCTCTGGCTCTT
>OHUC01000489.1_pt1 | contig 9831 bp, 6 predicted proteins | sample 1579121 | NCBI WGS metagenome assembly OHUC01 (sample SAMEA3879555, study PRJEB24766) | human gut metagenome | biome: human-associated habitat; feature: feces | place: USA | collected 1985/1987
AAATTATAAGCGAAAATATAGATAATAAATTTGCAGAGCTCGTATCTCCAATAAATCGAGCTTGTTTATATGTAAATCAGATAAAAGATGATCATGAACTGGAATGCTTGTCAACAATTTGTTTTTTAATAGAAGAAGCCTCTTCATTATCAAGCGAACAAATTTTAATAAAGTTTAAACAGTGGTCTCAAGAAAAAGCATTGAAATTCACTGATAAAGAAATCCTATCAGGTATCTACAAACTCAATGATACAAATATTATAGAAAAAAATTTAATTGGTTTCTCTCTTGTTCGTTCACAGAAATAAAAGCTGAAATAAAAAATATCATTTCAGCTTTTATTTTATACTTTTCAACATTTGAAATTCATCCAATCTTTTCCTTGCAGTTTTACAAGCCTAGTAGTAAGATATTTTATACAGTGGGGACGTAGCTCAGCTGGGAGAGCGTACGGTTCGCATCCGTAAGGTCGAGAGTTCGATCCTCTTCGTCTCCACCAAATGTTTATTTTTTGTTTTATAATATCATCTAATAATAAATTATCTAAAATAGCCTACCATATATGGTAGGCTATTTTAGATTTAACAGACGCATAAATTCTTTTTCTTCTTAGCAATTTTAACATAGCCGTTATTATTCTACAAAATTTTAAGTCACCGTTCTCGCAATGGCAGAATTTCTTTTACTATCATACTGACAATATCTCCACGTGCCTCTTTCCAATAATGTAATTTAGATACTGGATCTTTTGTTTTCGATTTATATTTCTCGTAATCTCCCGATTTTTTCAACTCAGTCTCACCATTCTGCTTTTCTCTTTGCGGTCGATAATTATCAATTAAGAATCTTAACGTAGCCTCATCCATACACCATTTATCAGCATATTGTTGTACACGATTTTGAATAAAACTTTCTATTTTTCTTTCAAGCAAAATCGCAATTTGTTGTCCCTCATAAGCTTCAGGTTCCTCTTTAACATCCACCCACAGTTCTTTTACCATTGAGGCAAGATTTTGATTTCGTTGTGCTAATTGTTCTAAATATTGCTCAATTTCTTCATTATTTTTAGCTGTTGGGGCTTGATATGCTTGATTTTGTTTTGGTAAATAAGCTTGGATAAGACTTAAAATATACTGGTAATTAATTTCATCAGTTGTAAATGCTTCCAACTCATATTCTATATCTATATCCAGAATGTCTTCTCCATCTGAATCAGATGTTAATGCTTTAATTCGTTCAAGTAAATTTTCATATTTCCCTTGATACTCCTCTAGCACAGTTAAATCAATATCTGCCAGAATTGAACAATCAGGATCAGTTTCTTTCATTTCCTCTTCAAACTCGCTGTATACCTTTATTGCAGTAAGCGTCTTATCAAATTGCTGATAACCTTTGGCAAACTTCTTCATCTCTTCCAATTCTGTCAATGCATCTACACTTTCAGAAGTTGGAGCTATATCCAAAAGCGCCTTTACTGCTTCTTGAAAACGCCTCCTGGCTTCAAAATAATCTGGTGCTAGAACATAATTTTCGCCTCCATTGGAATAAAGCTGCAAAGCCTTATCAATGCATTTTTTAAAAGTAACAGGTGTCTGATAAGTTATAATTTGCCCATACTTTTTCCTAGCATCAAACAACCGGTTTGTTCGCGAAAGAGCTTGAATTAAATCGTGCGGACGCATAGGGGCACGATCAATAAATAGTGTCGATAAACATGGAGCATCAAACCCCGTAAGCAACCTATCTACCACAATAACAATATCTAATTGTTCTTTTCGATACTGGTATTTCTCCTGTTTTCTTGCAAGTCTCTCATTTATATCTGCATTATAGGCTTTGATTGTTTCAAGAGAAAACCTTGTTCCAAACTGTCTATTATAATCATCAATGGCCTCGTTCATTTTCTCCTGATTTACTACGCTTTCATCTTCATTTTCACTCACTGAATATGTAATAGCAAATTTGGGAAAATCTGGAACAGACTTCTTAACATTTTCAGAAATCTGAATTTTAGATTTTCCTTCTTTAATTTCTTTCAAAAGTAGATAATATCTCTGTGCCTTAGCAATTGAACTAGTTGTTAATAAAGCTGTATATGTTTTTCCTACTCCTAAATCCAAACCAAACTTGATTTTTGATTTATTTACAATTGAATTCAATACCTCTAGCATATGATCTGCTTTTTCAAAATCTTCCTTGCGCAAAACCATTTCTTTATCTTGACGTTCCATACTATCTGGATTTACACCAGGTCTTCTTACTCTAACAAGCTCATTTAGCTCATCCTCTGATATTGTAGTTTTATACTCTACCTGAAACCCTAATACTGCCTTATCATGAATGGCTTCTTTAACAGTATACTCATGGACTCTCTTACCATATTGCTCTTCCGTTGTTCTTGCAAGGTTTCCTATTTCTTTTTTTGCATTCTCCTTAAAAATCGGAGTCCCAGTGAACCCATACCATAAAGAGCGAATAAAAAACTTTTGAATTTCACGTTGCTTCAAAGGAGATATCGCTCTATGGCATTCATCAACTACAAACGCTAAACGAAGATTTCTCATCTTTTTAAATTTAGGAGTTTCTTCCTGTCCTTCAAAACGACGCATAACATAATTCAATTTTTGAATTGTTGTTACAATAACTGTTCTATCAGCAGAAAGCAACTTTTTTATCAGATCAGTAACATTGTCTGTTTCATCTATCTCAATTACATCGTGCTCAGCATAACTAATAAAACTCGATGTCGTCTGTTGATCCAAATCTATGCGATCCACAATAAATATAGTTTTATCCAGGGAAGGAATTTGCAATAAATTACGTGCTACTTTATAACTTGTTAAAGTTTTACCAGACCCTGTTGTATGCCAAACATAGCCAGACTCCTGCCTCTTGCTCGCATCCTTAATCGCCTCGATAGCGTGAATTTGGTATGGACGCAACAAAATCAATGCTTTTTTCTTACTGTCAATAACAGTATATTGAGTCACCATCTTATGCGCTTGAGGTATAGAAAGCACGTGTTCTGTAAAATCCAAATAATTATTGACTGCCTTATTATTTTTATCTACCCAAGTAGATAAAAATTGCTCTTTAAGTTTTCCGCAAACCGCCGATGCAATATATCTCGTATCAGTCCCATTAGACACAACGAACATCTGTAAGCACGAAAAAATACCTGTATACTTACCTTGTTGCATATATTTTTGCACTTGACGGAATGCATCCATATAAGAATGCGCCCTGTTTTTAAGCTCTATCTGTATCATAGGCAATCCATTGATAAGTAGGGATACATCAAAACGACGATTCCGATCCATTTCGTCGTTTTTCATGATTTTAACTTGGCTAACAACTTCATAACTAGAATGCCCGCCAGCAATATCTTCTCTCCATAATACAGACAGTCTAATTGTACCCAGCGATGCATCCTCGCGCTGCACCTGTACTTTTGCTATACCATTCTCACCAGCAAGCCATTTTGCAGCATCCACGAAAGTTGGAAATGTAAGCTGTGTTTTTACCTGCTGAAATTCCTGTTCCGTTAAAGGGATTTCTTTTAAGACATTTGCATTATTGTTTTCAAGTTTATTTTTAAAATTGTTCCACAAGTCCGCTTCACTTTTTAAGTCTGCCCTATAAGTCCACTGGGAAACTCCTGAAACCAACTCATTTATCAAACTTCTTTCCATTTCTGACTCAGATGTGAATTTAACGCCCATTCCACAACGCCCCTTTTGTCCATTTAATAAATTATAACACATTGAATTATATATAGTCATATCTATATTTTATCGCTTGGGAACAACGTAAGTTGGGAGAACTGGTCGATGTTTGTAGTGGTAGAGATTACAAACATCTATCAGAAGGCGATATTCCTGTCTATGGAACGGGCGGTTATATGCTTAGTGTAAGTGAAGCCCTATCCTATGACAAAGATGCAATTGGAATTGGAAGAAAAGGCACAATTGATAAGCCTTATATCTTGAATGCCCCATTTTGGACGGTAGATACGTTGTTTTACGCCATTCCGAAGGAAAAAGTTGACTTGAATTTTGCATTTGATATATTCCAAAATATCAACTGGAAAAAGAAAGATGAGTCAACCGGTGTTCCAAGTTTGTCAAGAACAGCCATAAACGAAATTCATATTCTCGTTCCTCAATATGATGAGCAGCAAGTACTTGGACAACTATTTTATGGTATTGACCGTCTTATCGCCCTTCATCAGCGAAAATTAGACAAAATGAAGGAGTTGAAAAAAGCTTTTTTGAATTTGATTTTTAGTCAGAAGTTGCGTTTTTATGGATTTACTGACAGTTGGGAACTGCGTAAGTTAAAAGATATAACATATCCCGCAGGTGAAAAGAATCGAGAAAACTTACCGTTGGATAGTTATTCTATCACGAATGAGCACGGATTTATCCCACAAGATGAGAGATTTGAAAATGGTGGTACTATGCGTGAAACAGATAAAAAAATGTATTATATTGTTTCTCCACACTCATTTGCATACAACCCGGCCAGAATAAATATAGGATCTATCGGGTATCAGAATACCGATAAAAATGTTATAGTTAGCTCACTTTACGAAGTTTTTAAGACCTCAGATGATGTTGATGATAGACTTCTTTGGTACTGGTTCAAATCGTCATATTTCCAAAAACTTATAGAGCAATTTCAGGAAGGTGGGGTACGACTTTACTTCTATTATGATAAACTTTGTATGGGGACTTTATCATTACCAAGCTTTGAAGAGCAACATAAGATTGGGAAGTATTTAGATACTTATGACAACCTTATAACCCTTCGTCAAGAAAAAATAAATCAACTGACAAAACTTAAAACAACTTTCCTAAAAAATATGTTCCTATAAAATAAAAGGCGCAAATGCGCCTTTTATTTTATCTTAATACAAACCGGATAAGTAATTTATAATTTTATTGTTATCCTTGTTTTCTAGTTCCTGAATTATATGTAAATATGTATGCTGTGTAGTTGTTATATTTGCATGTCCAAGTCGCCTGGCTACGCTGGCAATAGATACTCCAGCATATAACAACAAAGAGGCATGGGTATGCCTCAAACCATGCACGGATATTATTGGTATACTCACATCAGCACAATAGCTTTCAAGCTTATCATTTATAGTTGAATTAAAGATTCTCCCTCGAACGAAAATAGGCTCGTTTTGAGGGAGGTTTTTTATAAGCGTAGCAAATTGCATAGCTGTTCGCCAGTCCATCTGTATCTTCCTTATCGAAGATTTGTTTTTTGTAGGTTGAAATCCTCCTATTGGTGATTTGTAATTCCATGTTTTGGATATATTTAGGATTTGATTTGAAAAATCAAAATCCTCTGGAGTAATTGCTAATGACTCAGAAAAACGAAGTCCAGTTTTAGCGATTAACATAATCAGCCAATCAAAGTTAATTTCTTCATTTAATTCTAATCGTGCTATTAACTTTTGTAGTTCACATTGATTAAGATATTTCGTTTTTTTTGACGAAGCTTCTTTACCTTTTATTACGACTTTGCGTGTTGGATCACGATTTAATAGCCCATCGTCAATTGCATCTAGTATGGCTCCTTTAAGTTGATGATGGAAATCCATTGTAGTTTGTCGTTCGTGTGTTTCAGCAAAATCGTTCAATATTTTTTGATATTCTTTACGATCCAGTGCCAAAAGTTTGGTTTTAGGTGCTAAATGTTGCAAATGTTTCAGCGTCATCAAGTATTTTCGCATTGTTACATCACGAACTGCTCCTTTTTTGTAAAGAAATATCCATTGTTTAAAATATTCATGTAATAATATTGAAGATTGACCTTTTTTCATAATAAATACCTCCTAAATTTTTATTTTCAGTCAACCTCTTAATTATCAATGTATTAAATATTTTAAATCAACATATTTTTTAAAAGTATTTTCTTCATTTCTTTTGAGCTATCAATTTTCTTTTGATAAAGGGTGATAAGGCGGTCGAGGGTGCGGAAGAAGTTGCCAATTTGGGATTGTTCTTCTACGTCCTTTGGAACAGAAAAATCAAAAGCATCAATATCTTTGGCCGATACATTTGGTTGTGCACCTGCAACCAAAACATCTCGAAGTTGCTCTAAAAATTTTTCAGACCGAACAATAGTGGCAACAAAAGAATAATTGCAAGTTGCAGTTTTTGAAAACAGCCCCACACGCTGATTTTGATAGTATTTACAGGATTTTTCTGAACTTAAGATAGATACTTTTCCGGTTGTTGCACCCGACATAGCTAACACTATATCACCGTTTTCCAGCATAAATATTTCATCATCTTTTAACTCATTGTGAAATACAAATTCACCACCCACACTACCGTCAGATAAGATGTTAGAAATGCGAACTATTGGAATGCCTTCGTTAGCATATTGATTGCTTTGAAAAGCATACCCACCACGTAAAGGAGCGACTTCCTCCAACTTACGCAGTTCCCAACTGTCAGTAAATCCATAAAAACGCAACTTCTGACTAAAAATCAAATTCAAAAAAGCTTTTTTCAACTCCTTCATTTTGTCTAATTTTCGCTGATGAAGGGTGATAAGGTTATCTATAGAACGAAAATATCTGCCGATTAGGGCTTGCTCGTCTATAGAAGTTGGTACAAAGAATAAAGTTTTTGACACCAAATTCCAGTCCGCACGAGGCATTTTTGTTCCGATTGACTGATTGGCAACATCGTCGAATTGTTGTCCCTGAATAAGTCTAAAGAGGAAACTGCTATCCGCATCTTTAGGCTGTAAAACCCAGAAATCACCTACCGCAAGCCCAGAAAATGAAGGCAAAAACCAATTATGAAGATATGGTCTTAGCTTTCCATAGAGTATATCTCCCTGATTGAAAACAATCCCCGGTTTGCTAATTCCTTTCAATTTAACATCCTTGTTCAACAGTCCAATACCTGAAATTATATCTTCATATTCAACTCGAGGAAGTGTAGGGTCAGCACTTATAGATGATGCTCGTGCAGCTATACTTTCAAACTTACGCAGTTCCCAAGCGTCAGTGAAACCCTTAAAACGCACCTTTGGTGCCCTTTTAGTGTTCATGACGGAATACCTCCATAGCAGCTTCAATGATATCTTTTGATTCTTCAGTAACCGCTAACTGGCCAATCATTGCCAAAAGTTCCCTTTCAGCTTTTTTAATTTCTGCATCAATATTTTTCATTTCTTTGCTTAACTCAACAATATCAATTGGTTCTTCTTCTTCGAATGTATCTACATAACGCGGTATGTTAAGGTTGAAATCATTTTCTTCAATTTCTGCAAAATCAGCAATATGCGTAAACTTGTCCACATTTTCTCTTTTTATATATGCATCAACAATTTTCTGAATATGATCATCCGTCATTAAATTTTGATTCTTGCCTTTTGTAAAACATTTTGATGCATCAATAAAAAGTACATCCTTAGTTGATCGAGATTTTTTTAATACCATAATAGTTGTTGGAATGCCTGTATTATAAAAAATATTTGCAGGCAAACCGATAACCGCATAAATACATCCAGACTCCAACAACGATTTACGTATTTTACCTTCTGCATTGCCTCTAAACAAAACACCATGAGGTAAGACGATTGCCATAATACCGTCATCTTTTAAATGATAAAAACCATGCAGAAGAAAAGCAAAATCAGCCTTTGACTTTGGAGCTAATACACCATAATTAGAAAACCGAGGATCTTGCAAAAAGCCCTTATCCGCACTCCATTTTGCCGAATACGGAGGATTCATTAATACTGCATCAAAATTTGTCGGTTCTTCTGTAGGCCAATCTTGATCTAAGGTATCAGCATTATGCAAGTGCTGATTCTCTATCGACACGCTATGAAGAATCATATTCATTCGTGCTAAGTTGTAAGTTGAAGTATTAAGCTCTTGCCCAAAATAAGCTATTGTATCAGGCTCATTTGAATACTTCCGAGCATTGAGCAACAAAGAACCAGACCCCATTGTCGCATCATATACAGTAAAACCTTTTTTATTTTCTCTTCCATGTAAGACAATCTGTGTCATTAACTTCGCAACTGGCTGTGGAGTATAAAATTCCCCTGCTTTTTTACCCGAGTCTGATGCAAATTGTCCAATCAAATATTCATAGGCGTCACCGAGCATATCGCCAGTATAACCAGCTAAATCCAGCTGATTTAATTGTTTCATCACTTCACTAATCGTTTGGTTTGCTTTTTGGGGTGTATTCCCTAATTTTTTAGAGTACAGGTCTACATCCTCAAACAAGTTTTCATATATCTCACTTGAGGCTTCAATATCTCTAAATGCTTGAGCAAGGTTTTCAAGTTGAAATGTTCCATCAAAAATACTTTCCACCATTTTAGTAAATGTAAGATTTGGCTCAATACAATAAAAAAACTCGTCTTTTATATTTGCTAAAAGATCATCATGTAAATCATTATCGTTATACGCTTTATCATAAATTTGGTACGCTTTCTTTACATCATTTGTTGGCTCTTCTAAAACATCAGCCGCATAATATAACATTTTATCGGATAAATACTTATAAAACACCAATCCAAGTAAATAACTTTTATATTCCGAAGCATCCATCTTGGACCGTAAAATATCTGCTGAATTCCATAAGGTCTGATATAACCCTTGAGTATTTTTATTTTCATTCATAAATAAATTCACCCCTTTTAAACTCACGCTTAATATAAGCGATAATTAATTATAGCATCATGGAGCTTGTATCTCAAACATTTTTATTTAACCTCTCCCCCTCCTCTCATACCTCAGCAGTGCTTCCTGCGCTATTTCTTCGGGTGTTTTCGGGGTAGCTTTCAAATTATATGAGCCTTGCATATGCAAGGCTCTTTTTTGTGCACTGTCCGCTGTATTGAGAGCGTTATTTTCGTTTTCCACCTTATCGTTTTTGTCATGCCCTTTTTCTTCCCAGCTGCTTACTTCCCCATTTTGCATTTCTTTCCGCTCTTTATCAAATACTCGCTCCCTCCTTATGCCCTGCGCTTCGCGCAGGGCTTTTTCCATATTATAGAAGTTCGGTTCGCGGCGGCGGGCAGTCATAATAGTCACCGCAATATTCCATTCGGCATCGTCCGTCTCGCAGAAGCGTTCTGCCCAGCCATCAATAAACCTAGCCCGTTCATCTTCGTTTCTAAACCGCAGCTTCAGCCTGTTATATTCAAACAGTTTTACCATCCGCCGTATCTGTTCATAAGGTCTCTCCATTTTTCAGCACATCCTTCGCAATATTTTCAGCCTTTGATTGGCTTATATGGTCAGGCGCACTTACGGGTTTCTCTGTCCAGGCGGCGGCAAACGCATTTCCCAGTCAGATCACCCTGTCCGGCAGTACCATAACAGCCCGCCGGCCTGCGCCTGATGATCCATATCCCAGCTTATCTACATCAGCAGTTCTTCCGCTTCCCGCTGTTTTTCGGCCTGATGCGCCGCAAGCAGCAGCTGCCGCAGCTTAGTAAGTCCTTTTTTGATCGTTTTGCTGATCGCCGCCGGGCTGACGCCAAATCTCTGTGCCAGTTCGCCGTTGCTCCAGCCTTCCAGAAAATGCAGTTCGATCAATTCTTCCTGTTTGGGCGAAAGCTGTACCAGCAGTTCCTGCACTTCCGCAAAATCCTGCTGCAGTTGCTGCTGTTCAAAATAAGTACGCGTCGTCTGCGCCGCATCTGCCGTCAGCACTTCCTCTGCAAATTCACAGCCGCTTTCTATTTCATAAGGGCAGGTCATTTCTTCATCCTTATGCCGGCGTTTCCATTCACTGCTGAGCGCCGTATACGACTTACTGACGATAAAAGCCGGCA
>OHUC01000495.1_pt1 | contig 9664 bp, 9 predicted proteins | sample 1579121 | NCBI WGS metagenome assembly OHUC01 (sample SAMEA3879555, study PRJEB24766) | human gut metagenome | biome: human-associated habitat; feature: feces | place: USA | collected 1985/1987
ACGTTTTCAAAAATCCACATCGCAGATTACTTTGATGACTGCGTGGAGGAGCTGAATCTGGAACTTGACGCGCAGCATGTGGATCTGACATACTTTAACTATCTCGAGGACGACCCGGTCGTCATTGCGGATGCGGAGCAGATCAAGCGTGTCATCAATAATATTGTAAGCAATTCCATCAAATATATGGACAAGAGCCATAAGGTCATCAACATCCGTCTGCGCGATGTCGGAGATTTTGTGCAGGTGGAGATTGAGGATAACGGAAAGGGAATTGCGACGAAGGATCTGACGAAGATTTTCGATCGCTTTTATCGCACCGATGCGTCCCGCAACAGCACGAGGGGCGGCAGCGGAATTGGCCTTTCGATTGTGAAGAAAATTCTCGAAGACCACGGCGGAAAAGTGTGGGCCACCAGCAAAGAAGGGGTGGGCACCACGATGTACTTTGTATTAAGAAAATATCAGGAGGTACCTGTTTCATGAGTAAAATACTGATTGTTGAGGATGAGGAATCCATTGCAGATCTGGAGAAAGATTATCTGGAACTGAGTGGCTTTGAAGTGGAAATTGAAAATGACGGAACCAAAGGACTCGAAAGAGCCCTGCATGAGGAGTTTGATCTGTTTATCTTAGATCTCATGCTTCCGGGAGTAGATGGATTTGAAATCTGTAAAAAGATCCGTGAGATAAAGAATACACCAATCCTTATGGTTTCTGCAAAAAAGGATGATATTGACAAGATTCGCGGGCTCGGACTGGGGGCAGACGATTATGTGACAAAACCGTTTTCCCCGAGTGAACTGGTAGCTCGTGTGAAGGCACATCTGGCACGGTATGAGCGACTGATCGGCAGCAATATGCCACAGAATGATATCATTGAGATCCGGGGCATTAAAATAGACAAGACGGCGCGCCGGGTATGGGTCAATGGAGAAGAGAAACAGTTTACGACAAAAGAGTTTGATTTGCTGACTTTTTTGGCAGAGAATCCAAATCATGTATTTACAAAAGAGGAATTGTTCCGTAAAATATGGGATATGGAATCTATCGGTGATATTGCAACGGTTACCGTACACATCAAAAAGATTCGAGAGAAGATTGAGATGAATACGAACAAGCCGCAGTACATCGAGACCATCTGGGGAGTCGGATATCGGTTTAAATTATAAACGGTCTGCCTCCTGAAACTATGATTAAGGGGGCTGTTATGAACGAACACAAAAAACATGGCAGCAGTTTCTCCAGCAAAATGGGCTTTATTCTTGCCGCTGCGGGATCTGCTGTCGGACTTGGAAATCTGTGGAGGTTTCCTTACCTTGCCGCAAAATACGGTGGAGGTTCTTTTTTACTGATCTATGTGATCCTTGCGGTTACGTTTGGATTTGCACTTATGATCACAGAAATTGCACTGGGCAGAAAAACCGGGAAAAGTGCACTGTATGCATTCAGCACGCTGCATGAAAAGTGCGGTTTTATTGGAATTCTTGCCAGTATTGTGCCGATTATCATTCTTCCGTATTATTGTGTGATCGGTGGATGGGTCATCAAATTTGCATGGGCATTTCTTACAGGAAGCGGAAATGCAGCGGCAGCAGATGATTATTTTTCAAATTTTATTGCAAGGACCGGGGAACCGGTGATGTGGCTGGTATTTTTTATCCTTGCCACTTCGGTTGTGATTCTGCTTGGCGTAAATAAAGGAATTGAAAATATCAGCAAAGTGCTGATGCCACTTCTGGTAGTTCTTTCCGTTATTATTGCGGTATTTGTTGTGACCCGTCCGGGAGCAGGGGCAGGAATTGTCTACTATTTAAAGCCAGATCTTTCCAAGATCAGTGCGAACGCTTTTCTGGCGGCACTGGGACAGCTGTTTTATTCCATGTCGCTGGCGATGGGCATTATGATTACATATGGCTCCTATATGAAGAAAAATGAGGATATAGAGAGCAGTGTGCGGAATATCGAAATCTTTGATACCGGAATTGCCTTTCTGGCAGGACTGATGATTGTACCGGCCGTGTTTGTGTTTTCCGGTGGAGATCAGGCATCGCTGAAGGCAGGACCGACACTGATGTTTATTACATTGCCAAAAGTGTTTGACAGTATGGCGGGAGGACACCTGATCGGAACGGTATTTTTTGTGCTGGTATTGTTTGCTGCACTGACATCGTCCATTTCCCTGATGGAGACAGTGGTTTCCATTTTCGTGGATAAGACAAAAAAGAGCCGTAAATTTATTACGGTCTGTGTAACCGTTTATACGGTGTTGATGGCAATTCCGTCTTCTCTTGGATTTGGAATCTGGAGCGGTTTTTCGATTCACGGAATGAGTATTCTGGATTTCTTCGATTTTATATCCAACAGTGTCCTTATGCCGATTGTGGCATTCCTGACCTGTGTATTTGTCGGTTTTATTGTGAAACCAGAGACGATTACGGATGAAGTGGAATCTTCCACACAGAAATTTAAGAGTAAGAAACTGTATATTGTATTGATCAAGTATGTTGCACCGATACTGGTACTGTTGATTTTATTCAGTTCGGTATTAAATGCACTTGGAATCATTACTTTGTAACGGACAACAGAAAAGAAGAAACAAAAAACCCTATGCATAATGCATAGGGTTTTTAGATAAATATATGTTTGTTCTGTTCAATTGTATTCGGACTTGCTAGGCAGTTCCGGAGTTTAACCTCTCCGGCAGGGGTGTGAGCACACGACGGATACCGGAACCCTCCGCAGGAATTCCTGATCCAAATAGTCCGCATCTGCTGTACTGCGTTTTCAACAGGCAGCATGTCATGTTGTGAAAACAAATCCCTGCGCTGGACAATCGCGCTTGCTGTAAAAAACAGATCAATGAAATCTATGACATACTGAGCTGTAATACTGACAGTTCAGAGAATAAAGCCTACTTGTTTATGCGTGCGGTACTCTCACCGCCTGAGCCTGATGGTCAAATATTGTACCGTCCTTATATGGACTCATATAAGCGTACCCCGAAAACCGAAGTTTGTCAAGTGTTATTCGCTTTTCATGACCATTATACGCTATGTTTGCCGGGAAATCAATTGTGGAAACCCGAGAAATACAAAAAGTTGTGTCAAAAGAGGGAAAAACGGCTCAAAGATTGCAAGAAAATGGTCGATATAGTATAATAAAGTATAAAAAAGTAAAGGCAAGGAAAACCATGATCGATATTCACTGTCACCTTCTGTACGGAGTAGACGACGGAGCAAAAACAATAGAAGAATCTGTGGCGATGCTTGAGGCAGCAAAAGAGCAGGGCATTTCTGCAATGATCCTGACACCGCATTACCGGCACGGCATGTTTGCTTATCCGAAGGAAGAAATTGAAGAACATTTCCGTATTCTGGAGCCGTATGCACAGAAACTTGGAATTTATCTTGCACTGGGCACCGAATACCATGTGAACAGTCATATTGTCGAGGCACTTGACAGTGGCAGATGCCGGACAATGGCCGGCTCGCGGTATGTGTTGTGTGAGTATTCGCACGACAGTGAATATGCCTATATTTACCAGATGACGCAGGAACTGGTTCTGCACGGATATATTCCGGTATTTGCACATGTGGAGCGGTATGGAGCACTTGCGGATTTGCAGCTGGCAGAGGAGCTGCGCAATCTTGGGGCATGGATTACGGTGAATGCGGATGCGGTACTCGGACTTGAGGGTATGGGTCCAAAGAAATACTGTAAAAAGATGCTGAAGGCAGAATGTGTGGATGCGATTGCATCGGACAGTCATGGAATAAAAAACCGTGCCAATCATATGGGAAAATGCTATGAGCTGATTGAAAAAAAATTTGGCAGGGAATATGCGGATCAGCTTTTGGTGAATCATCCGGCAAAGATTCTGACCGGAGAAATGAAATAGTTAGTAATGGAGCATTGATATGGAGCAGCAGTTACAACAGGAACGTATTGTAATTGAAAATGATGATGAAATTGAAATTGATCTGAAAGATCTCGTTTTAGAGATCCTTTCTTTCTGGAAATGGGTGTTGTTTGCACTGATTATCGGAGCCGTGACCGCATATTGTATCAGCAGGTTTGTAATGGTGCCGCAATATGAGTCAACATCCCAGTTTTATGTATTGTCCAAAAGCATGTCGATTACAAGTCTTGCGGATATACAGACAGGTACAAGTCTGACAAACGATTATATGGTTATCGTAGAGGGGCGTCCCGTGCTTGAGCAGGTAATTGAGAATCTCGGACTGGACGAGACCTACAGTTCCCTGAAGAAAAAAATTACCCTGAATAATCCTTCCAACTCGCGAATCCTCGAGATTACGGTGCGCGATGCAAACCCATCCATGGCAAAAAAGATTGCGGATGAGATTGCGCGTGTCAGTGTGGCCTTTATCCAACAGAAAATGGATCAGGATGCACCGAATATCATTCAAAAGGGATATTCCGACGGAGAACCGGTCAGCCCGAATATCATGAAAAATACGGCGGTCGGAGGAATACTTGGCATGTTTTTGGCGATTGCGGTTATTGTGGTGGCTTATCTGTTCAATGATACGATTATGAATGCAGATGATGTACAAAGGAAGCTGGGGCTGAATGTTCTTGGTACGCTTCCTTTGGAAGAAGCCGAATACGATGGGGAAAAAGAGCGCAAGCGTAAGAGAAGGAAGAAAAAGAAATGAAATCGGTAACATTTGAGAATCTGAAAAAACAAAATTATACGATGAAAGAATCACTCCGGGCATTAAAAACCAATATCCAGTTCTGCGGAGATGATATCTGCACCATCGTTGTGACGTCTGCCATGCCGAACGAAGGGAAAAGTACCGTGACGATGGATCTGGCACGTTCTTTTTCGGAATCCGGCAAACGTGTATTGCTGATCGATACCGATATGCGTAAATCTGTATACGTGGGACGATTACGGGCAGTGGCTTCGGATGGAAGGGAAATCTACGGATTATCCCATTTCCTTTCTGGACAAAAAAAACTTGAAGATGTATTATACGGAACAACGATTCCGGGACTGTTTATGATTTTTGCAGGACCGTCTGTACCAAACCCGACAGAAATTCTGGAAAAAAAATATTTTACCGAGTTGCTTAATTTTGCAAAAGAACATTTTGATTATGTGTTGCTTGACTGTGCACCGATCGGAGCCGCAATCGACGCAGCAGTGATCGCAAAACACTGTGATGGTGCGATTCTTGTTATTGCCCAGGGCATGGCAAGCGGACGTCTGATCCAGACGGTCAAAAAGCAGATGGAAGCTTCCGGAGTGAGGGTACTTGGTGCGGTACTGAACAAAGTACGGATGAAGAAGAGCGGCTATGAGGGTGGCTACTATGGCGGCTACTATGGCAGCTATTATGGAAATTACGGAGAACATCATGAGAAGAATGCATGAACCATCGACAAAACTTCATAATGCATTGTATTTTATGTCCGGAATGATGGTGGTGATTCTTGCACTTGTGATTGTGGCAGGGGTCAAAACGAAGGCGGAAAATGCCGGCTTCCACATTGCAGATGATACAGAAAATTCTTATGAGCAGCAGGTTGCGGGGCAGACAGATACCACACAGGATTCCGGTCAGGAAAAGTGGCAGGAGGGTGTAGTTGCTTATCAGGGAAAAGAGTATCTGTATAATACAGATATCAAAACCTACCTCATGATGGGGGTTGATATCGATGGTCCGGTACAGCAAAGCAGCGATTATACCCAAGGCGGGCAGTCCGATGCACTGTTTCTTCTTGTTGTAAACAACAAAACAGAGCAGCTGCAGGTCATTTCCATCAATCGAAACACGATGGCAGATATCGAATTGTGTGATGAAGAAGGTATTGATATGGGACCGCTTAAAACTCAGATCTGTCTGCAGCATGCATTCGGGGACGGTAAGCGCCTCAGCTGCAGCAAAACCGTGGATGCGGTTTCCGGCCTGTTTCAAAATATTCCGATCAGCGGTTATCTTGCGATGAATATGGGGGGAATCCCACAGATGAATGATGCTGTGGGAGGAGTGGAAGTGACTGTACAGCAGGATATTTCGTTTCCAAAAGCCGGTGTGAATTTGAAGAAAGGGCAAAAAGTAACCCTGAATGGGACGCAGGCTTATTATTACCTGCATGGAAGGGATACCGAAGAATATGACAGTGCAACAAAGCGTCTGCAGCGCGAAGAACAGTATATTGTTGCCTATATGGATAAATTAAAAAAAGTATCCACAGAAAACCCGGATCAGGTGACAGAGATTTACAATTCTGTTTCCGATTATCTGGTAACCAGTGTGGATTTCACAAGTATGATTGAGCAGCTGATGAATTACGGTTTTTCAGAAGACCAGATGTATACGGTTCCCGGAAAAACGGTGGAGGGAAAGCCGATTGACGGGAAACGGTATGAGGAGTACCATGTCGATGAAGATGCCATGGAAGAACTCATTATGAAGGTGTTTTATACACCCGTACAATAAGGTATCCAGTGCGCGCGCACTTGATATAGATAGAGTTACATGCAGTTTATATTACGTGGAAAGGAGGTAGATTGCGATGAAAAAGAAAATTTTCACAGGAGTTGTGACAGCTATGATGCTGGTATTTACAATGGGCACAACCGTGTTTGCAGATCCATCACCAACAAGTGATACGGCATTGGTTCAAAGAACCTATGAGCTGAATAAGGCAACAACCGTTGAAAGCAGCGGTTATAATGCAAACAATGAGCTTATCACGGTTTCTTTCAAGGATGTGGACAAAGATGTTTACCGCGAGGGAAACCGTCAGGCAAATGCTGTGGCAAGTGCACAGAACGGAAGTGCAACCGTCATGGCCATGTCTGATATCAGTGTTCCGTCTGCAACGAATACATCCAAAGGAATCAAAGTAACGATTTGTGCAAGTGGAATTAAGGCTGGAGACAATGTTTATGTATTACATAAATTAAAAAGCGGAAGCTGGCAGACGGTAAAGCCGGACAGCGTTTCCAATGGCAAAGTCACGGTTACATTGTATTCATTTTCCCCTGCCGTTACAACAGATCCGTCAAAGGATGAAAATTCCCAGGGATCAAATACAAATTCCAATGTAAATGACAATTCCAACAGCAGCAGCCAGACAAACAACAACAACCAGAACAACTCACAGACCAATAATCAGTATAATCCGGTTAGTGTAAATCAGAATGTGACAGTAAACTATCCACAGTCTTATGACGATGGAGAGGACAGTTTCGAGGATGATTATGACGACGGTTATACAGATGGTTATACCGATGGAAAGAATTCCGTACGGAACACTTCCACGAAGGGTTCTTCTGCCCGTGTCAATGGCAAAAGTGGAGCAGGAAGTCAGAAAGGAACATCAGCTTCCGGATCTGTTTCCTATAAGACATCTCCAAAAACCGGGGCAGCGCTTCCGGCACTTCCGTTCGTTGCAGTATTTGCGGCAGCAGGTATTGTTGTATGCGGAAGAAAGGCACGTAAGAATTAATCTCACTGGATACAATTTTATTTAGCATGTAGGTCTATGGATAGGTGATGCATGGCATCACGTGAGGGCGGTGGAATGGAATCTGCCGCCCTGCCTCAATTTTAAAGAAAGAAAACTATTTTATGAAAAGACAGAGAAAGAACGACAGAACGATCAATATCTATAAAATTCTGACCATTGTTCTGGCAGTTGTATTGATCGTGGTACTCATAATATTTGGAAGAAGCTGGATGGTTCAGAAGAATGCACAGAAAGAATATGAAAAGCTTTCTGCCCAGGTAAATGATCTGCAGAATCAGGTGAATGATAATCAGATCAATATTCCGTCAGATACGCAGACTGAGACGGAGAATGTGGCACAGGAAGTGCAGACCGAAGACAGCGAACTGGAACAAAAAGGAATAGAAATTCCACAGAAAAATTTAAACTGGAAAAAATTAAAGGGAGTCAATCAGGATATTTACGCATGGATCTACATTCCGGGAACCGGGGTGGATTATCCGGTGTTACAGCATCCGAGTGATGATTCCTATTATCTGAATTACAATATGAATGGTACCAGGGGATATCCTGGATGTATTTATACAGAGAAGGCAAACAGTAAAGAGTTTACGGATTTTGATACTGTCGTGTATGGGCACAATATGCGCAATGACACAATGTTTGCTTCTCTCCACAACTATGAAGACCAGACATTTTTTAACAATTTTCCGTATATATATGTGTATACAAAGGAAAAGGTGCTCGTGTATGAGATTTTTGCGGCATATAAGACGGACGATGCACATATTCTGCACACCAATGACTTTTCAACGAAAGAGGGACGTGTAAGTTATCTTGAAAGCATTGTGAAAAAATCCAAGAATTCGCCGGAGGTAAAGGACAAAATCCAGCTTTCGGTGGACAGTCATCTGCTGACTTTATCAACCTGTGTGAGCAGACAGGCAGATAAGCGGTTTGTGGTTCAGGCAATTTTATTAAATGAGGAACAGCTATGAAACAGTGCAAAGTAGGTATGGATCAGGAAAATATCATATCGACCTTTGCAAGTACGCAGTTTTACGGAGATCCGGATGCCTATATCCGGGAGTTTCTTCAAAATGCCATTGATGCATGCAATACCAGGGCGGCGCTGGAATGGAGCTGGGGAACAGAGTTTCTGGAGATGGAGGAGGCAAGAGCCTTAAATTCCATGCGAAATCCGTATTCTCCTCAAATTTCCATTCAGTATAATTCCGAAACGCAGCGTCTGGTGTTTGAGGATAACGGAATCGGAATCAATGCCAGGGATATTGAGCAGTATGTCGCCAAAATCGGAGTGAGTTTTTATCAGAGCGAGGATTTTTCTACACAGCAGCTTCACTATGAACCGGTGGCGCAGTTTGGAGTCGGTATGCTTTCCGGTTTTATGGTTGCACGGGCACTGTTGATTGAGTCGAGAAAGGACAAATCGGTAAATACCGCGTGGAATGTTACGGATCGCCAGACGTTAGAACCGGTTACCGCAAAATGGATAGAAGGGGCGGAAACAATGGAATATATCAATTCCAACCGCGAACAGTCCGGAACCAGAATTACGCTGGTGTTACGGCCGAAATATGCGAAGAATCTGTCCCTTCAGAGGCTGGTGCACGCAGTACAGCACTATATGCTGTATCAGCCATTTCCCATTCAGATTTCCTTTGATGAAAAAAGCGTGACGCTGCGGGAACAGAATCATATCATGGACAATCCGTTCGCGGATATTCTTGGAATCATATCGATTCGTATCATGGATGAACTGATGGAGGGGTGTATCTGGATTTATAATTCCAAACATCAGGGACTGATCGGGACATCCTGCCTGTATCAGCAGGGGTTTCTTGTGACCGATGAAAAGAAAGATCTGGGGTTAAAACCGGAGTGGCTCAGGCATATGACGTATCATCTGCATTTACGGAAAAAATTCCTGACATTGCGGCTGGCAAGGGATGATGTGGCGCATGATGAACATCTGACGGAGCTGCGCAGGCTGATCGGCAGACGGATTGTAGAACATTTTGCATCCAATCCGCTGGGGCTGAACCAGTATATTGCCAGCGGACAGCAGCCGGTTCTGACAGAGTATGAAGAAGAGATGCAGCTGCTTGGCAAAGCTGTCACAGTGGAAGTTTATTTAAAAGGGAGAGAGATT
>OHUC01000507.1_pt1 | contig 9416 bp, 8 predicted proteins | sample 1579121 | NCBI WGS metagenome assembly OHUC01 (sample SAMEA3879555, study PRJEB24766) | human gut metagenome | biome: human-associated habitat; feature: feces | place: USA | collected 1985/1987
TCCGTTTGTAGAAAATTATACCTATATCAAGGACGTGCTGGGCAGTATTAATTCCATAACACCAGAGCCTTTCACAGACCGGATCCTTTCCCTTGGTTCTGTTTATGAGCAACACTGCCTCCGCCTGTCCAGCCGTAATTCCAGGCCTGAGATCCTAAATATGCTGAACAGCAGAGAAGCAGAAATCGCAGCTTTGATCACCGACCGTCTGAGCAACCGCGAAATCGCAGAGAGGTTATTTCTCTCTGAAGGCACTGTGAAACAATATGTCAACCAGATTTATTCCAAGTTGATGATCAACGGTGATACACGCACCAAAAGGAAACAACTGGCAGAGCTGATTTCTTCCATAAACAAGGGCCTTACCTGACACTTTGAGAAAAAAAAGCAAGGAAATTCACATGACCAAAGTCTTGCGATTTCCTTGCTATTTGGCAAGAATTACAAATTTAAAGTTTTTTACTTATTTGCATTTCTGTTTCCTTGAGAATATCCTCGGGAATCTCAGTTTTATTCAGCATCATGTCTGCTCCCGGATTACGATAGAAGGAAAAATCCCTATCTCCATCCGGATATGTATGTACCATAGCAAGCATAGTATGAATTTTTTCATCTGTACATAAGCCAACGTCATCAATTCCTGCTTCTTTTTCATCGGCATCATTGATGATACCCATAAATTCTTCTACTGTCTCCGCATTTCTCAAAGCCTCTGTAAATTCTTCATTCATCAGAAGAACAGATAACTTACTCAATACATCCAGATGGATATTGTCTTCTGTATTCGGTGCAGCAATCAGAAATACCAGATCCACCGGCTGTCCGCTGCTGTACAATTCGATCATCGCATCAAAGAGAATTCCATACTGCTTGTGATAAAAATCTTCCTGCAGAAGGATCTCCATGGCTGTTACAATGGCATCCTGATCCATGATCATGGAACCAATGACCGACTGCTCGGCTTCCAGACTGTTCGGCATCACCCGCTTGATCAGCGTTTCTTCCAAGCGAACTTCCTCCTATTCCTCAACAACCTGAACACGCAGTGTTGCGGTTACCTTTGGATGAAGCTTCACCGGAATCTCATAAGTTCCAAGAGCCTTGATGGATTCGCCCAACTGCATCTTCTTTTTATCCAGATCCAGCCCTGCCTGCTCTTTTGCAGCCTGTGCAATTTCCTTGGTGGAAACAGACCCGAAAATACGTCCGCCCTCACCGGATTTGATCTTTACAACAACTTTCTTTGTTCCGATCTCCTCCGCCAGTTCCTTTGCGTGCTCTAAATTTTCAGCTGCCACTTTGTCTGCATGCTGATTCTGCAATTTGAGGTCATTCAGATTCTTTGTCGTTGCCTCTACTCCAAGTTTCTTCGGCAGAATTGCATTGCGTGCATAACCGTCACTCACATTTACGATTTCGCCCTTTTTCCCAAGAGCTTTCACATCCTGTAATAAAATTACTTTCATTCCTGTATATCTCCTTCTTCAAGCATTTCATCAATGGTCCGCATAATGGCATGTTTTGCCTCGGAAATCGTACATCCCGTCAACTGTGCACCAGCCACATTCAAATGACCGCCGCCACCCATTCGTTCCATGATTAACTGTACATTAATTTCATCAATAGAACGTGAGCTGATGTATATTTTTCCTGCGTACTCTGTCAGCACAAAAGATGCCTTGATTCCTATAATATTGAGCAGCTCATTTGCTGCCTGCGCGCCGACAATCGTTGGACTTTCCACGTCCTCACTCGGACAGACAGAAATTGCAAATGCACCGCGGTATACTTCCGCATGACGCACTGCCTCCGCACGGGCTTTATAGCATGCCATATCATTTCGCAGCATTTTACGCACACGGGTCACTTCTGCCCCGGAGCGTCTGAGATATGCTGCCGCCTCAAATGTACGGACACCTGTTTTGGTCATAAAGTTATTGGTATCAATCAAAATACCTGCATAAATGCAGTCTGCCTCTGCCGGAGAAAGCTTAAATCCTTCCTGGAAATACTGTAAAACTTCTGCTACCATCTCACAGGCAGAAGATGCGTATGGCTCAATATAGGACAGCAGCGGATTTTCAATCACTTCACTGCCCTGACGGTGATGGTCAAATACAACAATTGTATCGGTACGCGTAAGCAGTTCCGGGCATTCCGTATAACTTGGACGGTTCGTGTCCACCACCATAACAAGGGAATTGCGGCTTACCTCTTCAATCGCAATCTCACTATTGATAAACATGTCTTCCGGATAGCCTTTTTCCGGAGTAAAACATTCCATAAGCGGCCGGATGGAAGTTGTTGGCTCATTGATCACGATCTGTGCCTTTTTTCCAAGCACACGGGCTGCACAGAAAATTCCAATCCCTGCACCAAGGGAATCGACATCTGTCAGGCTGTGCCCCATGATAATCACGTTCTCACGGCTCTCAATAATTTCATGCAGCGCATGTGCCTTAACCCTCGCTTTTACACGGGTGTTGCGCTCCACCTGTTTTGCCTTGCCTCCAAAATATGCAATGTCCTCACCATTTTTGACAACGACCTGATCCCCACCTCGTCCGAGTGCCAGATCAATTGCCGCACGTGCCTGCTCATAGTTCTCGTTATAAGAAGTCCCCTTGATACCGACACCGATACTCAGCGTAACCGCCATCTCATTGCCAACTTTGACCGTCTTGACATCTTCAAGTACACTGAACCGGTCATCCATAAGCTTCTGTAAATATTTATACTTAAATACTACAAAATACTTGTCTTTTTCGATTTTGCGGACAAGCGCGTCCATCTTTGAGAAATACTGGTTCACTTTTCGATCGACAAGCGCAATCAGAAGCGAACGCTTCACATCCTCGATACTGTCAAGTGCTTCGTCATAGTTATCAATATAAACAAGTGCCGATACCTGCTTCTGATCCAGATTTTCCTGCTTGCAATGCTGCAGTTCGGTCTCATCAAACAGATACAGTGCCGTCAGGAATTCATCGGAATCCTTCACGTCAATTTCCTTGCTCTCCTCCATGATATCGTCAAAATAAATACGATTCAGGGAAATCCGGAAAATGCGCTCCTTTTTTTCAATCGTAATATTCTGTGCATCTTCGTGTTTCTGAAGAAACTCACGGGTAATATTGGAAAAAAGGGTTGTAATTGATTTATGATAGTTTCTCCCCACTCCCGTCAGCTCGGAAAAGCGTTCATTCACCCAAAGAATTTTTCCTGTATAGTCCAACAGCGCATATGGAATTTCAAACTCATTCAAAAGTTTTTTCTGTACCGTTGCATACTGTGTGGCAAAATTGATAATCTCATTTGCAAGCCGCGGTCTGGTATTATAATATAATCCCAGTTCCAGTACAAAATAGATAGCAATAAATACCGTCAGCAAAAAGCCTGCCGTCACATCGTAAAAATAAAGCCCCACATCTGCGAGTGTCATCGGGATCGTCAGCCACAATGGCCAGCAGAGATACGATCTCAGTTTTCCCTTAAACCGAACCTTTGATTTCATTTACGCTCCTGTTCTTTCCACATCATCGCCCAACTGTGGAATATACCCCCACATCAATAATCTATAGTATAACATTTTCCCTGTGCAAAATAAAGACCTTACTGAGATAACAAAAACTGCCCCATTTTCATGGAGCAGTTTCGTCCAATGCATCACAGATGTATCTGTGTTATCCGTTTTCTTTTGCAATTTCCACAATGGATTTGCTCAGTCCTGCAATCCCCTGAATATCCGATGGGATAATAATCTTGGTTGCCTGACCGTCTGCTGCCTTGGCAAATGCCTCCAGACTCTTAATCTGAAGTACCGCATTATCCGGAGCAGCTTCTTTGAGCATACGCAGACCATCTGCATTGGCCTGCTGGATCTTTAATGTAGCCTCTGCCTGACCTTCTGCCTCTTTGATGGTTGCTTCCTTCTGTGCCTCGGCACGCAGGATTGCAGCCTGTTTTTCAGCCTCTGCATCGAGAATTGCAGACTCCTTATTTCCTTCTGCAACCAGAATTGTAGATTTTTTTTCACCTTCTGCACGCAGAATGGCTTCACGCCGCTCGCGCTCTGCCTTCATCTGTTTCTCCATGGCATCCTGAATTGCCTTTGGTGGAATAATGTTCTTTAACTCCACACGATTTACTTTGATACCCCACGGATCTGTTGCCACATCCAGCGTTGCACGCATCTTGGTGTTGATGGTCTCACGCGATGTCAATGTCTCATCCAGTTCCAGATCACCAATGATATTACGAAGCGTCGTAGCAGTCAGATTTTCAATTGCCATGATTGGATTTTCCACACCGTATGCATACAGCTTTGGATCCGTGATCTGAAAATATACAACCGTATCAATCTGCATTGTTACGTTATCTTTTGTGATTACCGGCTGTGGTGGGAAATCGACCACCTGTTCCTTCAACAATACCCTTTTTGCAATACGGTCAATAAACGGCACCTTAAAATGCAGCCCTACCGACCATGTGGTAAGATACCCTCCAAGTCTCTCCACAACTACCGCATGCGCCTGTGGAACAATTTTCACACAGTTCACAATAACGACCAATGCAATGATCACTACAATGAGAATTACAACAGGCATAACTTTTTCCTCCTTTACCTATACCTTTTCTACTATAAGTTTGACACCACTGATTGCCAGAATTTTTGCTTCTTCTCCCGGTTCAATGATCTCATTATCATTACGGGTACGCACCGTCCACTCCTGTCCATGAACAACTGCCATCCCGGTCTGATCCATATTGCTGACGCGCTCGGAAATCCGTATATTTTCCCCAATCAGGCTATCCGCGTTTGTTCTTTGCATTTTGGCATTTACATATTTACGCGCCCACGGTCTTGTCGCAGCAAGCAAAAGAATGGATACCACTAAAAATACCAGAAACTGCACCACCGGATTTACCCCTGCCATTGCCATAACCAGTGCCGCAAGTGCACCTGCGGCAAACCATATGCACGTTAGTCCGATTGTTGCAAGTTCTCCCAGAACAAACACAATCAAAAGTACTATCCAAAGCAATTCATACGGATTCATCGCTCTTATAATTATCATAGACTCTCCCTCTTTTCTGCCACTTTTTTATTTTAGCGGATGCACAGAATACATACCGGCATTTTCCATCCGGATCACAAATGCTTTTGCAAATCCGGCTGCTTTTGCATAATGCTGAATCTGTGGCTGTTGCACCAGTTTTAAGTCCCATCCGTGCATCTGCACGATTTTTGACACGATGGAAAGTCCAAGTCCGTTTCTCCCATCGCTTACCCGCGCTTTGTCCCCACGCGTAAAAGGATCAAACAAATGCTGCGCCTGTTCCTCTGGAATCAGAATTCCGCTGTCTGCCACCAATACATAAATCCGCTCCAGCTCCCTATAAGCAAACAGTCCGATTCTTGTTCCCTTTGGATTGTGCTGCATGGCATTTGTCAGAAGGTTTGTCACTACACGGGATAACTGAAGTTCATCCGCCCAGACCGGTATCGTTTCCTCCGGAATATCTGCTGTCAGTGTCATTCCGTTTTCTTCCATCTCTGCATACAGCATTGCCGCATTTTCTCTGAGAAGTTCACACAAATCAAGTGTTTTTCCATTTAATGCAAACCCTTCACTATCCAGTTTTACATATTCAAACAGCAAATTGATCAGATTTCCGATCCGAACCGATTTATTCTGGATGGCGTTCAGATATTCCTGCTGTTTTTCCGGTTCCTGTACCATATGATCCGCCAATGCTTTTGCGTAACCGGATACGGTCGTGACCGGTGTCCGAAGATCATGTGCGATATCGGAAAGCATCAGATTCCGCTTGCGGTCAAACTCTCTCTGCTGCTGTTCGCGCTCCTCCTGGATCTGATGAAACTCCGCCATCACAATCCGCGCGAACGTTATCGCACCCAAAATATAAGGAAGCAGCATACACACCATTAACAGCAGAAGAACCACAAACAGCAGGATGGCTTTCCATCCTTCCATCTCCTGTACAACGACGGAACTCCTTGTCGCCGGAAGTGCATTGCCCAGCCAGTCCTGTAACCTTTCCCCTGTCCACTGCATCATTCCCTGCAGCGGTGATGGCAAAAGCATCCGGACGGCATTTACTATCAGCAATAACAGAACACATATGATAAAAATAAACAGATCCGTCTTTCCAACGGATGACTGCCTCTGGTAATCCGGGAAAAAAACTTTCATCACCACAGGCATAACCGCCTGGCTGATCAAAAAACTGATCAGCGACTGTGCAACTGTCACCAGTACAAGGATATAAATAAACCGTTTGATCAAAAATGCCTGTAAATCACGCATTGCTATTTCTCCAGTCGATAGCCCAATCCGCGGATGGTTCGAATATAAGCTGCCGGGTCTTCATCAAGTTTTGCCCTCAGCTTGCTGATGCAGACCATAATATTATTGTCTGCAACCACATAAGTGTCACCCCATCCCTGTTCATAGATCTGTTGTTTGGTAAACACTTTTCCCGGATGCTTCATAAATAACTCCATGATCCGGTACTCTACCGAAGTCAGTTCAATCGGTTCTCCATTTTTTTTGAGTACGCAGCCTTCCGGATCCAGTTCCAGATCCCGGACGGTCAGTATATCGGATGACAGTTCCGCTGTCCCCAGCGCATAAAACCGACGGATATTTGAATTGACACGTGCTACTGCCTCCAAAGGATTGAACGGTTTTGCCAGATAATCATCTGCCCCGAGATTTAACCCCAGAATCTTCTCGGAATCCGCATCCTTTGCCGAAAGTATCATAACGGGAATATTGCTTGTTTTGCGTAATTCCTGTAACACATGGTATCCGTCCATCTCCGGAATCATAATATCCAGCAGACACAGATCCACACGTTCTTTCTTCAGCAGATCCAGTGCCTGTTTTCCATTTTCTGCCTCAATAATCTGATAATTTTCATTTTCCAGATACAGCCGGAGAAGCGTTCGTATCTCCGGCTCATCATCTGCAATTAAAATCGTATAATTCATACATTCTCCTGCCGGAAAGGTGAATTCACCGGATCCGCCTGCTGTGTAAATCCGTTTGAACCAGCCGGGTTTGCATAGCACAGTGCCTCATACAGTGCGGCATGTGTTGCATTCACATATGGTGACACATAAAAGATTGCAAGAATTCCAAGTGTCAGTCCGGATAAAATGTACCATCCGATAAAGGACAGATCCAAAACAAATGCTTTCCATTTCTGTCCCTGCATCATACGCTTGCTTTCCGCAAATGCCTGCTCTTTGGTCATCTGCGGGTTATCTGCCAGAAGGTACGGAATCATCATATATTCATATGCTTTTACAATACCCGGAATGATAAAAAGCAATGACCATAAAACCGTAAACAGATCACGGAAAAACATTGTCTTTGCAACATTCCTGTAATTATTGTCAAATCCATATCCAATGTTCCCAATCTGTGCCGGCTCATTTAAGTTGCGGATAAAGAATCTCCTGCATCCAACCTCCAACGGATTTATGATAAATACATCAACCAGAAGTATAAGGACAAAAATCACCAGAAAAACAACTATGAGTATGCCGATGGCGATCGCTGCTGCGACCATACCGCCCATCATTCCCCTGTTTCCTGCTTTCAGTCCGTCCTTAAAGCCTTCTTCAAGCCCAGCCTCAAAATCGCGTAGTGAACCATCATCACTGTCATAACTGCTGTCATAATCATAGGAACTGCCTGCCTGATTATCCGATCCATGTAAGGAACCGGTTGCACTGCTGATGTTGCCCGAAGCAGCTCCGCTTCCCCCTGCAATCAGTGTCAGCAACAGGCTGATCAGAATACATTTCCAATAATTTCGTTTAAATGTTGCTTTCGCCCTTCCCTTTAATTGTGCGCGACTCCACATATCAAATTCCTCCATTTCCTTTTGATGATATCATCATAACACCAAATCCTTATCTTAAAAATCGCTGCACCTTAACGTTACCTTAACAACGTGTATTTAATTTGCCTGTTTCTTCTTCGGCAAAAGAAGGCTCAACAGAAGGGAAACAACAAACACTCCTGCCACGGCATTTCCATTGAAGATATCTCCCACTTCTTTCGGAAATTCGGAAAAGAAGTTGCCGGATGTCTGTGTCAGTCCAACCCCGATACAAAAAGAAAGGGAAACAATAATCATTGTACGATCATTAAATTCGCAATTTTTTAACATTTTGATCCCCTCATACATGATTGAACCAAACATCATAACGGTACATCCGCCGAGAATAACCGCCCCGATCATTCCTTCATACCCAAGCTTAGGATTGGTACAAATAATCAGCAGACTTCCGAGAAATGTAAAACTGACGCCCATTACGATCGGCAGTTTCGAGCCAATTTTCCAGACCGGATATAGCTGCATGCAGGTTCCGATTCCCGCAGCAAACATCGCACACTGCAAAATCTGTGTAATTTCCGCTGCCGTAAGATGTTCCCCACTGCCCCGAACCAGAGCTGCACTGCAGACGATCAGTACGGGTGCCAGATTTGCTACAAACATGGCAAGCACATGTTGAAGGCCAAACGGAATTGCTTTTCTCATGTATAGACAAAGACAGTTTATCATCTTATTGCCCATAGTGTCAAACAGGATTTCCCGGTTGCGGTATAATTATCATCTGTGCTATACTATGAACAATTAGCGTGTGAAAGCGTACAAAAGAGGAGGATTTATTTATGACATCTGCACAAATATGCATCATGATTGCCATTATCGTATACCTTATTGGTATGATCTATATTGGTTTCCGATGTTCCAAGAAAAACAACAGTACTGACGATTTCTATCTGGGTGGCAGAAAACTCGGTCCTTTCGTAACCGCGATGAGTGCCGAAGCTTCCGACATGAGCAGCTGGCTTCTGATGGGACTTCCGGGCGTTGCTTACCTCACCGGAATTTCAGATGCCGGATGGACAGCAATCGGACTGGCTGCCGGTACATACATTAACTGGCTGATCGTTGCCAAACGTATCCGCCGCTATACGCACACCTGCAACAATTCCATTACCATCCCATCGTTCTTCAGCAACCGCTATCGCGATGAAAAAAAGATGCTGCAGGTCATTGCTGCTATTTTTATTGTTATCTTTTTTATTCCTTATACGGCCTCTGGATTTGCCGCATGCGGAAAACTTTTTTCCAGCTTATTCGGGGTAAAGTATCTGACCGCCATGATCATCAGTGCTATCGTAATTGTGGCATACACGACACTTGGCGGATTTCTTGCTGCTTCCACAACGGACTTTATCCAGAGTATCATCATGTCGGTTGCTCTGATTGTAGTTCTGATCTTTGGTGTAGAAACTGCTGGCGGTATCGGTGCCGTTATCCACAACGCCTCCGAGCTTCCGGGATATCTCTCCATGACACTTTCCTAT
>OHUC01000521.1_pt1 | contig 9160 bp, 9 predicted proteins | sample 1579121 | NCBI WGS metagenome assembly OHUC01 (sample SAMEA3879555, study PRJEB24766) | human gut metagenome | biome: human-associated habitat; feature: feces | place: USA | collected 1985/1987
ATGTCCTTACTCATCGAGACATTCCCCGGCTTCAATTGGAAATGGGACACTCCAGCTCTACCCAGATCATGCACCGTTACATGAATCTGTCTGGGGTGGATCAAGAGATGGCGGAGTGTTTTTGGAACATCGTTCCCGAAGAAGATTTCTACGCTGACCGGAATGCATAACACTGCCTACTGATTCATAAGTCCTGGGATATCTTCTTCTCTTCTCACTTATTTTTAGTTTGTTTGTAGGAGGAAAGAGAAATAGACACCATGAAAGCGTCAAATTCAGCGGCATGATGCTTCTGAATTCCCCCATGGGGACGGATCATCCTGACATGATTTGAACTCATGGCTTCTGCCAGTAATTTGCAATGGTCGATTTACTCGTATCGTAACGTTTGGCAAGAGTAGCCTGATCTGCCCAGACGACCGAACCGGATTCGGCAGCCTGCCGGGCAAGAAGAACCTCCAGACATTCCTAAATGCCCCTTAGTTCTTCAATAATGTCTCAGCAGAGACAAATGCACCTTCTATGATTTTCATGTTACTTTTAGGATAAATCTATTATGACTTGGATTTTTGTTGGACTTTGTCCAACAAACAGGTAGCTTAAGGATATTATGAGGTTATGTTGTACTGGATCGATGTTGAGTTAGGGTAAGATTTTGTTGACTATCAACGCATTATTATACAAAAGGTGCGTCAACGCTTTTTGTCTCAAAATCTTACATTTGAGACTCTTGCTTAGTAATATCAATTACAGAATGGTGGCTCGTATTTACCCCCTTTTCCATTACATCTGCTATTTTTGAAATATATTTTTTGATTTTATATCATACATTTTTAATTTTCATCAAAAAATATGATATAATTATGAATGTATGGTATTTTTATTATTTTCTTCCTCTGCTCCCTCATCTCTTTTCGCCCACCCACTCACGGGTAAAGATGACAAAAATCCGTCAACTCTTTGTTTTCTTTTAACACAGCAATCTTGGTACTGGAAGGCCGGCGTTATTAAATGGTGTTGTCTTTCATGATAGGAGACCCACCTCTTCAGTCATTGCCGGGCTAGTATTCATTATTTCTGTTTTTCTTACGGATCTATGAAATTGCTATCTGTGACCCTATAATAACCTCTTCAGTAACATGATACTCGTAAATATCCCGATCTGCCCGGTTTGCAAAGCAATGCCAGACAATGGCGCCGGTCATTAAGAGGATGAACAAAAGAAAGCAGACAAGCGCCTTATTCCTTCTCGAAAGGACGGGCTTATCATGAACATGGGGAATTGATGGGCCGCACTCCTGCTCGATGCACCTGATAAGTTCATCATGATAGTGTGCGGCAGTTTCTCTGAGACAAATGTCCGGCACTTCCTTGTTTTTATGATCCTCCTCTTTAGTAATGGATGGTCTGTTTTTCATTGTTGTTTTCCTTGTTGGTGACATGCGTTCCCCTGGCAGGAACATACGGCATGGCGTGAAAAGGGTTATCAGAGACAGCACCTGCCGTGAATGATGAGCTTGACCAGCCATTGCCCTCTTTTGGGGAAGGAACTTGAAAGATGGATAATGACTGTTGCTCAATTGCCACACTTGAAGAATATCCTCGCTACAGGAATACAGCATTCCCGGCCTGTTGGCAAAAACAGCGCCGGCGCATAACGAGGACACAGTATATCGGCACATGATACTAAAGGTCTATTTTATGTTCCCTAGCTTGCCTGACCTGGATTAATCCTGCATTGAGGAGTAAAAAGACCATACTCCAGCAAATGACGGCACATATCCCCCATTTTGCATAATACAATAATGCCGACTTATACAACAAAGGACTGTTCCAAAACATGTGAAGCCCTATCGGGATAACGGCAATTCGCCAAAAAGAGGGTTGAAGAATGGAGGGAATGTTGTTCTGCCGTTGTTTCTTCATCGCAAGCCAGAATGCCCCGGCCATGATTGCCGACCAGGAAACATGACCAAAGGGAGCAAAAATTCCTCTCATTACCGCTATATCCAATGGATCCGGACCTGGGCCGGTATATTCAGAATTCACGATATAACCCGCTGTTTCAAAACCAGCGAAACCGGCGCCTACAGCGGCACCACACAACATGCCATTTAAAATTTGCCCATTCAGAAAGAATTTTCGGGCAAAGAAAATGGCAACAACAAGTTTTGCGGCTTCTTCAATGGGACCGGCCCAGTAAGCAGCCCTGGGATTACCGGAAAGCTCGTTCAAAATCATTGTAACAATCAAAGACAAAATCCCTCCACCTAGCACCAGGACGATAATCGAATACCACGAGATGTTCCTTCTGACATTAAATTCCGCAAACAGGACAAGAATGGAAAAGGGCACAGCAAAACTTATGGAAAACAACAGACCTAAATAAGCGGCACCAGAAACTACAGGAGCGTTATTAAATGCCTCAAACATGAGTCTCCACCCGATGCATATCAACAGGGAAAGCGCGAGAATGCGGGTGAAGAGCCATGGCGAAGGCCAATCCGTAGATATTTCTTCCAGCGCTGGGGTAGATTTCGACCCGCCTGACGTAAAAAAATCTATCCTTTCCTGCGCCGTCCTGTGGCGGAATACCCCTTTGAATATGCTTTTCAAACTGAATCTTTCTATGGGAGAAAGGCCGGTCAGAGATGATAGCATTCCAAAAACCCCCACCCAGAAGGAGCTTTCCTCCTGATAGCCGCTGATAAATTCCCCCACTCTTACCCACTCGGCCATTCCCTCTTTCCACAGGAACGCCTCAGGAGAAAGCTGTCCGGTCGCGTACCAGTTGCTTATTTCCTTGAATGTATAGGGTCCCTTGCGGCTTTCTCCGCCCGCTGAAAGAAAATAAGACGCTTCCTCCTTCCCCGGTCTGGAAGCGTCTGATGTACCCGCCTGTTGCGAATGCGGTTCGTCCTTCTTTTTTTGAACTTCGCGAAGAGGAAGCCATGCCGGCATTCCTTCCGTCCATACCAGATCATCTCCGCTGATTCTTCGGGAAGCATATAGTTTATCTATCTTCTCCCATGGAAACGGCCCCATTTGAGTTCCGTCCGGCAGTTTGATCAAATAAGATTTCATCTTGCCTCTTCTTGTTGTGAATATTTCTTTTTCCTTTCTTGAGGACGTGGAAATGCCTGAATAATTCTTTCCGTGTACCAGAACACCGCGATCGGCCATGGGATCCAAAGCCAGGAAAGAAGATCAGAAAATGGTCTAAATTCAGGGAGGGCTCCAGTAATGATACTGCCTCCAAAGGTGAGTTGTGAAAACAGCACGAAGGCAAACATCGGCCATGCTTTCAGCCGGAGGCTGGTTTGCCGGGAGGCCCGGGCAAGCCAGGAGGCGTTGTCGGCTAATCCGACAAAGCAGACATACATCCAGTATAAATTAAATACGGGAACGAACAACAGCCCCACAACCTGCCCCGCTGAGGGGACGCGACGACCATACCGGGCAATGGGCTGTATGCATTTCCACGCCCTCCATGTATTGATCAGCAATGCAATCTGAGTATACAAAAAGAATAATATTCCTATACCTATAACCGTTAGGCTAACCCGGGCATTACCTGCATAGGTTGCTGATGCCACTATAATCAGCAACGGGGACAAAAGATACAGCATGGCCATTGTCCAGAACGCTCTCATGTCATACCTCTGCCCAGAGGGAGTACCTCTTTCATCCTGCAACGGAAGATTGCCGTATGAAGCGGTTTCTTCTAATGGAGGCGATGTTTTGGGCACAGGAGGCATTTCCGGCATTAAATGAGAATTCTTGTCATCTTCGCTTGAGCAAGAAGAACGGGAGCCTTCCCTCCTTCCTCCTGTGATTTCAGGAGAAGCAGTTTGTTGAACATTTTTCCCGATTAACGTTTCAAGCGCTTCCCATGAGGATGCGCCCATCTTGCAGCAAAGAAGAGATCCGGCCAAACGTCCGTTGCGATACAGGGCTTTCATTTGTTCTTTGGTGTAAGGGCCTTCAGTTTCTCCATCCGGCAGCGCGATCAGATAGGAGGATTCATCAGCCTCCTTCCGGGGATTGCCCTCCAAAACTTTTGCCGCAATGTCTGAATATGAGTCCCATTCAGAAGACTGAGTTTCACGAATACGGGTATCGGACCGTATGGAACCCTCTTCATGGAGAACTTGAAGCACATGCTCGGAATAGGGGCCTTGCAGATTCCCGGAATCGTCGCAAATAAAATATTTTTTCATCTTTGATTTGAAAATTGAGTTCTGATATCCGTGATGCTGTTACAATTTTCTGCGCAACCTGCAAAAAACTCCTAAAGGAATGACAATCAGGAGCCCCAGAAAAATCAACGGGAGAGCCATCCCGGAAAGCGGGCTACAATTCGTGTCCTCTGAAACAGGATCCGTATCTTCTGAAATGCCAAGTCTCCGATAAATATCTTCCGGGCGATCCATGGAACCACCCATAATGCGGCTTCTCGCTTCGATAATGTCCCTGGCTCGTTGTCTGCATGCCAGAGACAAATTAGGGTCATAGGTTTCTTGTGAAGTGCCTATTATTTTATCAACCTCTTCCGCCCATACCTCATCTCCCATTTCCATGACAGTAGGTAACGAAGGAAAGGCTCTGGACAAACTGGGGTGATAGGCTGTTCCCTGTCCTGTTTTATTCGAAAGAGCACGGTAGTGGGCCATGTTGGTCAGGTACTGACGCATGGCCGGGTCAATGGTTCCCTTGTCGGCGTAAGCTTTCTCGGCGGCCTTTGAGATCTCGACGGGGTCCGTGGACGTCTGAATGACGTTCCTGTTCTTCTCGTCAATTCCCTCCAAGGCTCGTGGGTCAGGAGAACCCAAGGTGCGATATATCATCCTGTTGGTGTCGGTATCGCTCATGTACTTGACGGGAGGTGTTGCAGGTGCCTTGGGCCTGTCCGGAACTGTTAGATGAAACAGTGTGGAAGGCGCTTTTACCGCATCCATGTTCTCTTCTGCTTCTTTTCGTATTTTGGGTAATGCTTTAATAGCAAGCTCATCACTTTGGGCTGCGGCTTTTTCCATCCAAAACAATGCCTGTTTTAAATCTTTTTGTGTTCCTTCTCCTTTGTAATAGAGAGAGGCTAATATAAATGAATCGCCTTGAACTCCTGCCGCCGCCGATCTTGAAAACCACTTGAAGGCTTTTTTATAGAAGACTGAATTACTTTCGGCAAGTCGATGATAAAACCAGGCTGTTCGTGATTTTAAAAAAGGATGCTCACACACGGCGCGGGATGGTTTGTATTCACGATTATCCGACATGAATTGATCCACGACGGATTTCCAGGAATCATCATTTATTGTACCTTTACCGCGTTCATTCACCAATCTGTTTATTTCCGGATCAAATGCTTGGCGTAACCTATTGATTTCTTCCATTTTTTCATTAAACTTTCCATCTTTGACAGCCTTTAAGATAGGCAAAAAATCTTTCTTTTCCACCAGGCATCCATTCTCCAAAAGGATTTCAACTATGTCCGGCTTTTCAAACATGACGGCACATTGCAATAATGAAAGGTGATCCCTTTCCGGATATTTATAATTGATGTCTCCTTTCCCGGAATGAACAATCTTGTCAAACAAATCAACATCATCCCTCAAAATGCAATTCAGCATGAGTTCATAATAATCTCCTTTGGACAGATCTTCCACTCTAGCGGCCAGGACTTCCGCGTCCGCCGAACTGTTTTTCAACATGGCGACTAACTGTCTTTCCCGTTCTTCCTCCTGTTCACGGGCGATATGCTCTTTTCTCAGACGCTGTTCTTTTCTCGCTCTTGCTTGCTGAAATTTTTCTTCCTTGTTCTTCTCACGAGCTAACTGTTGTTCCCTTTCTTCCTGTTCACGGGCAATTTCTTCCTGCCGTCTGTCCTCTTTATCCCTGACTTCCTCAAACCGGCTTCTGAAATCTATCTCTCCATGATAGGACTCGGCTATCGCCGCAACGGCAAGAGCCAGACTCTCCGCGTCCTGAGGAATGGTCTTATACAAGGTGCAGGCCAGAGTATCGCTTTGCTTCAACGCCTGGAGAAGTTCCCTCTTTCCACTAATAAGAGCATGTTCCGCGTTCAGGATAATCTCTCTTGCCTGCTTACGGGCACGATTGGCCATATAGGAGTTAGGCTCTCCCGTCAATGGATTCGGCCTCATGTTATTCTCCGCCTGGCGTTCATATTGTTCCGCTTTGGCCTTGGCTCCGGCTTGCTGCTGCAAGGCCTTTTTGTAAGCAGACTGCGCGGTAAAAAGCCGTTTGATGGATTGAATGACCTGCTCCGCCTGATTCCGCCCTGCGGGATCCAAGGACTTTTTACTCTGCTCCAATCTTTTGACGACTGTCCTGGCCCCCTCGACACTCCCTCCGCTTATTTCCTTCAAGGAACCGTCCGCGTACGGTATCCGGTTTTTTTCTTCTCTTCCGGCAGACCTGGAATCCGTCCCAACAGTATTTTTATCTGCCTCTTTTCTCTTCTGTTCTTCTTGCAAGCATCGTTGGTTCCTCTTCTCCCTCTGTGCGGTCTGCTGTTGCTCATAGGTTGATTTTTCCATCCAGACGCCATTGACAAAACGCTTTCCGGAATCATAGTTGTCTTGGTATTCCTGCAATCGCTTCAGCCATGGATCGAGAATAGCTGAAGACTTGGGAAAACGGTCACGAAACACCCTCATTTCATGTCTTTGTCTGAGGATATCTTCATATTGCCAAGAGTCGACCAATTCCAGCGGAAGGGTATTGGGTATTTCTATAAACCAGTAGCGACCTCCGGGAAGATAGATATCTTTTCCATTGATATGAAAAATTCCCTTATTCCCGTTGAATCGTTTTCGACTGTACGTACTGACATGAGCGAGAGAATCTTCATAAAAGGTATGTTGTTTCCAGGCTACAAGTCCGGCTCCTTCACACAAGAAGGTCGAAAAAACTAATAATCCGACAATGTAAAAGAAAATGCGCTTCATGATGATGGTGGATGGAGGTTATAGTTAAGAACTCTTCAATTTTTTACATAAATCTCTTTTGAATAATTTGTCTTTTTCTCGAAAATACTTCGCCTGGGAATCCGATATTTTAATTCGGGTATCTTGAAAGAATTTTTTCTTTTCCTGTTCAGAAGCAGGTAAGGATGGCTTTTCTAATGTCCGTTTCAAACGTACTTTTATTAACTTATCTCTTTCACGAAAATCCCGTATATAGGGATCCTGTAAAAACTTTTTTCTCATTTGTTCAAAAGTCTTTGGAGAACAGGCACAAGATAATATCTGCTCTCTTTGGGCATTAATCGCCATCATTTCCCCTAATTTCATTGCGAGAAATCCCAAGGATGTCCCGGCCGAAAAATACCATGACACCGCACCAAACCCTCCTAACAAAGAAGATCGGCCAGCAGTGCGCATAACGGAGCTTACCAAGGATTCCTTATGAACATTTCTATTCAAAATATAAGAAATTCCACTTCCCAGTAGGGCTGCTGTTATTGAATGACTAAAGAATGAAGCAGGATCAATGTAGCAGGTATAAGTTTTCCATGCCGAAATAAAACCTGCCAGGATGTTTTCGGCTCCGGCTCCAATCAATAAAGGATTGGACGTACTTATTCCTGTTAGCAATTCTATACTCCCCTCTCCAAAGGTATCTTGAAATATTTCCGCATTCATGGGAAGGTCGCCAGAGATTGCGGAAATCAGATCCTCATATCCTTCAAGTCCTTCTTTTATTCCTCCAATTCCTTTGAACAGGATTCCCCCCCCCGTCTATCCCGTTCAGCACGTCCATGAGATTGATTGATAGATATTTTTGGGGAAATCCTATGCTTATCAACCATTCTCCCAGTCCGGACTGAGAACAACCGGGAAGAGGAATTCCTGCCTTGGTAGGAAATCCGTCAGGAGAATATGCCCCAGGTCATGCATGGCTCTGGGAGGATCACGAAAAAATTCGGGGAGGACATCCATGAAAAGATCGTGTCCTCCTTTCCATCTATGGTTCCCGCCGCTGATAAAATCTGCTGTTTCGCTTTTCGCCAGAGAGGGAAACTGCTTATCTACTAAACACCGCCATTGGTGCGATGGGATTGATTCGTAAAATTTTCGAAACCAGATAATGTTCTTATGCAATAATTCTTCATACAGCAATGAGCATAGAAAGGAAGACGTAACAACATCTGCCATAAAAATATCCCGGCAAGTTATTTAGTTAAGTTTATGCTGCGTCTTTCCCAGTACACGGACAATCCTTGTTCTACACCTTTACTCAAAGCCTTGATTGCCTTATTCGACAGAGTTGGCGCATCGTCATGAAACATAAAATATCCGGCAATAACAGAAAGCGCTAATCCGCCAGTGATGGCGATTACAGGGATGGTCACGGATGTACCTGCAAAAAAGACTGTCATAGCCGCAAGAACGCCTGAGCCCCACCCCAGAGCGGCCCCTATTCCTAGCACAATACAAGTCACCCCTCCAGTTCCGGAAGCGAGAGAAGCGGCTTGCTTGATCAATTTCTTTTTTTCTTTTTTATCCGGCGCCAATACAGCTTCTGCAAAACAACAAGCCATTTCCACTTCTTGAGGTATTTCTCCAATTGAATCGCAACAATACCTCTTTATTGTTGAGCAGACTTGCCTCATGTCAAGATAGTTCAAATATCGCTGATCTTCAGGTTTGGTAGAAAGGATTTCTGATATTTCATCACGAATGATTATGTCCATATTGACGGTAATTTGATCCAATGTCATAGCTGTAATGATGGTTGGTATGTTGATGAAAGAATTCGGAATTATGTAGAATAATCTTGTCGTAACATATTTCAGAATATTCTATTTTCGTAGTCATGTTGCTCCTGTCCCTCGTTTTCAATGTGCGGTTCTTCTCTGACTACGAGGAGAAATTAGAATCGGGTGAGATGGCTTACATCCTCTGCCCGTTTGTACGGACGATACCCTTGCCGCCGCAGTGGATGCAGGTGGTGTTGCCGAACTTGCCGCTGCCGTTGCAGGCGGGGCAAACTTTGACTCCATCTCTTTGTCGGCATGCGGTGTAGTCGTTGGCAGACGGGGAAGCATCCGGGGATGACAGACTTGCATGGGCTGCCGGAACACAGAGGAAAGCGGCTATCAAAGCCATGAGGGAGATGCAAAATGTTTTCATTG
>OHUC01000544.1_pt1 | contig 8730 bp, 5 predicted proteins | sample 1579121 | NCBI WGS metagenome assembly OHUC01 (sample SAMEA3879555, study PRJEB24766) | human gut metagenome | biome: human-associated habitat; feature: feces | place: USA | collected 1985/1987
TACTCATGAGTGCCAGCGCAGCGGTGACATTCAGATCCTTCGTGGGGGGCTTGATGCCGAACACGCCGATGAGGTTTGCGCAGGCGATGTAGAGAGCCACCGTCATGAGGTAGGGCACATACCGCCTTCCCTGCTCGCCCAGCAGGCCCATGAAGAAGCCGTCGATGGTGGTGACTACCATCTCAAGGACAGCCTGCCGCTTGGAGATGTGATCCACCTTGAGGTTCCGGGTGAGCAGGATGGAGACGATCACCAGAAAGAGCATGATGCCCCAGCTCACCACCACGGATTCCGGCACCTGCAAGCCGCCGATGGAGACCATCTCCACGTTCAGCTCTTCTTTCAGGGCCGCAGTCAATGCGTTCATCGCTTTGCCTCCTTTCTGAGCAGAGTCTTATCTTGAAGCGTAAGGGTGTGGTTCGTTTTCACTCTATCTCCTTTCGTTTCTCTAGTCAAAGAGGCCGCGCTGAAAATCAAAGAAGGTGCGTCCGTTTTTCATGGAAACACCCCCTCTTTCCGCGTTCAGCGCATCCTTTTGCGTCTGGTATCATAGCACGATTGGGCCGATTTGATAAGCCCTTCGGTCGATATTCTACTTTTTGTTATATCTTATTTCACGCTTGTGCCGAAACTGTCGTACATCTTGCACAATATTTCGCTCTCCAACTGTCCATTTCAACCAATTTCTTAGCCATTTTTTAGCGATTCGTTTCATTTTTTGAGGTAATATGAAACGCTCTCGACAAAAATATACACTCCATGTATATATGGTATATAAAATTCATATAGTTGTCAAGCACTTGATACCTGAAATTTTGTTAACCGGAGACTTATATAATATTACCTGTTTATAATAGGCTCACTGTTTCCCGCGGCGGAAGATGAGCCGGAAGAGAAAGCGGGCCAGCGGGCCGCAGTAGAACATCTGCCAGCACAGGGCCATCGGGAAGTTGCAGCCGAAGGTGTGCACCCACATCCCAAAGCTGGGCTCCTTGAACAGCACGGTCGCCACAAGGCTCATGATGGGGCACATGATGCAGACGATCATCAGGGAGATGGCATAGGTGATGAACTGGGGGCGGTCCGAAGGGCGCATAAAGGTGAAGGCCAGTGCGGTGGCCAGTTTTTCCACTACAAAAAACTCCAGCACGAAGGCCACCGGCACCATGATGGGCATTTCATGCAGCGCCATGCCGAAGGTAGCGTTGGTCACACCGCCGGTAGCGAGGGCGACATTGTAGACGATCATTCCGTAGACCATGATCGCGGCCATCACGAGAGTAAAGACGATTCTTTCAAGCAGGGTCTTGGGCATTTTTGTTTTCTCCTCATTTTGGGTTGTGGGTAAAATGTCTTCTGGAACTTTCGCCGCACAAAAAAAGACAGACGAGGGCGGAACCTTCGTCTGTCTTTGCACGACTACCATTCATTGCCCGCTATGATAGCACAAACTCCCGCCCCGCGTAAGCGTTTTTCGCCGTTTTCTCCCGTTTTGCGCAAATCCTTCCACGAACGACCCAAAATTTTCGGGCAGATTCGTTACTGCACCGCCTCCCCTGCCCGGAGCCACAGACGGTTTTGGCGCAGGGAAAATCTTTCGTCCTGATATTTGTACGACTCTCACAGTTTTTTAGTCGTTTCTTGAAAAAGTATGTCTAATTCATTGTGCACTCTGCGAATAGACAAAACAGGCTCGTGCGTGTATAATAAAGCCAGAAACCAGAGAAGTACAGCAGAAGTTCAAATGAGAACTCACCCCGCTGACTTTAAGAAGAAAGGAGCGAAGACCGATGGTTGATATGGAACCCGCACAGTGTGCACAGACTGTCGGGGTTCGCTGAGAAGCAAAACAGAGGCTCACCACAAACGGGATGTTTCCCCCGTATAAAAACACAACAACAAGAGCCGGTCTTGAGCATTCAATAAAGCGGATAACAGTACAGTCTGTGAAATAAATCCCTCGCGTTCAAATAGATCCGCCGAAGGTGATTCGAAATGAAGAAAGCTTTTGTACGGAGCATCGTATTTGAATAACTCCAAAGGAGAAACTCCAATGTACTAGTAATGACGCTCCCTTCGCAAATCTAACTCGAAAGAATGTGGTAATATGAAATTCATCTCTGTGATTCGTATCCCGCACTCCAACAGTTAAGAAAAGGGTCATTCCAATGTACTAAGAAATTCATTCCCCTGCTGATCGTTCTTCATCGTTTCAAAGGAGAAGCTTCCATGAAACGTCCGGTACAGACCGAAAAATGAGGAAATCGAGGTCAAGAGGCTATGACTCCGAAGAAGTAAGCATCCTGCCGACAGAGGGCTTGCAACCGCCTCGTGTCGGCAGGTTTTTTGTCTGATGTTTTCCAATGAAGCCTGCATCCTCCCGCCGGGAGAGTGCAGGTTTTATTTTGTTCCAACCAAAAAGGAGGTCGTCTGCCAATGGCAAGCAATTTCGAATTCTACTCCCCCACCCGGGTCATCTTCGGCAAGGGCACCGAACAGCGCGTGGGCGCGCTGGTGCGCGAATACGGCGGCACCCGTGTCCTCGTGGTCTACGGCGGCAAGAGCGCCATCCGTTCCGGCGTGCTCGACCGGGCCGAGAAGTCGCTGGCGGAGGCCGGCCTGTCCAGCTGGACGCTGGGCGGTGTCGTGCCGAATCCTCATCTCGACAAGGTCTACGAAGGCATCCGCATCGGCCGGGAGAATGGCATCGACTTTCTTCTGGCAGTGGGCGGCGGCAGCGTCATCGACAGTGCCAAAGCCATTGGTTATGGGATTACCAATCCCGGCGACGTCTGGGACTACTACAGCGGCAAAGCGCCGCAGGCCTGCGCCCCTATCGGTGCCGTCCTTACTATTGCCGCGGCCGGCAGTGAAATGAGCAATGCGTCAGTCATTACCAATGAAGACGGCTGGCTGAAACGCGGACTGCAGTCGCCCTATGCCTACTGTAAATTTGCCATTTTAAATCCCGAGCTGACCTGCACTCTGCCGCCCTACCAAACAGCCAGCGGCTGTACTGACATCATCGTCCATACTTTAGAACGTTACTTTACCAAACCCGGCGTCACCTCCCTAGCCCTCACTGACGGCATGGCCGAAGCTCTGCTGCGCAACGTCATGCGTAATGCCCGACTGGCTTTACAGAAGCCTGCCGACTATGACGTCCGCGCCGAGATCATGTGGGCAGGCACGCTTTCCCATAATGACATCACCGGCGACCGCAGTCAGGGCGACTGGGCTTCCCACCAGCTGGAGCATGAATTGGGCGGTATGTTCGATATTGCTCACGGCGCAGGCCTTGCAGCGATCTGGGGCAGCTGGGCCCGCTATGTGCTCAAACAAAACCCCTGCCGTTTCGCACAACTGGCAGTCAACGTACTGAATGTTCCCTACAGCTTCGGCAATGACGAAAAAACAGCGCTTGAAGGAATCGCCGCCATGGAAGACTTTTTCCGTTCCATTGGTATGCCTACCTCGATCAGCGACATGGAAATCGAACTCACCGACACCCAAATCAAAGAGCTGGCACACAAATGCAGCTTTATGGGCAGAAGAACGATCGGCGGCTTCGTCACCCTGAACGCTGCCGATATGGAAAATATTTACCGCATGGCCAGATAAAACAGCGGCTATACTTGCTGCAGAAACTTTTACCCTCTTTAAAATACAAAGGACAAGCAGTTAAACTGCTTGTCCTTTGTGTTTTTTTACTCTGCCGGCGTTTCTTCATCCTGCAGATTCACTTCATAAAAAAGCACGGGCTCAATTTTTACTGAATTATTCTCCAGCTGTATTTTACGGTTTTCTTCAATATGCCAATCCCTGTCATTGACCAGGCTCTGTTCCCACGCCTGCACAACTTTTTTCTGAAGGCTGGTCAAAGTGGCCGTATATTTGTCATCTGTAGCGGGAGCCTCTGGTTTAGGTTCCGGCTGAGTACCGGATTTTACCACCAATGTGCCTGTCAGCTGCAGCGCATAGCCGTCCTGCGTAGAATACAGCAGCTCGCCCAAATCATATTCACCGGCTGCCAAACCATCTAATCCCAGGATTTTATCAGGGTCTACATTTATACCCAACTCCTGCAGTTTGGCAAGCAGCGCGGTCTTAAAATCACTGCCAGCTGCAGCTTCCAGCCTGCCCACATCACCGCTGATTTCCTGCAGAAACGGCTTCAGATACGGTGCCGTCTGTTTTTGATCGGTCTGCCAGACTTTTTTATCTTCTTCTCCCAGCCCATCTGCGAAAGCCTGATTGAACTCTGCTGTCGTAGCATATACTGTTCCTTCACCGTATTTTTGGTAACCGCTATCGGTGAGGAAATAGGCATTCCGGACGGCAGAAACTGCTTCTGTATCGGACGCGCCCATAATTGCATCTACGTCAGCACTGCCGCTGACCTTGCCTAAATTATAAACATTAGCAACGCTGCCATATTCTCCCAGCCCTAAAATACCGCCGATATTTTTATTACCGCTGACACTGCCGGTATTATAAGCATTTTTGATACTGGCATAGTCTAGCTCCTCATCATTGCCGTCATAACCGGCAACACCGCCCACATTATCCGCGCCCTCGACAGCGCCGGTATTGTACACACCGTCAACCAGCGCATTGGCATTAGCGCCGCAGACCCCGCCGACATAATTTCCATCAGCAGTTACGTCCCCTGTATTATAGCTGTTTGCAATACTGCCGCCGGAATTAAAACCACAGATACCGCCGACAAAACTATCCCCTTTAGAATTACCGCTGGTGATAATACCTTTGTTAGAAGCATTTACTATTTTCCCGCCATTGGTATTATAACCGGCAATACCGCCAGCGAGCTGCTGATCTGCAGAAATATTGCCTTCATTCGCTGCAGCTTCAATTAAGCCGCCTTTATTGTTACCAACGATACCGCCTATATAACCATTGCCGCTCACATCACCGCTGTTAAAGGCCTCGATGACCGATCCTTTTCCATTCGCGTTTCTGCCTACGATCCCTCCGGCAGCAGAAATAACACCGATAATATTACCGCTGTTCTCAGTGTTCCTGATACTGCCGGAATTTTCCCCAACGATCCCGCCTACAGCTACGCCGCCAAGGATAGCGCCTTTATTAACAGCATTTTCGATAGTTCCCTTATCTATGTTATTGCCGCTGATACCGCCTACCGAATTGCCACCCATTGTTCCCTCTTTATATATCTTAACGTCGCCTTCGTTGACCACATCTTTTATTGTCCCTTTATTGATCCCGCTGATCCCCCCAAAACCGGTACTGTCGTTCACATTGCTTGTAACAGAGCCTTGATTAACAGCGTTTTCAATAGTTCCCTTACTATTGTTGACACCGGCGATGCCGCCGAGATTTCCCCAGCCAATAACAGCACCAGTGTTTTCAGCGTACTTTATAATACCAGTTTTGTTCCCGTCACCATTACTGCTGGCAATGCCGCCAACACTACCGCCATTTGTTGCTGTGAAACTGCCGCTGTTACTGACAAATTCCACCGTACCATAATTAGTGCTGGTGATACCACCTACCGAAGAATTACCTTTGACAGCGGCTTTATTGGCAACATTACGGATCAGCCCCAGGTTTTTTCCTGCAATGCCGCCGACGCTGCTTTGTCCGCTGATACTTCCGGAAAGTGTCAAATTCGTTACACGCGCGCTTTCCGTCAGGCAGCCAAATAAACCAACATACGATTCTCCGCTGCGCTCGATCGTTAAATCACTGATAGTATACCCCATACCGTCCAAACTGCCGGTGAACCCGCCTTGAAATCCACTTGGGGTTCCCATGGGCAGCTGTTTTAAAGCGCCAAGGCACGCAAACCCCTGACCGCTGTTCCAGCTGCTGGTAACAGAAGCATCTATTTCGTTAGCCAGCATATAATCGCCATTGACATAACTATAGTCAAAATTTGCACTGTTTTTTTTGGTTTCATAATTATTATTGATCGCCTGCAGCTCATATACGTCATGTACCAGCATACAATCAGTAATATTTTTTTCACTGCCGTCTAAGGCCGCTGTGACAATGCCCAAGCTGCTGGCTTTTGTTCCGCCGCCTTTGCTGTAATCGCTGACAGTATGCCCCCCGCTGCCATCGCCTACATCAATGGTAGTCTTATCCGTCACCTCGTAGCCGATGTTGATATTGTCCTTGGCCTTTAAACTGACTTTACCCAGGTCGCCGCCTTGTATCTGCAGCGTATCAGCCTTGATGATCGAGATATTATTACCTTCAAAATTTATGGCGTCGGCAGCGATCGTTCCTAAATTAACAATATCGGCCTGGATTTTGGAAATACCATCGGCATCCAAATTTCCCAAAGTCCCGTTAAAGCCTTTACGGGCCTCTTCCGGCAGACTCCTTGTCGATGCTGTCAGGCTGCCTACATTGACCTCTGCCGCGGCACCAAACAAGATCCCGTTGGGATTGAGCAGGAAGACATGCGCGCCGCTGCCATTCAGCTTACCGAAAATCTCGCTGCGCTGGCTGCCCGTCACATAATTTAAAACGGCCTGCATATTTTTAAAATTTACTGTTTCTCCCTGGGCTATATTAAAGCTGTCCCAGTCTATAGCCAGATTGCCGCCGTTGCCGGTATATCCATTGTACCGCCGCCAGGAGAGCCGATACTGCCACTGCCGCCCACGACCTGGCCGCCCTGCGGCAGGGCATAGCCCCAGTTTGGCAAAAGCAGCATGCCGCCGCTTACAACCGTGACCATGATCTTTTTATATAAAAGCATTTTCTCATTTTTCATCTTCACACAGCTCCTTATCCTTGACCGATATTAAAACAGTTTGTAGGCCAAAAACCATAGCCTGCCGTTTTTATCGCTTTCTTCACTGGTAAACTCTTCACTGCCCAGCTTGCGCGCATAGTCAAGCCGCATATAGTAATCGTCAGCCTTGGCGTACTGCAGGCCCAGTCCCCAACCGGCCAGACCGCGGTGCTGACCATAACTTTTAGACAGCTCGACTTCGCCCCAATCCACATAAGCTGCCAGAGTCAGATCAGGTACGGGAGTGGCATAACGCAGTTCTGCCGTAGCCTGGTAGCCGCTGTCGCCGCTGGCTTCACCCTGCGGATAAGCCCGCACACCGTTAGCGCCGCCTAGAACAAACTGTTCGCTGCCATCCAGATCTTTGCTGGCCAGCTGACTGTGGAAATTTACATGCAGATTCAAAACATTGCCTAATCTGCGGATATGATTGACGTCAGTATTGAATTTGTGATAGCTGCCTTCCGTGTAGCTGCTGGCATCGTCATAACTTAGCCGTCCCGCATAATATAAAGCGCTGTAGCCAGTATAACTGCCGGCACCTTTAATATTGCCCGCTATGCCGGCATACAGTGCATTACTGTGTTTTTTTGTATCGATGCCAAAGGTGCGCAGCTCATCTTTCAGCTGGCGGTTATCGTAGCCATAAACTGCCGCCAGGTGATCAGAAGCAGTATTTATCAGCGGCGTACTGCCATAAATGCTGAAAGTTTTAGCCCGTCCGACCGCGTCAAGGATATTATAAAAGCCGCTCAGCGTATAATCCATCAGGCTATAGCTGACGCCCATTTTTGTCCCGCGGCTGCCGACCGGCATTTCGTAGCCCAAATTATAGTTATGCAGGTTATCATTTGAAAGCATCCCACCCAGAAAAAATTTATCGCCGATCCTGCCGGGATTGTTGATCGTTGTCTGAAAGCCATATCTGTATCTGCCGCTGTATTTATTGCCATAATTATCAGTGTATAAAATCGTCTGCTGCGGTTTATCAGCCCGAAGATCGATCACAAAATCGCTGGTACCATTGGCCTGCCCAGCCCGCAAAACACCTACGGCTGTAACGCCGGCCAGATCGTTGATATTATTCAAAACTGTTTCCAGCCGGTCTGTACGCAGCAGCTCTCCCTTTTGCAGAATCCCTGCGGCTTTTTCTGCCTGTCCTTCCGCCAGAGCCGAAGTATTATTGACCTGTACATAGCTTAACCGCCCTAAGACTATTTTGACTTCAATGATACCGTCAGTGATTTCCTGCTGCGGCAAAAAAGCAGTAGCAACCGCATAACCCTGTCCGCGCAGATACGCAGTCAACTTATTGACCGCCTGCTGCAGTTCATTAAAATCGACTTCACGTCCGCAATAGCTTTCTACCAGCGCAGCCAATACGTCCTGCTGGATAGCATCTTCACTGGTAAAGACAAAATTCTGCAGATAAAACTTTCTGCTGCCGCTCACATCAGTGTTTGTTTCTTCTTTTGTCAGAACAGCCGTTTTATCCCCGTCCGCCCTGTTTTCTTCCAAAGCGCGCAGATCCCCGCTGCTGTTTGGCAAAGCTGTGGCAGCCGAAGCGCCGGCGCAGCTCAACACCAGCATCAGGCTTATGATTTTAGTTTTCATTTTTATTCTCCTTACACCATCAAACATTTATTTTGGGAAATATTTTTAATATATCAGTTATATTGTTTTATATTATACCACGTCTGTACCCCCCCACAAGACACGTTAAATTTTTAGTAAGATTTACTTTTTCTGCCGCGTTAACGGGTACGCGGCCGGCAGCAAACTGCCCGTCCGCTATTTTCTGTATTTACGTCGAAAAATAGACTTCTCAAAAATAAAAAAGCTTTCTTTTCCATCGGATAAAATCCCATAAAAAAAGAAAGCTAAAAAACACAAAGACGCGTCTGCCAAAAGGCAGGCACGTCTTTTTTACTGCGCCCTAACGC
>OHUC01000546.1_pt1 | contig 8712 bp, 6 predicted proteins | sample 1579121 | NCBI WGS metagenome assembly OHUC01 (sample SAMEA3879555, study PRJEB24766) | human gut metagenome | biome: human-associated habitat; feature: feces | place: USA | collected 1985/1987
GGAGACACCCCGGGCCTTGGCCGCATTTTCTATTGAAGAAATAAAGAATTTCTCAGCTGTGCTAAGAGAAGCTTACTTGACAGGCTTGCAGGTGACAACAGCCATGATGTAAACAACATCGGTGGCCTTGCCGCCGCTAGTCTCTTTGACGGTGAACTCCTTCATGCTCAGCACGAACTCATCGCCGGGTTTATTCCCCTGGCTGTTGAGCGAGTAGGCATTAAGAGCACCGGACTTGTTGATTGCTTTACCATCTTCGGTCAGCACCGCTTTGGAGATTTCCTGAGCCTTGTCAGTCTCATTCTTACCCTCGGCTTTGAAGTAGGTGTACCAGACATACTCGTCCTTCTTCGCCTTTTCCAGAGCGGCACGGATGCTGCTCTTTGCGCTTGCAGGAGTCTGAAGCTTGCCATTCTCAGTTGCCGCATCGATAGCCATGTTTGCCAGTGTTTCACTGCCGACCTCGACGGTAGCCTTGGGGTTTGCTTCCTTCAGCATACCCTCCAGCTTGCCAGTAGCCTGACGAGAAGCGGTGCTTCCACAGCCGGTCAGAACAGACATTGCCATGACACCGGTGAGGACGAGAGCCAGAAGTTTCTTTGCCATTTTCATGATTTTTTGCCTCCCACATGTTCAAATAAATTTCATGGGCAGCTGTCCCTTTCCGGTCGTCAGCCCACAGCATTATTATACCCCCCCCCCCCTGCCAACCTGTCAATATTATTCATGATTTTCATGATATTTCCAAAATGCTCCGGTCTGTGTTATGCAATTTTCACAAATTCACGAACAGGGACAGAAAAGCGCCCCCGCGTCAGCCGTTCAGCCGATGCAGGGGCGCTGTTGTATCTTTGATTTACTTGTTGTCGGCCACCATCATCTTGCTGGCCTTATAGATGTCGCCGCAGCCCAGCGTGATGACCAAGTCACCCTCGCGGGCATTCTGCTTCACCCAGTCGGCGGCAGCTTCCAGACTGTCCACCAGCACCGAGCCGGGGATCTGCGCCGCCAGCTTTGCGCTGGTGATGGACGGGTCGTTCGGCTCACGGCTGCCCATGATGGGGGTGATGACCGCAATGTCGGGGATCTTGAGCACATCCACGAAGTCGTTGAACAGCATCTTGGTGCGGCTGTATGTAAACGGCTGATGGACTGCGATGACACGATTGTAACCCAGCTCCTTGGCGGTGTTCAGGGTCGCGCGGATCTCGGTGGGATGGTGGGCGTAGTCGTCCACGACCACCGCGCCGTTGCACTCGCCGTAGACCTCAAAACGGCGGCCTGCCCCCTTGAAGTTCAGGGCAGCGTTGGCGCACTCCTCCACGGTCAGGCCCACAGAGCGGCAGACAGCACACATGGCCAGTGCATTGTAAATGTTGTGGCGGCCCGGCACTGCCAGACGGATGTGGCCCATCTCCTTAGTATCCCACTCCTTCAGATCAAATTCAAAGAAGCCGGGCTTGTACTCCTGCACGTTGACAGCACGATAGTCGGCCGCATTGTCAATGGCAAAGGTGCGCACGCGGCGGTCCAGGGTGTACATGACATCCATGGTGTTCTTATCATCTGCATTGGCAAAGATCATAAAATGCGTCATCAGGGCAAAGCGCTTGAAGGCAAACTTCAGCTCGCCCATGCTGCCGTAATAGTCCAGATGATCGTTATCGATGTTCAGCACCACGGACATATAGGGGGTCAGCTTGAGGAAGGTCTCGGAGAACTCGCAGGCCTCAATGACGATATCATCACCCTTGCCGGCCTTGCCGTAGCCGTGGATGAGGGGCAGCTTGCCGCCGATGACTGCAGAGGGATCACGGCCTGCCAGCTCCAGTGCGGTGGTGATCATGGAAGTCGTGGTGGTCTTGCCGTGGGTGCCGGAAACGCAGATGCTGTCCTTGTACAGGCGGCTCACATAGCCCAGCAGAACGCTGCGCTCCACAGTGGGGATGCCATAGGAAGCGGCAGCGTTCAGCTCCACGTTGTCCTTGGCAATGGCGGCAGAGTAGACCACCAGGTCAGAGCCGATCACGTTGTCCGCAGCATGACCCAGGCTGACCTTCACGCCCATCTCCCGCTCCGAGCGGATGATGCTGCCGTCCAGCACATCGCTGCCGGAGATATCATATCCCTTGGCAGTGAGGATCTGGATCAGCGGATACATACCGCTGCCGCCGCAGCCGATGAAGTGGATCTTTTTTACATGATCCAGCAGATGCATGGTATAATCAGTAACGAACATAAGCAGGCAAACCTCCAATAAACAAACGGCCGCAAGGCAGACCGAATCCATCTTAATTCTTGGGTACTACTTATTATATAATTTTTGGCCGACAAAATAAACAGTTCCGAGCGAATTTTCGGAAAGAACCAGAAACTCCGGCACATTTTTGTTACAACTGTACAGATATCCCATGGATTTTCGCCCCTTTTGCACACTTCATAAAAGATTTACATTTTTTATCAGCTTGATAGCTAACAATTTTGAAGTATTTGTGGTATGATAGTTGCAAATTTCGAACTATCACACTGCCGCCGGACGCGCGGCTGGAAAAGAGGAATCTCATTTTGAACATCAAGATCACTGCGGACAGCACCTGCGATCTGTCCGAAGCGCTGCTCCGGCAGTGGAACATCAGCCTGATCCCCATGCACATCCTCATGGGAGAGGAAAGCTATCTGGACGGCGTTACCATCCACCCCGCCGATGTATTCGCTCATGCCCAGAACGGCGGCAAAATGCCCAAATCCGCCGCCCCCAATCTGGTGGAATACACCGACTTCCTCGCCCCCTTTGCCAGAGACTACGATGCCGTCATCCACATCAATGTCGGCTCCAAATTCTCCTCCTGCTTCCAGAACGCCCGGCTGGCGGCGCAGGAGTTCGGCAACGTCTATGTTGTGGACAGCGAGAATATCTGCACCGGGCAGGGCTATCTCGTCCTGCAGGCAGCCAAGTGGGCCGCTGACGGCCTGCCGCCCAAGAACATTTCCATGCGCTTACAGGGCCTTGCCAAGCGGGTCGAGTTGAGCTTTGTGCTCAACCAGCTGGACTACATGGCCAAAAGCGGCCGCTGCTCCGGCGTGCTGGCCTTCGGGGCCAACATTCTGGGCATCAAGCCCAGCCTGGCCGTCATCGATGGTGAACTGAAAGTCGTGCGGAAGTACCGGGGCAGTCTGCCCATCTGCGTGGGCAAGTACATCACCGACCAGCTGGCGAACCGGGAGGACATCGACCGCAGCATGGTGTTCATCTCTTCCACTCAGGCAAAGCCCGGCTGCATGGAGGCCATCAAGGCCGGACTGCGGCAGTACGGCAATTTTGAGAATGTCTACGAGACCGACATCGGAACCACCATCGGCGGCTATTCCGGCCCCGGTACCATCGGCATCGTGTTTGCACGCAAGCAGTAAATTTCTCCCTGCACACAAAAAAGACGCGCTCATCACAGAGCGCGTCTTTTTTGCTTGATATCCGGTTTTCTCAGCTCAGCCGTCCGCTCTCTACCGAGAAGCTCAGGTCGGCCACGGCCATGGTGGATCTGCGATGGGAGACCAGCAGGACAGTCTTTTCCCTGCACTCATCCCGCACGGCCTTGAGGATGATCCCTTCGTTCAGGCTGTCCAGATTGGAGGTAGGCTCGTCCAGCAGGAGAAAGGGTGCATCGTGCAGGAAGGCACGGGCCACACCGATGCGCTGGCGCTCACCGCCGGAGAGTGCACCGCCCAGCTCGCCCACAGGGGTATCATATCCCTTGGGCAGGCTGTTGATAAAGCCATCCAGCGCGGCCTTTCTGCAGGCAGCCTCCACCTCGGCACGGGTGGCATCGCGCCGGGCGATCCGGATGTTGTTTTCTATGGTATCGTCAAACAGCTCCGTTTCCTGGGTCACAAGACTTTCCTGGGCGCGCAGGGCGGCAGTGTTCACGGTGCGGATGTCACGTTCACCAAACCGGATGGTGCCGCTGCTCACATCCCAGAAGCGCATGAGCAGCCGCAGAAAGGTGGATTTGCCGCTGCCGGAACGGCCCGTGATGCCCACGATCTTCTTTTCCGGGATGGTCAGGCTCAGGTCGTGGAGCACCTCTTCTTTGGCGTAGGCAAAGCTGACATGTTCAGCCTGTGCACCGGTAAAGACGGTATCCGCGCCGTCGGTCACATCGGCAGTCACGGGGTCCTCGTCCAGCAGGTCAAGGACACGGTCGGCACTGGCGAACACCTGGGTCAGGCTGGCACCGAGGTTGGCCAGCGCCACCACCGGGCCAAAGGAGCTCAGGGCCGACAGAGTACAGATCAGCACCCCCTCCGCACCCAGCTGGCCGTTCTGATACAGCCGGATGCTTACCCCCAGCACAGCCAGCGCCGTCAGCACGATGAGGGTGTTGGCGGCACCCACGGTCACGCCCTCGCGGTACTTCATGGCCTTCTGCTTCTCCCCCAGCGTCTCGCTGTGGGCCGTGATGCCCTCGGCACGCGCGGCGGTGTTCTGGTACTGCAGGATATCCCGCAGGCCGCGCAGGCTTTCCAGCAGATAGCTGTTGGTGTCGGCCAGGGCCTGCCGGTACTCGCGGGCGGCTTTGTCGCCCCGTCTGGCAGACCACACCGGCAGAGCAATGCCCACCAGCAGATAGCCTGCCAGCAGCACCAGTGCGGGCAGAATATGATAACTGGCCGTAAAGCAGGTCATGCCGGTCACACAGAGGATCGCGATGCAGACCGGCGAAATGGTGTGGGCATAGAACACCTCCAGCTGCTCGATGTCGGCGGTGATCAGGGAGATCAGGTCACCCCGGTCACGGCCCTCCAGCTTGGCGGGGGTCAGGCGGCGGAGTGCGCCGAACACCTTATCCCGGATGAGGGCCAGCAGCCTGAAGGCGATATAGTGGTTGGAGGCCTGCTCTGCGTAGCGCAGCACGCCGCGCAGCAGGGCAAAGACAAGGATGCAGACAAAGGCCGTGCCCACGCCCGCCAGCGGGCTGGGCAGGCCTGCCGCCGTGAGCAGGGCAAAGCCGCCGAAGATCGTGATAAAGGTGGCGCAGAAATGGCCGATGACACCCATGACAATGGCTGCCAGCATGATGGGCAGCATGGGCCGGACCAGCACGATCAGCCGTGCAGCAATGGCAAACGGACTGCGGTGTTTTGTGTTGTTCATGCGCTCACCTCCCCAAGGTCTTCCAGCTGTTTCTGGGCGTTGTACAGGCGGCTGTACACCCCCTGTGCCGCCAGCAGGTCGTTGTGCGTTCCCTGCTCGGCGATGCGGCCTGCCTCCAGCACATAGATGCAGTCGCTGTCCACCACATTGGCCAGACGGTGGGAGATCAGGATCACTGTTTTCTTTCCCGCCAGGCTGTGGATGGCTTTCATGATATCGTTCTCGCTCTCGGCATCCACATTGGAGGTCGCCTCGTCGAACACATAGATGGGCGAATCATGCAGCAGGGCACGGGCCATGGCAAGGCGCTGGCGCTGCCCGCCGGACAGGTTGGAGCCGCCCTCGTGGAGCGCCGTTGCAAGGCCGCTCTGGCTGCGGCAGAAGTCTGCAAGGTTCACCTGCTCCAGGGCCGCCCAGAGCTCGGCTTCGGCTGCATCGGGCCGGGCCATCCGGAGGTTGGCTTCCACCGTACCCTTGAAGATGGCCGCATTGTGGGGCACCAGTGTCAGCAGGCGCAGGCGGTCGGCCTGTTTCCATTCGCTGACCGGGATGCCGCCCAGCGTGACCTCTCCCTCCGTCGCGGTGCGGGCACCGGACAGGATGGCCGCTATGGTGCTCTTGCCGCAGCCGCTTTCGCCCACCAGCGAGACAAAGCTGCCCTGCGGGATGGTCAGGGACACATCGTGCAGAATGGTACGCTCCTTCTCGTAACCAAAAGTGACATGCTCCAGCGCAAGGGTGCTGTCGGCCGGGTCGGCGGTCTTTTCGCCATCTTCAGGCTCCTGGGCAGAGAGCAGCCTGAAGATCTTCTCAGCCGAAGCCGCACCATTCATGGCAATGTGGAAGTAGCTGCCCAGCAGGCGCAGGGGCAGGAAGAAATCCGCCGCCAGCAGGAGGATGGTCAGGGCGCTGGTCAGGCTGAGCTGGCCTTTGGCAAAGGCCGATGCCGCGCTGATGATGCCAAGACCCGCACCGCCGTAGGCCATCAGGTCCATCAGGGTCACGCTGTTCAGCTGCATGGTCAGCACCTTCATCGTGATCTTGCGGAACCGTTCGGCCTGGGCATTCATCTCCTCGTGCTTCCAACCGTCTGCCTGATAGATCTTCAGGGTGGTCAGGCCCTGGATATTCTCCAGAAAGCTGTCGCCCAGGGTGGTGTACTCGCCCCAATAGTTCGCCAGCAGCTTCTTTGCAAACTTCTGCACCGCCACAATGGACAGGGGGATAAGCGGCACACAGCACAGCAGGAGGATGGCCGAGCGCGCGTGCACGCCCACCAGCAGCACAAACAGGGTCACCGGGGCCAGCAGGCTGTAAAACAGCTGGGGCAGATACTTTGCAAAGTAGGTGTCGATCTGCTCCACACCCTCGCTGGCCAGCATCACGGCTTCACTGGTGGCCACCGTCTCGCTGTAACCGGCCCCCAGCCGGGTGAGCTTTGCATAGATGCTGCTGCGCAGGGTGCGCTTGACATCCTTGGAAGCCCGGTCGCTCATATCGGAGGCGCAGAGGGTAAGGCCATAGCGCACCGGCACAGTCAACAGGCAGAGCAGCATCCCCTGCCAGAGGGCATTGCCGGTCAGGCTGCCCGCAAACACGCCGCCGATGAGGCGAGATACCGTCATCACCAGCACCACATTGCACAGCATCCCCAGCCACTGGAACAGCACGTTCAGCCCCACATAGCGCAGGGCCTTCCGATCGAAGGAAAGCAGTTTCTTGTTGATCACGAAGCGTTCTCCTTTTCAGATTCATCCGGGCCGAACAGGCGGTCATATTCGCCGGTAAAAGCCCGTTCGGGCAGAGCCGAAGTCAGGGCCAAAGCGGCATTGTAGCGTTCCTCCTCGGTCATGTCGATGCGCACAGGCGGAAAATGCGTCAGCACCGTTTCCAGTTGAGCCCTGACCGCCTTTGCCACAAAGATGCCCCGATCGGTCAGATAGATCTTGCCGTAGTGTTCCTTCACGATCATTCCCCGCTCCATCAGCAGGTTCATAATGCGCACCACGCTGGGCTTGGTCACGTTCAGCTTTTCGGCAATGCTGCGGGAGCAGATATCCAGATGCGTCTGGGAGACCTCATAGATGGCCAGGAGATACCGCAGATGGGCTGCTGTCAGTTCCATAGTATCACTCTCTTCTATAATAATGTAAGCCGCTTCCAGTGTTATCCAAAGCTAACTTTTTTCATTCTAAAAAAGGGCGCGGGCCGAGCCGCCGCAATTGCCATTGCAGCCGCCTTCGCCGCAGCCCCCACAGCCGCCATGCTTGTGGGAGTGCCATGTGGCCCAGCCCACACCGCCAAACACGATAGCACCTACAATAATGGTAGGCAGATTAAAGTTCGTGGCCAGGAATTCCATCATACAGAACACACCCTTTCAAACTGGACAGATGATTTTACTTGATCTTGGAAACGTCGATCTTGACCTCGTTGTCGCCAACATACTTATTGGGGCGGAACATCAGGTACAGGAATGCGGCAAAAATCACGATTGCCACGATGGTGAAGAAGTTGAAGCCAACCTCACCGGTGATCAGGCCACCGATCTGGTACACGACCAGAGCCGCGCAGTAGGCCAGAGCGCACATATAACCGATGGCGATGGCAGTCCACTTGCCGTTGTTCATCTCACGCTTGATCGCGCCCATAGCAGCGAAGCAGGGAGCGCACAGCAGGTTGAAGATCATAAAGGCGTAAGCGGACAGAGCGGTGTAATCCTGCGCAACTGCTGCCCAGATCTCATCACCGTTCTCAGACAGCTCACCGCCGAAGTGATACAGAACACCGAAGGTGCCAACCACGTTCTCCTTTGCGATCAGACCAGAGACGGAAGCAACGGTTGCACGCCAGTTGCCGAAGCCCAGAGGAGCGAAGATCCAGGCGATCTTGGTAGCGATAGCGGCCAGGACGGAGTTGTCCTGATCCTCGACCATGCCGAAGGCACCATTCTCGAAACCGAAGCCCTGCAGGAACCACAGCACAACGGTAGCTGCCAGAATGACGGAACCGGCGCGCTTGATGAAGGACCAGCCGCGCTCCCAGGTGGCACGGAAAACGTTGCCCCATGCAGGCACATGGTAGGCGGGCAGCTCCATAACGAAGGGTGCGGGGTCGCCAGCGAAGAGCTTGGTCTTCTTCAGAATAACACCGGAGCAAATGATGGCAGCCATGCCGATGAAGTAAGCGGAAACAGCAACCAGAGAGGAACCACCGAACATTGCACCTGCGATCAGGCCGATGATGGGCATCTTAGCGCCGCAGGGGATGAAGCAGGTGGTCATAATGGTCATGCGGCGGTCACGCTCGTTCTCGATGGTACGGGAAGCCATAACACCGGGCACGCCGCAGCCGGTACCGACCAGCACGGGGATGAAGCTCTTGCCGGACAGGCCGAAACGGCGGAAGATACGGTCCATGATGAAGGCGACACGGGACATATAGCCCACATCCTCCAGGATGGACAGCAGGAAAAACAGAACCAGCATCTGGGGAACGAAGCCCAGCACCGCGCCGACACCGGCCACGATACCGTCCATGATCAGGCCGTACAGCCAGCC
>OHUC01000552.1_pt1 | contig 8614 bp, 6 predicted proteins | sample 1579121 | NCBI WGS metagenome assembly OHUC01 (sample SAMEA3879555, study PRJEB24766) | human gut metagenome | biome: human-associated habitat; feature: feces | place: USA | collected 1985/1987
GTTGAAGGTGTAGAACTCGCCTGCACCGTCGATGCGGGCTGCCTCTACGATCTCCATGGGAAGGGAAGCGTCCAGATACTGCTTCATGAAGAAGAACACGGTGGGCGCTGCAATGCTGGGCAGGATCAGCGGGATAAAGCTGTTCTTCAGGCCCATCTTGGTGATGAGCTGCAAAAAGCCCAGAGCGGACACCTGCGTGGGCATGGTCATGATCAGCAGGATAATGGCGAACGCGGCCTTTTTGAATTTGAAGTTAAAGGCGTAGATGCCGTAGGCCGTCAAGGCCGAGAAATACACGCTGAACGCCGCCGAGCAGGCGGAGACGATCAGGCTGTTGCGGATGCCGGTGATGACAGGGATGTTAGCATCGGCCAGCACGTTCTGGAAGTTGGTGATGAGCGATTTGCCCGGCAGCATCGAGAAGCCTTTCTGGATCTCGAAGTGGGTGCGGGTGGAGTTGATCACCAGCACATAGAAGAAGAACAGGCACAAAAAGCTGATGAGCACCAGCACCAGATAACACCATGCGCGGCGTGCAGCCAGTGTTGCTTTTTCCGATTGATTTCTAGGAGTGTGTGCCATAATCATTTCCCTCCTTTTGCTGCCTTTTTGGCGGCGTTCAGTTCTTTGCGCTGGGCGCGGGTCAGGCCGTCATCCTCCTTGGTAAGGGAGAAGTAGACCACAACGCACAGCACTGCACACACGAGGAACAGCACCACCGAGACTGCACCGGCCATGCCGTAGTTCTTGCTGAACAGGTGGTTGTTCAGGTACATGATCATGGTGGTGGAGGTGCGGTCGGGGCCGCCCTTGCCGTTGGTCAGGATCTGCGGCACATCGAACATCTGCAGGCCGCCGATCATCGAAGTGATCATCACATAGACCAGGATCGGCCGGATGAGCGGGATGGTGATCTTCCAGAACATCTGGTTCGGGGTGCAGCCGTCCAGCTCCGCTGCCTCATACAGGGTGGGGTCCACGCCCATGATGGCCGCCATCAGCATGATGGTCGTATTGCCGAACCACATCAGGAAGTTCATCAGACCGATGAGGCCGCGGTTGCCCCAGACACTGTTCAGGAAGCTGAAGGGCTCCTTGAGGATGCCCATGCCCACCAGTGCAGCGTTCACGGGGCCGTTATCCGAGAACAGGGCAAAGAACAGCATAGCGAACGCCGAAGCCATAATGAGGTTGGGCATGTAGATGACTGTCTTGAAGAATGTCTGGCCCTTCAGCTTCAGGCGCAGGTCGGTGAACCAGGCCGCCAGCAGCAGCGAGATGGCGATCTGCGGGATGAAGCCGATGATCCAGAGCAGCAGCGTGTTGCCAAAGTATTTGGGCAGGTCGGTTGCAAACAGGGTGATGTAGTTCTTCAGGCCCACAAAGGTAGGGCCGATGATCTTCAGGCCGCTGCGGTAATATTCAAAAAAGCTGTAATAGATCGTAGACCCCAGTGGAATGAGCTGGAACAGCGCAAAGATGAGGAAGAACGGTGCAATGAAGATATAGCCCCACTTTGCATAGCTGATCGAGCCGTTCTTCTTTGGTTTTGCTCCCATAGTAACTGCCCTCCTGACGTACACTGCCCAAAGCAAAACGGGGCGGGCGGGATCAGCGTCCGGCCCGCCCCATTCAGATTCGGTTCAAAAGGTTTTCAGGTTCCGGCTGCGCTTATGCGGGCCAGACCACATCGGTCAACTCGGGGTACTTTTCCTTGATGGCGGTCTCGAAGTTTGCCTTTGCGGTATCCTCGTCCACCGTGCCGGTAAAGTAATCCTTGAAGGCATTCTGGAGGCTCTCGTTCAGGCCCTGATCGTACGGGCCTGCGTTGGACATATCGATCTTCTTTGCAGCTTCTGCAAACAGGGCGATATGGTTCTGGCCGCCCAGGAAGTCGGAGGCATAATCGCTGTTTGCGATCTCTTCCATGGCCTTCTCGTTGTTGGTGTAATCCTGCGTATCCAGGGTGATCTGCTTCATAATGGCTTCGTCGCAGGTCAGCTTCTGCATCACATCACGGATGATATCGGTATTATCGGTACCGGCTGCCGCGCAGATCCAGGTGCCGCCCCAGTAATAGGGCTGAGGGCCTTCGCAGACTGCGTAATCGCCGTAGATGCCGTTGCCCACTTCTTCCTTGCCGCCCTCGGCCACAGGGGTCTCCAGAGAGTTGCCCAGCAGGGTGAAATTGATGCCCCAGGTGGAATAGAAGAATCCAAACACCTTGCCGCTCGGGCCCTGATCGGCTGCCCACTGGCTGTCCCACAGGCTGGACTTGTTGTTGTAGCCCTTATCGGTGTACTCCTTGGTCTGATCGACCCACTTCATAATGTTGGGGTCTACCTTGACGGTCGTGCCGTCCACCCAGGGAGCGTCCACGTTGTTGGAGAAGGTGCGGTAAGCATCATCGAAGCCGGACAGCATCTTGTAGCCCTTGGCATAGGCCTGTGCAGCCACCTCGTTGAACTTATCCCAATCGGACAGATGGCTCTGCACCTCGGTGGGATCATCGGTGCCCAGCACTTCCTTGGCGATGCTGCGGCGGTATGCGAACAGACCGGGGGTCGCCTGCCAGGTGGTGCCGCGCTGGCTGCCGTCCACGCTGACAATATCCTTGGTGTACTGGTACTGACCGGCCAGATCGGCATCGGTCAGGCCGATGTCTGCTTTGACATCCAGCGCGTAATCGGAATCCACATACTTCAGTGCGTAGTCAGCCTCGATCAGGAAGATATCTACCTTGTCATCATCGGCGGCGGAGTCCTGATTCAGCAGGGCCTCATCCAGCTTATTCTGGTAGTTGTTGTTCTCGTTGGCGTTGATGGTCCACTTGACAACGGTGCCATCTTTCAGGGTGGTGGTGGATTTATCCTCAGCGATGGAGGCGACCTCGGGGTAATAGTTATTGAAGCGGCCCTGGAACTCGTCGTTCCAGCACCAGATATTCAGCACCTTGCCTTGAGCTGCCGGAGCAGCGGAGGCGGCGGAAGAAGCTGCGGCAGAGGATGCCGCGCCGGTAGAAGAAGAGGAGCCGCCGCATGCGCTCAGCGCTGCACTGATGGTAACTGCACCGGAAGCCAGCAGGAAATTACGACGCGAAATCTTTCTCATAATGAAAAACCTCCTTCAATGGTTTTCGTGAAAAAGCGTTTCAAATTCAAGGCTCCGGTTCGCCCGGAACCAAATCCAACCCATTCATTCGATGCTGCACACCGAGCCGCCCTCCAGCAGTTTTCCTGTCACCGGGATCTGCTCAGCCAGCGTCACACGGGGGTGCTCGATCATCTGCACCAGCTTATCTGCTGCCATCCGGCCCAGCATTCTGGTGTTCTGCTGCCAGGTCACCAGCTGGGGTTTCATCACGCGGGAGAGGTAAATGCCGTCATATCCCATCACGGAAATATCCTCCGGGATGCTCAGGCCCGCTTCCTGCAGAGCGATGCAGCCGCCCATGGCCGAGAAGTCATCGGGAAAAAGGATGCAGGTGGGCCGCTGGGGCAGTGCCAGCAGGGCCCGGGTCTCCTCGGCACAGCGGTCGGGATCGTGATACACACCGCAGCGCACATATTCTTCGGGGACCTGCAGCCCCAGCTCCGCACAGCTCTTGTAGAAGCCCGCCAGCCGGTTCTCCGTCACCGCCGTGCGCTCGCCATGGATAAAGGCGATGCGGCGGTGGCCGTTGGCGTAGGCGTGCCGCACCAGCGCCGAAAGCCCGTTGACATTATCGGAAAGGACCGCCATCCGGTTGTTGAACACATGGTCGATGGTCACCACCGGCACATCACTGTTGACCAGCTCCACCACCTGCGGATCGTTGAAATCCACGCAGGCGATCACCGCTCCATCCACGCCCCGGTAGTGGCAGTGCTCCAGATAGGTCATTGTTCTGCCGCCGAGGTTCCGGTTGACAAAGGTGATATCGTAGCCCAGCTTTTCCACCTGCACCTTGAAGCTGTCCAGCACCGCCGAAAAGTACTCGTGGGCCAGGCCGCTCTGCCGCTCGTCCACAAACAGAACGCCAAGGTTGTAGGTACGGTTGGTCTTCATTGCGCGGGCCGCCATATTGGGCACATAGCCCATCCGGCGGGCCGCCTCGCGGACACGGTCGCGGGTCGCAGCAGAAATGTCCGACTGGCCATTGAGCGCTTTGCTCACCGTTGCCACCGAGACACCGCATTCACGCGCCAGATCTTTTAAGGATGACATTTCGCCGCCCTCCCTCACAGGGACCCGCTCAGGGCTCCCGAACGAATCCTAAATCGTTTTCGCAATTTCAATATAGCGCATTTTGCACTAAAAATCAAGCAGAAGAAGAAAAGTTTTATCCTAAAAGTCCGCATTTCAGCAGGTTGCGAGATTTCATTTCCTCAGAATTATGCAGTCTGTATCGTTTTCGTTACATTTCGTTACCGTTCGATAATTTTTTCGTTCCCATACCGGTTTCCACCCCTGAACCAGCCCGCTGCACCCTTGTTGTATATTTCAGGTCCGCTCTTGATTTTTCCCGCAGGATAGACTATTCTTAGGGTGACAAGTGCCTTTCCCATCCTTGGGCCGCAAATCCTAAATCGTTTTCGCTATCAAATGATTTCAGCATTTCCGGTTTACCCTATAAGGAGGAACAAGGCTATGAAATTCGGACATTTTGATGATGCGCGCCGGGAATATGTGATCGACACGCCCCGCACTCCCCTGCCCTGGATCAACTATCTGGGCAGCGAGGACTTTTTCAGTCTGGTGTCCAACACCGGCGGCGGTTACAGCTTTTACCGGGATGCCCGGCTGCGGCGGCTGACCCGCTACCGCTACAATAATTCCCCGCTGGACATGGACGGCCACCGCATCTACATCAACGATGGCGGCACCATCTGGAACCCGGGCTGGCAGCCCGCCAAGACGGAACTGGACAGTTACACCTGCCGCCACGGTCTGGGCTACACGATCCTGCAGGGCGAAAAAAACGGCATTGCAGCCGCTCAGGAGTTGTTCGTGCCCCGGGGCGATGCCTGTGAGATCGACCGGCTGACGCTGGAAAACAAGACTGCTGCCCCCCGCACGCTGGACGTGTTCAGCTATGTGGAGTTCTGCCTGTGGGATGCCATGGACGACAGCTCCAATTTCCAGCGCAACTTTTCCACCGGCGAGGTGGAAGTGGTGGAAAGTGCCATCTATCATAAGACAGAGTACCGGGAGCGCCGGGATCACTACGCCGTGTTCTGGGCCAACACCCCCGTTACCAGCTTCGACACCAGCCGGGATGCCTTCTGCGGCGTGTACGGCGGCCCCGCCGCACCGGAAGCGGTCAAAGCCGGTCACTGCTCGAACAGCATTGCCCACGGCTGGGCTCCGGTGGGTGCCCACCATTTCCATCTCACGCTGGCACCGGGCGAGAAAAAGAGCATCATCTTCGGGCTGGGCTACATTGAAAACCCGGTCGGGGAAAAATTCAGCGCTCCCGGCATCATCAACAAAGCCCGGGCCGAGGCCATGATGGCCCGCTATACCACCGACGCACAGGTGGATGCCGCCCGCAGGGCACTGGCCGACTACTGGCAGGAGCTGCTCTCGGGCTGGCAGCTGACCTCCGGCGAGGAAAAGCTGGACCGGATGGTGAGCCTGTGGAACCAGTATCAGTGCATGGTCACCTTCAACATGAGCCGCAGTGCCAGCTATTACGAGAGCGGCATCGGCCGCGGCATGGGGTTCCGGGATTCCTGTCAGGATCTGCTGGGCTTCGTCCACATGATCCCTTCCCGCGCACGGGAACGCATTCTGGACATTGCTGCCACCCAGTTTGAGGACGGCAGTGCCTACCACCAGTACCAGCCTCTGACCAAAAAGGGCAACAGCGATGTTGGCAGCGGCTTCAACGATGACCCGCTCTGGCTCATTGCGTGCACCGCTGCCTATCTGCGGGAGACCGGTGACTGGTCGATCCTGGACGAGCCGGTGGCCTTTGACAACGACGTGACCAGAGCACAGCCCCTGATGGAGCATCTGCGCCGGAGCTTCCGCTACACCCATACCCATCTGGGCCCCCACGGCCTGCCCCTGATCGGCCGGGCCGACTGGAACGACTGCCTGAACCTGAACTGCTTCTCGGAGCACCCGGGCGAGAGCTTCCAGATCACCGGCCCCAGCGAGGGCCCTGTGGCTGAGAGCGTGTTCATTGCGGGCATGTTCGTGAAATATGGCCGCGAGTACGCCGAACTCTGTGACCACCTGCACCTCACCGAGGAGGCCGCCAGTGCCCGCACCGCCATTGACGCAGTAGAACAGGCCACCCTGACCGCCGGCTGGGACGGCGCATGGTTCCGCCGTGCCTACGATGCCTTTGGTGCCCCCGTAGGCAGTAGGGAATGCGACGAGGGGCAGATCTTCATCGAACCCCAGGGCATGTGCGTGATGGCCGGGATCGGCCGAGAGACCAGTCAGGCCGAAGCCGCACTGAAGAGCGTGGAGGAGCGGCTGGACACCCCGTACGGCGTGGTACTGCTCCAGCCCGCCTACACCACCTACCGGCTCAATCTGGGCGAGATCTCCAGCTATCCCCCGGGCTACAAGGAGAACGCCGGTATCTTCTGTCACAACAACCCATGGATCAGCTGTGCTGAGACCGTGCTGGGCCACGGTGACCGGGCCTTTGCTGTCTACAAAAAGACCTGCCCGGCCTATATCGAGGACATCAGCGAGATCCACCGCACCGAGCCCTACGTTTACAGCCAGATGGTGGCAGGCCGCGATGCCCCAACCTTCGGCGAGGCCAAGAACAGCTGGCTGACCGGCACGGCGGCATGGACCTTCGTGAACGTGAGCCAGTACATTCTGGGCATCCAGCCCACTCTGGACGGCCTGCGCGTTGACCCCTGCATCCCCCACACGCTGGCAGGCTACACCGTCACCCGCCGTTACCGGGGTGCCGTGTACCACATCCGGGTGGAGAACCCCCACGCCGTGCAGAAGGGCGTGCAGAGCGTCACCGTGAACGGCGCTCCTATTGCGGGCACCCTCCTGCCGCTGGCAAAGGCCGGTGAAAGTGTAGAGGTCTCTGTCATTCTTGGATAACCTCCCTCACAGCAAAAAGGCCGCCAAAGCAAGTAGAAACGCTTGCTCTGGCGGTCTTTTCAATACAGTTTTTTCAGTTCCAATTACAGCATCCTGGAAAGGAAAGCCTTCAGACGAGGATGCTTGGGGTTCGAGAAGAGCTCCTGCGGGGGCTCATCTTCCTGGATCCTGCCCTCATCGATGAAGATGACGCGGTTGGACACCTCGCGGGCGAAGCCCATCTCGTGGGTGACCACCAGCATGGTGATGCCGGTGTGGGCCAGCTCCTTCATCAGTTCCAGAACCTCGCCCACCATTTCGGGGTCGAGGGCGCTGGTGGGCTCGTCGAACAGGATCACGTCCGGATCCATGGCAAGGGCACGGGCAATGGCAATACGCTGCTGCTGACCCCCACTTAAAGAATCCGGATAACGGTTCTGGTAACCTTCCAGATTGACCAGTTTTAATGCATAATGAATCTTATCATCGATGTAAGATTTTGATTTCCCTTTGATCTTCAGACCAAAAGCAATATTTTCAGCAATGGTCATATGAGTGAAAAGCGCATATTTCTGGAAAACAGTGTTGAGCTGCCGTTTATTCGGTGCAAGGGATGTAATGTCCTTTCCATCGAAAATTACTTTTCCGGAGTCCGGATTTTCGAATCCGCCGAGGATACGCAGAAGCGTTGTCTTTCCGCAGCCGCTAGGTCCTAAAAGTGTGAGAAATTCGTTTTCTCTGATATAAAGGTTCAGGTCGTCCAGAACCAGATTGTCTCCATATGATTTGGAAACACCAACAATGTCAATCAGTTTGTTTGGCATATGTATAATCCTCCTGTGTACTTAAAAACTTGGGGGAGTGCTGACCCAGATCAGGCGTGCCCCGGAAGAAGACGATGCTTCTATATAATGCTTTGCGTGGGGAGTAAAATAAAAGGATTCTCCCTTTTTAGCTTTGTAGACCTTATTGCCTACGTGGATTTTGACGGAACCCTGAAGCACGTATCCGAATTCCTCACCTTCGTGTGGAAGATCCGGGTAGGTTGCACCGCCCGGAGCCAGGGTAAGACGGATCGGTTCCATCATATTGCGCTGGGCATTTGGAATGATCCATTCAATCGTATTCTTCAGATCAGTATCCTTTTTTTCAAAATAATCCTCATCACCGAAGACAACCTGTTCTTCCTCGTCATCGCTGAAAAATTCATTCAGATTGGTGCCGAGACACTGCAGAATATCAACCAGTGTGGCGATAGAAGGAGAAGTAAGATCCCGTTCCAGCTGGGTAAGATTTTTCGCAATACGGAGCTCCCTTACTTTCTGTCCGATGTTCATAAATAGCTCCTTTCTGTAAATTGTTTGTAAAAATAAAAATAAACCTAGAGTTTAGTATTTCTATACACACGACAAGGTTTATTATACTATAGTTTAGAGAAAAAGCAACCGTTTTATAAGGAAAATGAGGTTTTTTTGAAAAATAAAAAACGGGTAAGAATTGACTAATTTTAGTTAATTACAAAAAAAGTTTGATTTGTTTAGTAAAGGCTGTGGCTTTACAGATGATTCTG